>ERZ778518.1582-NODE-1582-length-14705-cov-6.731468_pt1 | contig 14705 bp, 12 predicted proteins | sample MGYA00510340_ERZ778518 | MGnify/ENA primary metagenome ERZ778518 (study PRJEB29527, sample SAMN07138967) | mouse gut metagenome | material: feces | host: mouse | place: China:Nanjing | collected 2016-01-25 ...
TTATGTTTTTCAACAGGTTATAAAAAAGAGGCTGCGCCTATTTTGACACAGCCTCCGGCTTTAGAATCTTTCAGGTGGGAGACGCTATAGTGTCAATCCTCCTTGTTTCTGTTCTTGGCTTTGTTTTTGTTTTTTGTGGCAGACGATTCAATGTCTTTCTCTTCCTTTACATCAATCTCCGCCTTGTTGCTGTCCAGAACTCTGTATTGAAGATAGGCGAGGCTCTGGTCCGGCAAAATTTTAAATTTTCGCCCGAATTCCATCCGCCAGCGGCGGTAAAGTGAAATCAGACCCTTTTTCAGATACGCGTCAACAAACGGATGTACGTACATCACAAAATTCGACACCCGCATTTCATTGACAAGGTAGTCTATTTTTTCATGAAGAGTGTCTGTAAACAGCAGCGACGGCTGCACGCTTCCCTTGCCGTAGCATGACGGGCACTCTTCGCTTGTTACGATGTCAAGTGCCGGGCGCACTCTCTGGCGCGTTATCTGCATCAGTCCGAATTTGCTGAGCGGCAGTATATTGTGGCGTGCTCTGTCTGTAGCCATTACCTCTTTCATGTGCTCATACAGCTTTTGCCGGTGCTCGGCTTTAGCCATGTCAATGAAATCGATGACTATGATGCCGCCCATGTCGCGCAGACGCAGCTGTCGCGCGATTTCCTCCGCGGCGCGCATGTTCACCTCAAGGGCGTTGGTCTCCTGGTCGTTAGCAGCCTTGGAGCGGTTGCCTGAATTGACATCTATCACATGCAGCGCCTCGGTGTGCTCAATAATGATATAGGCACCGCTTTTAAACGATACAGTCTTGCCGAATGACGACTTTATCTGGCGGGTAATGTTGTAGTGGTCGAATATGGGTTCCTCTTTGTCATACAGATGCACAATGTCTTTGCGCTCCGGGGCTATGAGGCTCACATATTTCTGTATTTGAGAGTACACGTCGGCATCGTTGACGGTGATGCTCTCGAATGTCGGGCTGAAAATGTCGCGCAGCACACCCACGATTCTGCTCTCTTCTTCAAATATCAGAGAGGGGGCGGTAGCTTTCTGTGCCCTTGCAACAGTGTCTTCCCAGCATTGCAGCAGGGTTTTCATCTCGTTGTTCAGTTCTGCTACCCTTTTGCCTTCGGCAGAGGTGCGTATGATGACACTGAAGTTTTTGGGTCTTATACTGTCGATAAGCTGGCGCAACCGTAGTTTTTCTTCGGTTGTCTTTATTTTTTGCGATATGGATATTTTATCGCCGAACGGTATCAGCACCAGATACCGTCCTGTAAGGGTTATCTCTGTGGTGAGTCGCGGGCCCTTTGAGGATATGGGTTCCTTTACAATCTGCACCATGAGTTCCTGACCCGGTTTCAGCTGGTCGGCTATGGCGCCGTGCTTGTCTATTTCGGGCAACAGTTTCATTTTAGACACTGACGGCTGATGTTTTTTGTCGTCGAGTGCCGATGTGAGGAACGAGGAGTAGGATGAGAATTGGGAGCCAAGATCCAGATAATGGAGGAAAGCATCTTTTTCGTAGCCTACGTTGACGAAGGCGGCATTCAGTCCCGGCATAAGTTTCTTCACTTTAGCGAGATAAATGTCTCCGACGGCATAGGCGATGTTGCGCGCTTCCTTTTGCAGGGAAACGAGCCTTGAGTCCTCGAGAAGAGCTATGCTCACCTCTTTGGGCTGTACATCAACTATAAGTTCGCTTTGCATATTATCCGGTGTTTAATATACACAAAGAACAAACTTCGGTGCCGATAATCCGGAAAAGGATCTACCACCTCAAGTTTGTCCTCTGTATAGTTTTGAGACTGCCGTCCGGAATTATTTCTTCTTGTGACGGTTCTTTCTCAGACGTTTTTTGCGCTTGTGGGTAGCCATCTTGTGGCCTTTTCTTTTCTTTCCGCTGGGCATGGTGTTAAACCTTTATGTTATTATGATATGATTGAATTGTTTTCACTGCCAAAAGGCTTATTTTGCCTCTTTAACCTCTTCCATGAACACTTTCGCGGGCTTGAAAGCGGGGATTTTGTGTTCGGGGATGATGATTGTTGTGTTCTTTGAAATGTTGCGTGCGGTTTTCTCAGAACGGGTCTTAACTATGAAGCTACCAAATCCACGTAGATACACGTTTTCGCCATGAGCCAAAGAGTCTTTTACAACATCCATGAACTTTTCTACTGTTACAAGCACACTGGCTTTGTCTATGCCGGTGGTCTTTGAAATTTCGGTAACGATATCGGCTTTAGTCATTGTTAAAGATTTTGTTTTATTTAAAATACTTTGATTTGCAATAAGTTAAATATCGCGGCAGGGTCGCTGCCGTTTTGCAAGTGCAAATATCGGAATTTTTTTTCAATTCAGAATACCAACTGCCTGATTTTTTGTAGCAAAAGCCGTTTTTTTAGCCTTGTACAGGTAAAACCCCGACAGAAATCATGTCAAGAGAGCTGACCGCAGGGGTGTGTCCGTTGCAGGCTCTCGCTCCGTCTCGTGACAAAAGCAGTGTTTTCCATCCCGCCGCCGCGGCTCCCGCTATATCCGTGTCGGGGTTGTCTCCTATCATGAGGTGGCGTTTCGGTTCGCTTACTCCGGATAGCTCCATGGCGTGATGAAACAGCCGTACATCCGGCTTGTTCACTCCTATGTCGTCGCTCAGCACTATTATATTAATTAGGTGTGCTATTCCTGTATTGTTGATTTTTCTGTGCTGCACGTCTGAAAACCCGTTGCTGAGAATTCCGGTGGTGAAGCCGGCTCTCCTGACTTCGTTCAAAAGGCGCAAAGCTCCGGGCACCATCTCTTTTTCACAGGCGAGATAGTCAAGGTATATGCTGTCGAAGCGGGCAGACATTTCGCGGGCGCATGTGTCATCTGCTCCGGCACCGGCAAGCGGCAGCCGGAACCGGTCCATGCGCAGTGTCGCCTGGTCAATCTCCGCTGCAGAGTAGCGGCTCCACAGCAGGTGGTTGTAATGCTCGTAGGCATCAATCCATTCCTCGGCGGAGCCAAATAGCCGGCAAAGTTCACCTGTGTTGTATAGCCGGCTCAGAGCCCTGCGCGAATTTGTTTTAAAATCAATCAGGGTGTCGTCAAGGTCAAACCACACCACAGATGTCTCGGCGCGGTAAATGGTGTAAGTATGTTCGGTTTCAGTCATAATTCTGTGCCGGAGATATGCCCTCTGTTTTGCGTAAATATTTTACCGTCAAAATTGTAACCGGCAGTATTACAATTTCGTAGGCTGTTTTCAGCAGGGTCTGGGTTATAATCAGTGTTGCAATGGCGTTCCATGGCAATACCCCTCCGAATGCTACCGGAAAGAATATCAGCGAGTCAATGCCTTCGCCCCACAGAGTGGATACGATGGCTCTCAATGAGAATCTGCCGCCGTCGGCTGCCGCCGCCTTCATGCGTGCCATTACGTAGGCGTTAGCGAGCGAGCCACATACAAAAGCTATGAAACTGGCAGCAAAAATGCGCGGTACCGCGCCGAAAATAAGGCTCATAGCCTCTTGCCCCTCCCACTCGGCAGAGCCGGGTAGCAGAATTCCGATCTGGAGCAGCACAGACACAAGGAGATTCATCGCGAATCCGAGCCAGATTACCATACGGGCTTTGCGAAAGCCGTAAAGCTCAACTATACAGTCGTTTATTATGTACGATATGGGAAACACCGCCACGCCGGCTGTTACGGTGAGAAATCCAAGGTCTACAACCTTGATTTCCATGAGATTGGACACAATCAGACACACGCAGAAAAGCAGTGTCAGCAACAAAAAAGTAAAGGAATAGGTGTTTTTGGTCATAAATCTTGTTTTTTACGAGGTAGCAAGCACTCGGTGTGATTATTTACATTGCAAAATTAGCAAATATTTCTTGTTTGCAAAAGTGCCATGCTGCCAGCCGGTTATATGTTTTTATACGGTTGGGGGAAATATATGTGTCACGGTATATAATAAACAGACGGTTGTGTCCGTTTGATATGTGACCTTCCGGCTCAAGTGCCGGCATAATAATTGTCCGATGAGTGTACCTACGCCGACAGATGCCTCGATAATACTGACATACAGGTGTCCCATGCGTTGCCGGATGTGCAATATATGGCAGCACCCCACAGACCGTAACGATGAGATAAAAGCATCAGATCTGCGGTCTCTGCCTCGTCTGAAATTTATAAATCTCACAGGCGGAGAGCCTTTTGTGCGCGATGACATAGAGGAGATTGTAGAGGAGTGCTACAGGCATACAAAGCGTATTGTTATTTCCACTTCGGGGTGGTATGACTCCAAGGTCATAGAGCTTGCAAAGCGTTTTCCGGACATAGGCATAAGATTGTCTCTCGAAGGGATGCAGGCTGTGAACGACGAGCTGCGCGGACGCAGCGGCGGATTTGAAAAGGGGTTCAACACTCTGCTCACTTTAAGAGACATGGGAGTGAAGGACATAGGGTTCGGGTGTACTGTTTCAGATACCAATTCCGAAGACATGCTGCAGCTGTACCGGCTGAGCCGGGTGCTCGGTCTGGAGTTTGCAACAGCGGCATATCATAATTCCTTTTATTTTCATAAGGAGGACAACATGATTAATGACCCGGACAAGGTGTGTGCCGATTTCTACAAGTTGGTGCAGCTTCAGCTTAAAGAGCGCAGACCCAAGTCATGGTTCCGGGCTTATTTTAATATGGGGCTGATAAATTATGTGCGGGGCAACCGCCGTCTGCTGCCGTGTGAGGCGGGGTCGGTCAATTTCTTCATAGACCCCCACGGTGAGGTGTATCCGTGCAACGGCATGGAATGCCGCTACTGGAAAGCGTCAATGGGCAATATCCGTTCAGAGAGTTTTGATGCTCTTTGGGGTAGCGCGCAGGCGATGCGTGTACGGGAACAGGTGAGCCGCTGCCCGAAAAACTGCTGGATGGTGGGAACTGTGTCGCCGGTAATGCACAGACATCTGTACAAGCCGCTCAGGTGGGTGGTGAAAAATAAACTGCGGTCCGTGCTGAATCAGGATCCGAGCATGGCTTGCCCGCGATGAGGATAGTGGTTACAGGAACACGGGGCTTTCCCGGAGTGCAGGGTGGGGTGGAGACCCATTGCGAAGAGCTTTATCCGCGCATCGCCGCTATGGGGCATGAGGTGATTGTAACAAGGCGCAAACCTTTTGTGAGGGGTGATGCGTCTGCCGGCTACAAGGGGGTGGCGCTGACCGATGTCTACGCTCCGTCAAGCAAATATTTAGAGGCGGTGGTACACACTTTTCTGTCGGTTGTCGCGGCGCGCAGACTCAAGGCTGATATTTTGCATGTTCATGCGGTTGGCCCGGCTCTATTGGTTCCTTTTGCGCGGCTGTTGGGGCTTAAGGTAGTAATGACCAACCACGGAGCCGATTATGAAAGGAAGAAATGGGGCAGGCTTGCCCGGTTCATGCTCAGAAGCGGCGAGAGGCTCGGCACCCGTTTCAGTAACGGCATTATAGCTGTTTCGGAATACATCAAATACAATCTTTGCCGGAAGTACGGCAGAGAAGATGTTGTGACGGTGTACAACGGAGTCAACAGACCGGAGGTATCGCTGTCCGATGATTATCTGAAGTTTCTCGGACTCGAAAGAGGTCGCTATGTGATAGCTCTCGGTCGTTTTGTGCCGGAGAAAGGCTTTGACCACCTTATAGATGCGTTTGTCAAGGCTTCGCCCGCAGGCTACAGGCTCGTGATTGCCGGCGATGCCGACCATGAAGACAGCTTTTCTCGTTCTCTCAAGGACAAGGCTGCCGCTGCCGGGGTGATTCTTCCCGGTTTTGTAAAGGGTGAAAAGCTAAGACAGCTAATGAGCGGAGCTGCGCTATATGTCATGAGTTCAAGCCACGAGGGGTTGCCTATAGCGTTGCTTGAGGCTATGAGCTACGGTCTGGATGTAATTGTCAGCGATATACCAGCAAACCGCATTGCGCCTTTGGGCGACGGTTGTTTTTATCCGTCAGGCGACACCGAATCACTCTCCATGCGAATCGGCAGTGCGCTTGAGCACAATCCTGCCCGCAGAAGCTATGACCTGAGCATGTACGACTGGGACAGAATCGCATCGCGTACTGTAGAGCTGTACCGGACGGTTCTCGACAAACAGTAATCAGCTTTCCGATACTATAACCGCCAGAATCCGGGCTGTGTCGGCGGTTCCGATGGCTTGACTGAGATGAGTGCGGGTGAGTGAGCCTTTGGCAACAAATATAATCAGAAGAGAATCGTCGTTGCAAACAGCTGTCGCAATGTCTTTTATCCTGTCGAAATCGGGTACTGTCGCAAAAACATATCTGTAGGAGGCTGCCATATCGCTGATGCGCTTTTGGACGGCGGGGGCAAGGAACGGGTCGTTGCCTGTGCCTTCAGTTTTGAACACACCGCATTCAATTCCGGCGTTTCCAAAAGATTCTGTAAGCCTGTCAGCCGCTTTTGTGGCAATGCTGCCTCCGTAAGAGGCAATGAACACTTTGCCTGCCGGCATGCGACGTATTATCTCAGCCCTAACATCGTTTACAGAATAATCGCCTGGGGTGCAGTCAAAAGCGTTGTCTTCCATCCCCGCATTCTTGAAGTCGAAGCGGTGTGTTATATAGTCGGTGCGTCTGAGATACAGTAACAGCAGCGAAGCAAGGCATGCAACAGCAGCCACAAAACCAAGCGCTATATATATGAGAGATTTTTTCAACGAGGGATTCGGCTCCACATAGGCGGGGTCGATTATAAACCCGAGAGTTTCCTGAGAGTTTATTTTCAGCAGAGCGCTCTCGCGTTTTTCCACAAGAAACGCATAAAGTTCGTTTTTAAGAAGCTGGTCGCGTGACAGGTTTATGTATTCCCGTTCTACTGCGGGGAGCTTCCGTATGTGGCTTTCCATTGCTCCTACCACACTGTTTCGGGTGGCAATGGTTCTTTGTGATGCTTTTAAAAGCTCTGTAAACGAGGTTATTATAGACTCTTTCATTTGTGCCACTCTGGTTTCGGCGGCAGTGAGCGCGTGGTTGCCTGGCTTAGCCGAGCGACGCAGTTCGAGCAGAAGTGCCATTTGTGAATTGTAGTCGCTGACCATAGACGAACTCTGGCTGCTTTTTTCCTCACCCGGAGCCGACACTGCGGGCAGCATTCCGTCTTTGCCCGATTGCAGTATTTGCAGTACTTGCTCATAGTACATCACAGAGGCAGCAGCCTTTATCAGTTCTTCCTGTGAGGTCATGGATTTTTCAAGCAGAATAGGCGCTTCCGACTCTATGTCTACAAACTGCTGCTCGGTTTTGAATTCAGCCACTTTATGCTCGGACTCGACAAGGTCGGAGTACAGATTGTTGATACGGTCGGTAAGAAAATTCAATTCGGCCTGCGCGGTCTCTTTCTTGCGCTCTACGCGTTTTGCATTGTACTCCTGCATCATTGTGTTGAGCACGGCTTTTGCCTTGTCGCGGTTAGGAGAGGAGTATGAAAACTCAATGCCGTCTGCCATTTTGTCGCACACTTCGGTTTTTACTTCATTAAAAAGGTAGTCGGCGGTGTTCTGATAGCCGTCCACACCGAATATATATGTGGCTTTTGCGGGCAGCTCTCCGGTGGCTGCAAGAGTAAACGGACCGGAAGGAGTGTCTACCGTACAGGGCAGAGACAAGCTGTGCTGCTCAAGTATAGTCGTTTTGAAGAATCTTCCGCGATACACCTTTATGTCTGCCTTGCCGTCCTTTATCCAGACCTTGACGTTGTAGCCGTTGGACAGGGTGTCGGCAACGGACTCCGGAATGGAAAGCGTCAGTGGTGTGTCTGCAAACAGTGTTTTGCTTCTCAGCCCGTGTTTCTGAAAACAGGTGATGTTAAGATTCATAGCCTTGACCGCTCTCAGAGCCACATCGCGGGTGTTTACAAGCAGCAATTCGTTGTCTACGCTTGACGAGGCGAAGCCTCCTGTGGAGAACACTCTCATCATCTGCATCAGTGAGCCTCCGCGCCCCTGGCCTTCAGAGGAGCTGTTTTCGATAAGCATGGTCGAGTGGGCGGTAAACTCCGGCTCCTTGCGCCACACAAATGCCACAGCCGCGCCTAAGATTATTGCGAAAACTGCTGTGTATAGCCATTTCCGGTGTTTGAGCTCGCGGCACACACGGCGAAGGTCAATCTCGTTGCTGTAGTCTTTACTTTCCATTGGTTTGTTGATTGTCAGAATGTTCGTTAAACTGCTCGTTGCGATGTATTCTCAAGGCGGGCGCGCAAATTAGTCCCAGCATCATCATGGCACACATGCCTTCTGTTTTGACAAAGGTTGTGGATGCGATGCTTTCTATGAGGATGAAGAATATGATAATCCAGCCGCATGCGAAATCAAGGTGATACCTGACCGGGTTGGAGCGTATCAGTTTTTTTAGCAGCGATATTATGTATATCCAGAACCAGGCGAACAGTATTATTCCTATAATTCCGAATTGAGCGAGGCTTGGGTAGAAAGCGTCGCAGATAAACCAAGGCCTTTCGGGCGACAGTCCGTAGACCTTGCTTATGCCGTATTCGTGATAAATATTTGAATAGGGGTCAATTGACGCCCATGAGGCGAAACTTGCCAGACCGCTGCCAAACGGTATATGGTCGGCAATTATAAGCGCTCCGGTAGCATACAGTACGGGTCGGGCGTATGATTCAAGCACTTCGGGGTCATAGCTGTTTGAATTGCCGGTAAGGAAATAGTAGCTGAATTTGCTCCACCCGACAATTATGACGAGCAGCGGCAGTAATGCGAGTAGTGCATATCTGCGCCAGGATATTCTCCGGAGTATTCCGGGGGAATACATGAAGGAAAAAAACAGTGCTATGATAAACATGCCATAGTACTTTGACCTGGTACACATCAGTCCGGCACACAGCATAGCCACTATTATGTAAGGGTTAATGCCGCGGCGGTAGTCGTTTCCGCAGCTGAGAGCATAGACTACGGAACTGAGCAATAGCACGATACCCGGAACGGAGATGTGACCCACAGCCGCTCTGATTACATAGCCCGGCATAAACAGCAGTATGGTGCTTGCGGCTGCGTTGATTATTGCAATGACGCGCAATGTCTGTAGCTGAGCTTTGGAAAACACAGGTTTGACGGCAAGGAAAACAATGAACGGCACAAACGGTTTAAGTTGTATTATCCAGTCGACAACAATAGCCCGAGGGGAATTATAGTGAACCCATGTGAGAGAATATACGGCGTAGAAAGTGACAACCGACATTATTGCCCACAGAAGGGTGTAGCGTTTCCACGCACGGTTGAACAGGCAGTCGGCAACAGCAAGCATGCCCAGTATTGCGGCAATCAGTTCGTCGGCAAAGGTCAGCAGTGTTTCGCCCGGCAGCTGCAAAGCGAAAGCCACAATAAAAATTGAAGCGCATATTCGGTCTAACCTCAGCATGTCCGGCGGTTTATCTTACAGCAAGGGCTATTACAAGCGAGGCTATCACAGACACCGCGCTTACAATTGTGGATATTACCGAAAGCTTGTAGGAGTTGTTCTGGTTGTATCGGGAGTTTGCCTGACGTATTGCGTTGGGGTCTACGATAACGACATCGTTCTGGCGCAGGTAGTAGTAGGGGGATGACACTATTGCCGGGTCGGTAAGGTCAAGACGGCAATAGACAAGGCTGTCGCCGCATTCGCGTATCACAGTCACATTGTCGCGGCGTCCGTACTCGGTCATGTCGCCTGCGGCGGCAAGAGCGTCGAAAATAGAGAATCTTTCCGATCTTACGTCAACGTTGCGAGGGTTGCGCACTTCGCCCATGACGTTTACCTTGAAGTTAAGGAGGCGGACTTTGACCTGCGGGTCGCGTACATTTTCAGATATTTTATCTACAAGAAAATTTTTCAGTTGGGCGGTAGTGAGTCCCTGCACATGGATTTTGCCGAGTACAGGAAAGTCTATGTCGCCGTTGTGGTCAACTATGTATTTCTGTTGTTCGGATGTGGATATTATGCTGTTTTGTCCGGCGCTGTACTGCGCGTTTGTGGCGGGTATGTTGTACTCGGTAGTGGCTGTAGGCACGGTAGATGTCACAACAATCTCAAGTTCGTCCTCGGGGGTGAGCCTGATGGCGTAGTCTGAAGATGAAATGGTGCCCTGACGAGCCTCAGGCAGTTGTGAAAGGTATGACAGATGTGATTTGGATGAGTGGCATGAAGTGAGCGCGCAAACAGTTGCCAGAATGAATATATAGTGTGAAATCTTCATTGTGATACACGTTTATTATTATATAGTGATAACGTTATTGGCGGTTGAATATTGTACTTCTTATGAATTTCCATACTTTGCCCGCTTGCCTTGCGGCGCCCGGACCGAGCAGCCGTGTGATTTTCATGTGGATTTTTCGTTCGGCAGAAAACCAGCTTGCCGCATAGTGGTGAATGGAGCGGGTGTGAGGCGTAATGCGTATTTTGCCGGAGTCAAAGTCCATGGGCGAAAAATACTCCGGTGGATATATGTTTATGCCCAAGATGTTCTGGATATTGTCGGAGCGGGTCAGTCCACCGGCTTTCATCATGGCGGTTATTGTGTCGACAACAGTCACTGTGGCAAATCCGTTTTCTGACTGTTTGAAAGTTGCGGTTTCATAGAAGTCGAGTACCTGCCGGTAAAAGGGGTGGGCAGGCGGAGCTGCCATTCCCAGACCGGCGTTTACACCGAAGCGTCCGTGCGGGTGCTTTTTGTCAATCGGATCCTCGCATCCCATGAATGCTCCGTGCGACAATATGTCGTCGAGCGGCTTTATCAGCTCAACGTCTGTGTCGAGATACACTCCGCCGTGGTCGTAGAGAATGCGAAACCGGGCGTAATCGCTTACAAAAGCATATTTCCCCGCCGAATACGCCGCAGCGGTGTAGGGCACGGCATTGACATCGAAGTTTGTCTCGTCCCAGCGAATTATCTCATGACCGGGCATGTGCCTGTGCCACGACTCTATGCAGCGTTGGGCGAGCGGAGGCAGCGGTTTGCCCCCAAACCATATATAGTGAATTGTCTTGGGTATTTCCAGAGTCATGGTCTGCTACAGAGTATTGTCAAATTCGGGTAATGCCATGTCTGCTAAACGTTCCTGTATCGCGATTATTTTGCAAAGGTAAACAAAAAAGCGGGTTGCCGGCATATTTGAACCGGCAACCCGCAGCTGCTACATTTTTTTCGGTGTATGGTTTGTGTTCAGAACGAGAACTTGAGCATTGCATTTATGCGGTTGGCGTGGTTGTGAACATGGTTTATGTCGGCTCTGTTGCCATACAGGTACTCAAGTCCTATCTGCAAGTCGGGTACTATGTTGTAGAATCCAGACATGGACACATACTGACCGTAGCGGTACGCGTCGGAGCCGAGAGAATGCTGTCCGTACAGGCGTGCCTGACTGTAAGATGAGGCTATGAACGCTTTTGGAGAGAACTCGTACTGGAAGCCGATTTCAAAGTTCATGCCCGTGGGAGCCTTGAGCCTGCCATTGCCGTCGGGAATGAGGTCGAGACCGTTGCCTGCAAAGTCATTGACATAGCGCCCGTAGCCTTTGCCGGCTATGCCCTGGTAGTACATGGTCAGCGCCGGGGTGAGCTCGGCGACTCCGCTCAGCTGCGCCGCCCAGCCGGTCACAAAACGGTTTTTGCCTGAGGCGAGGTCACGGTATGACAGGTTTCTGTACAGGGCAGAAAGGCGTATATGGCTTTTTTTACCCCAGGCGTATTGTATGTAAGCAGGAATGTCGGGTACTCTCTGGTTCAGGCTTTCGGTGTTTTCGGCAAGGGTATATGTGGCTTTCGGCATCTCTACGGAAAGAGCCGCGCTCCAGTGATTTCCGAAGTGGGGGTTGTACTGGACGAGGACGTTCTGTGCATAGAGCTCTCCGCAGGGTCCCTGATTGTCTATGGTAGCCACTCCGGCGTTTCCGTCCACGAAAGTGGAGCTGGTAAGACCGGCGGTTACATAGCCGAGACTGAGGTATGCATAGCGGAGTCTGAGTCCGAACCCTGAGTCGCCTAAATTTGTCACATAGGTCTGCACATACATCTGGTAGTTGCCGAAGTGTTCGGTAGAGCCGACAAGCTGCATAAAAAGAGAGCTGTTGTTGATAGAGGCGTTGAGCTTGTCTCTGAGAGCCGGATTCTTGGGCACGGGTATGTCGTAGGTTATGAAACTTGACTGGTCGATGGCTCCGCAGAAGTCGTAGCTTGCAGTACCTTTTATGGAGCCGCCGATGCCAAATGCCACCTTGCCTTCGCGGTCAAGAAGCAGAAAACGGGGTGCGGACGGGTCGCGGAAGTGACGGTTTGCCGGGGTGTACAGCACTTCAATGAGTTTTTTACCCTTGAGCGAGTCTCCGGTTACAATTACCGCACGCTGTGGTATGAGAAAAGAGTCATCTTTGTCGTTGTGCGCATACACTGTAGCCGAAGATGAGGCGAGTATTGCGAATATAGCGGCAGACTTGAGCAGGTTCATAATATTAACAGTTTAGCGTGGAGTGATTCGGTTAGTAAAAAAAGCGACCATGCGTGTCATAGAGTCGCATGGCCGCTGTTGTGTTTAGATTCAGCCAATTACAGGTTTTTGATTTTGTCTGCGGCGTTTTTCACTGCATCGGAAGTAGCCTCTTTGGTTTTCTCGGCAGCGTTGCTCACTGCTTCTTTTGATTTGTCGACCACTTCGGTCGCTTTTTCACTGACAGCGTCTTTGGCATTCTGGGCGGCATCGCCGATTGCGTCCTTGGCGTTTTCTACTTTGTATGCCACAGAGTCGGCGACAGCCTGCTTGGCGCTGTCGGCCTGCTCGGCTGCCACGCCTGAAATTTTGTCAAGTGAAGTCTGTACTGCAGTGAATGCGCCGGCGAGGGCAGGAGCCTTCTGCTGTACTACAGGCTGGATTTTTTCAAGGAACGCCTTGGCTTCGTCAAGTTTGCCTTCGCTTTGCAGTTTTGCAACATAGGCTTTTGCATCTTCGACATAGGCTTTAAGGCTGTCGGTGTTTGTGCAGTTTTCAATCTTAGAGGCGAGAGACGATTCTGTTTTCTCTGCTTTTTCAGAGCTGCTGCAAGCGGCGAATGTTGCAAGTGCGGCAACCGCTGCGGAAAGGAATAGTGCTTTCATAAGTTGTTGTATTGTTGTTAGGTGAGTTTCGTATAAATAGTTTGTAACACTGAAAATACAACTGAAAAAGGTTTAAAAAAGTTTGGGAACCATCCACATTTTTTTTGGATGGTTCCCAATCAAAGATGTTTGAGGCGTGTTCAGAAAGAATAGCTGATGCCCAGCGACGGCACGAATGCTTTAGTAGAGTAGTCGGCGGTAAAAGTGTTCTGGGCGGGGAGGTTCAGAGCCGGAAATTTAGCGGCAAGCAGGTCGGTATATGTGCATGAAGCGTTATCGGCACCTGTGCCAGCCACGTACATGAATCCGAAGTCAATGGACAGCGAGGGAACCGGGCGGAACGAGAGTCCGGCAGAGGGCCCTATTTTTGTCATGCCAGGAGTTTCGGGGTTGTAGTGCTGCATGTTTACCGGAGTGGTGTCAATCATTAGTCCGAGCCTTGCATCGAGTCGGTTTGTCACCGCGTACTGTGCGCCGATTCTCACAGCCCACGAGTTTTTGTAGTTTTTTGTGAGGTTCTGGTCGTAGGGGTCAAGCATGGGGTCAAGGAAGTCGATGTTCAGGTTGCGGTAGGTTTTCCAACCGGTAAGCTGAGCGTCGGCGGCAAGAGTGAGTTTGTCAACAGGGCGCCAGGATGCTCCGAATGAAAATACATAAGGACATGGCATTGATGCCGCGAAATTTGCGCTGTTTATTATGTTCAGGTCTTTTTCAAGAATGGTGCGAGCTATTTCGTTGGCATATTCCACAGCGGCGTCACCGCTTTCCACTTTCATATTCATTTTAGTACGGAATGACGCACCTAATGTGACTGTTGCGGAGATGTCGTACATCACACCGATATTTGCCCCGAGAGCTATGGCGCTTTTGCCGTTGAGGTTTACCGAAGCGGGTGTTGTCAAGCCGAACCGGTAATCGGCAACAGAAGGGGGAAGCTGTCCGGCAGCGGCGAGTACCGGCAGGACCTTGTCAAGTGTAGACGGGCTTACGAGAGCCTTGTTGAGGTCAACCGTGCCCCAGGCAAGCATCATGCCGGCGCCTATGCTCAGTTCCGGTGTGATTTTCCATGCTACAGAGGGCTGTATTGTGTACACTTTCAAAGCTACATTCTGATTGAGTACGGCTCCGGCCCAGTTCTTGCCCCAGTCTATGCTGCTTCCGTATGGAGTGAAGAATGATATTCCGACCTGGAGGTTGTCGTACACCTTGAAGCCCGCGCTGACTGCGAGAGGAGTGCTTACACCGTTGTCGGTGGAGTATGTGTTGCCTTCGTAAGTGGCTTTGCCAATGGCTTTGATTCCGGTAAATGAAGCGGAGATGTCGAGAGTCTTGTCAGAGAATCCGAGTGCGGCAGGGTTGAAAATCATGCTTTCGGCTCCGAGTTTCAAAGCTACCCCGGTGTGTCCCATTCCGAGTTGCTTTGCGCTTAGGGTGTTTATCTGATAGCCTTCGGCGAAAGCTGTGACACATACTGCCGATGAAACAAGCAGTGACAGAAATTTATTCATATTATTTAAGTTTCGCAAGTAATGATTTCCTGAGACAGAGGCATAAAAAAACGACATG
>ERZ778518.1585-NODE-1585-length-14693-cov-7.105274_pt1 | contig 14693 bp, 12 predicted proteins | sample MGYA00510340_ERZ778518 | MGnify/ENA primary metagenome ERZ778518 (study PRJEB29527, sample SAMN07138967) | mouse gut metagenome | material: feces | host: mouse | place: China:Nanjing | collected 2016-01-25 ...
TATTATGTATAATGTGGAGTGAATTATTAGGCGTCAAAAGTTGAAAATGACGCCTTTTTTAAAAAAAGCCGTAGCTAGATCAGCTACGGCAATAGAGATATTTCAATTTTTCTTTTACTTTCCAACTATTTCACACATAGTTTATCGTAAAGTGCTACCACTTCATTTTGAGTCATCCCCGTTAATTTAGGCATTAAATCAATGATCTGTTCTTTAGTATAGCCCTCGTTTAACATATTTTTAACGATCTTTTCACGTTCTTCTTCAAGAGCCTTTTTCTTGGCGTATTCTTCACGTGCGACTATCTCTTGCTCAAGTTCCATGTAACCTAACCTCTTTTCACTATCTCGCTTTAATTCTGCGATATACTCATCGAGTTTTTGCGTAAAACTATCCGTTGCAACCGAAGTATCAACATATCGTAAAAAAGCCGCTAAGCCTTGCGATATTCCCGAAAGATCTGGCGCTTTAGCATTTAAAATAATATTATGCTCACCTGTATCTATCAATTTACCATTTTCACTTAAAATGACCCTAGTCGTATAAACAGGTAATTTTGCACCACCATAATCAAAATTACATACAAAGATCACATACGTATCAACTTTATCACTATATGACTGCCCCGCAAGTAGAGCATGTCGGACTAAATTACTCTGATAATATGCGATCCGTTTACCTAGATCATGTTTATCGATCACTTGCATCTCGATATCATACATTTTTCCTTGTTCATCTTCTGCATAGACATCAAAGCGTACTCCGTGAAAAGCCGTACTTTCCTTTTGCGTATACTCACCTTTGACATCATGGACACTTATGATCTGCAATTTAGGCAAGATCAGTTGTAACAACTGCAAACAAACATCTTGGTGTTCTGAAACGATCCAAGAAAATACTACGCTATCTTTAAGACTAGCCCGTTCCCATTTTCTTACCAATTCTTTTTTTGTGCTCAAAGCCACCCATCCCCTTTGAGCTTATTTTGGACCTGCATCACAAAATACTCAAATCAAATGCTCAGTTTCTAGGCACAAATTTAAATTTGGTCCACGGTTTGACAAAATCTAACAGTATCAACTCTTCTGGGGGGATCTTGCCAACTAAATTCTTGCGTGGATCACTGTGCGGTTCTAAAACGATCTGGAGCTCATTTTTATACTTTCCAAAGTCATCATGCCGATCACTACATCGCCTCTTTGAAATTCCTTGGTATTATCATGAGCTGGGTTAGTCTGCTCAGCGTATTTTACGCGCACCATCGTCGAACGGATCGCACTGGCTGTAATATCGCCTCGCCGGAAATTTTTCGGGTAGGCTACGATCTTTTTTCAAGCTTCGTTGCTTGCGGTACAAACACGATCCCTAGACTCAATTTATAGCGATCAATCGCTGCTAGTGATCTTAGTTCTTCATCTGAAGCATAGGCATTACCAATGATCACCGTATCGATCAACCCAGTCGCAAACAGATGTCGTGCCTGCAGGTCAAGCGGTAGCTGCCGATGCATTTCAAGCGTAGGTAAGCCATCATTGACATCCCACGGTCCACCTTTAGCACTTTGACTTGTTACAAAAGCCGCCGTTTTGATGCCATGGCGCTTAAAACGTTGACTGCAACTGATAAAGAAATCATACGGCAAGGCTGAACCTTCTTGCGGATAGAAGTTATGACACCCATAAATAAAGGGTGCATTAGCTTCATATGACAAGATATTTTCCAAATACACTACATTGTTGCTCATATTCAACTCGATCGCTAGACCTTCGGGATTATAACTCAACATGACTTCTTTACTGCCATCAAAGCCTTCATCTAATCTGATCCCATCAGCCCCTAATTTGGTCAACTCATTGAGATAACGACTGACATTAGCCCGATCGATCTGTAATTTATCTGCCAATTCTTTTGCAGTAAATTTATTATGGTTTTTAGTTAATATCTCTAATATTTCTTCTTTTCTCGATCTCAAAAATACACCTCCCATTGGTCTAGATCAATTATATTGTAACCATTTTCTTTTTAGATTACTAGCAAATAGCCTTACCCAAAAAGTCATAAGCATCTCGGCTACTACTTTAAAATTATTTAAGTAATATATTTTTTATTTTATTACATTGTACTAATTTATCTAAATATCTTGTTCTTTAGGGGCCGATCTAGGTGAGTGTAATGATACGCTTTTGGTATAATATCCGTACTAAAAAATAGCGAACAACTGTCGAAAAGAGCTTTTTGGTCTGTTCTACTCATATTTGCAATGGTTGAAATTCTATGCATACTATGCGTAAAAAAACACTCCCCACATTTCTGCAGGAAGTGTTGTATGGGTCATCCCTATCAGTTGACGGACACCCTCTTATTATTTACGAGAGGCTAAACTTGGACACATGCTATTCAAACATTCGCTTAGCAGCCCGCATCAAGACCCGGGGATCTTTGTCATAGCGTGGTGTCTTGACCAATTTGCTCATCGGCACACCGGCAAAGTGGAAAGCAGCGATCTCACCAGAACGAACAGCACTTTGTTCGGTAAAGACCATCTGATATGGTTGTTCCACAAATTCACCGGTAAAGGCTAAGTTCGTCGAATGTTCTGGGATGACTTCTGGGCGATCGCTCTTAGCCCGGTTATTGAACAAAGCAGAAGCATATGGCATATAAACTGGGATACAATTGATCACGCTATCCATGATCGCTGCTTCTTTTTCTTTGATATTGACCGGTCCGGGATCGACTTTAGAAAGTTGCCCGATCAATTCTTGTAACATCTCTTTACCAGTCATCTTGATATATTGTTTATCGACAAATTCACCCCGCCGTCTTGGGTAAAGGAAATAACCCCATAAGACGGTCTCATTTGGTTTTTGCGTCGTAAAGTGCGGTTGGTGGTGAACAACGATCGACATATTGACATCTTCATGGCCTAGTGGTGTGATCGGCTCTGTTGATAGAAATGAATTGAGCGCATTCCCTGGTAATTGGGTCGTTATCCGTGTGATCTCATTTAACAACAGATGATCTTTGGTCGTCAAAGTAAAGCTGACCCATTCTGAAGCGTTCCGATCAGCAAAGAATTTATCTGGATTACCCAAATTATAGAAATGTTGGGTCGCTTGCTTCCACAGTGAGGAAGCAGCCCCATAGTCCATATTTTCCGGTGCAGGTGTATTAAAGTCACCCAGGCTAGCCGAGTCTGTGATCGAACCATTCGTAAAGAAGACAGCAGTATCAGAAGCGATCGCAACATGCTTCTTTTCGTTTGTCGCAGTATCTAAGATCTCTAAACCAGTAACGGTGATCTCATCTTGCATCGACGTCTCTTTGAAATCAAAAGCTTCGACCCGACTATTCATCACAAACTTGCATCCTTGACCTTCGAGGTATTTGATCAAAGGTAACATGATACTTTCAAATTGATTGTAGCGTGTCCGATTGACCCCAACTAAATGTTCGATCTGAGTAAATTCATAGATCATTTGGTGCATATAGCGCCGTAATTCTTGCGCTGATGATTCAACGCGAAAGGCAAATGTCGTCTCCCACATGTACCAGAAATTAGTTTGGAACATATGTGAATCATCTTTAAAGTATTCAGCTATCGAAACATTGTCCAATTCTTCTTCCTTATCATCAGGTAACATGATCAAGCGGGTCAATAACATGCGGTCTAAATTATTCAGTCCTAGTTTGTGACCATCAATGATCCCTTTACCACCTTGCATCAGCCGTGCTTTATCAAATGTCCGGTGTTTGCTATCAAAATCACGCGTATCTTCAGCCGCTGTCATACCTGGCTCAGTTACTGAAGGGATCCGATCTAATAGATCCATCAGATCAACATAAGTCCGATAATTCAACATCCGTCCACCACGTGCAACGTAGCCCTTGGTGTTTTCCATTGGATGGTTCTTGTTCCAATACTGTTCAGCTGCAACTGAAGCGGCAGCACCATCATTTGCTCCATGTAGATCAAGGGCATAAAAAGTGATGTCTTCGCCACGCCAATGACCTTCTTGGATCAAATAAACGGCGGCAGCCATATTAGCGATACCAGCACCGATCATTACTGCTTTATTCTTTAACATAACATATCACCCCATCTATCAAAATTCACCTCCATTATAGTTCTCTTACAGTAAAAATACAGATAAAAACACTCAAAAAAGCGACAAAATCCTCATTTCGTCGCAAATAACCACTTAGTTCAAAAAAAATTAATTTTTACCAAATTCCACCAAAATATCACCTAAAAGCTGAGTTCCATCCCCAAAATCCTGGAGTCGAATATGCTCATTGGGGCTGTGCACCTGGCTTCCGGCATAAGAGACCCCTAAGATCACGATCGGTAGGTCCAATTCATTACTAAAGACCTCAGCAGGACCACCACCGGCTGAATTAGGTAGATATTTAGTTTGTTTACCGTAGTAGTCTTTGGCCTTAGCAAGGACTAATTGGATAAAGGGATCACTCATCGGTGAACGATGCCCATTTTCACCTAGACGATACCTGACTTTTAGATCTTCAAAGCCATTTTTATCTAAATGTTCTTGGATCAACTGTGCGATCTTTTTTGGATCTTGTGAAGGCGTTAACCGACAATCCAATTTCGCCGAAGCCATATGCGGGATCACCGTTTTGACGCCTTTACCTTGATAACCAGCAGTCAAACCATTGATCGTCATCGTTGGTTCATTGACTAACGCTAATTTATGCTCGGCTTTGAGGGTCCGTCTCAAACCAGCCCGACTGATCGCCACATCTAAGTCAAAATCATAGGCAAAAACGGCTTCTTCTTCCGCCTTGCTCAACGGTTGGACATCATCATAAAAACCTTCGACTAAAACTTTGCCGGTATCATCACGTAAAGTAGCTAAGCCACGAACTAAACGCCAAGCAGCATTTTCTGCATATGAAGCTAACGATGAATGCAAGTCGATATCAGCTGTCGTCGTTTCGACATCAAAGACCGTGATCCCCCGCATACCACCGACGATCTGATAATTGTCGACGTAGTTTTTGCCACCACCTTCCCAGATACAAGCATCTGCGGCTAATTTTTCTCTATTTTCCTGAACGATCTGCGCGACATGCGGACTGCCGATCTCTTCTTCACCTTCGACAAAAAATTTAACATTAACAGGTAGCCCACCATTTTCTTTAAAATACTTCACTAAAACTAAGCGTGAAATGAGTTCCCCTTTATTATCTGAAGCACCTCTGGCATATAATTTACCCTCCCTGATCGTCGGTTCAAATGGATCACTTTCCCATTTTTCCAAAGGCTCTGGTGGCTGAACATCGTAATGTTGATAAAACAAGACCGTCTTCGTTGGATCATTGCCCTTAAACTCTGCAAATACTGCTGGAGCAGACTCAAAGCTTCCTAACTTTTCTACCCTAGTTGCCCCAAGCTCGTTGAAAAGCTCGACTAATAATTCTGCTGTCTCAGGAAGCGCCTCTTTTTGTGCCGAGATCGAAGGCAGGCGCAACAGATCATAATAATCAGTAAGATGTTTTAATGCAAATTCACGTAGATTTTCTGTCATGATGATCACTTCCTCAAAATATATCTTCATTTTTTTCTAAAGTATATTTAATATATTTAAGGTTGTCAATCAAAAAAGATACTGTAAAACAGCACTTTCAACTAACTTTGCCTCACAAAGCGTTAATCGGGGAAGTAATAATTAATTTTATAATATATTTATTATACTAAAGACTACTTTCCGTTAGTTGTAACCATTGACATCACAACAATTGCGCCGTATAGTTGAGTAAATGATACTTATTATAGAAAGGTGATGTTTATGCAGATCTCGAGTCGCTTTACGATTGCAATGCACATCTTGACCTATATTGCTACCGCTGATCAAAAAGAAAGAGTAACTAGTGAGGTTTTAGCCAAAAGTATTCAAGTCAATCCTGTGATCATTCGCAATATTTTATCGCAGCTCAAAAAAGCCGAGCTTGTCATGGTCAAACGCGGACAAGGTGGAGCAACGATCACCAAACCATACGAGCAACTCAGTTTATTTGATGTGTATCAAGCAGTCGATAGCGTTAAAAATGGGACTTTATTTAGCTTCCATGATTCACCCAATCCTGCTTGTCCTGTAGGTAAAAATATCCATAATATCTTAGATGACAAATTGCTTCGTGTCCAACAAGCAATGGAAAATGAATTAAAAGCGATCACCTTAGCTCAAGTTTTGAATGATGCAAAAAAATATCTTCCTGATATCTAACTATTGCTGATCATAGTAACTTTTTAGTAGGTGTTCATATGGAAAAAGCAGTAACAATGAATTTTATCCCTCCAAAGCTGGACAAGTTTTTTGGATCGAGCCTGGCCAAGAAACTACCTACATTGCCGATAAAAACACACCTTGGTCTTATATTTGGATCGGGTTTGCAGAAGTTTCGCTGATCAGCTGATGCAACAACTTCCTATTTATCTAAATTGAACACAAGAAAGCGCCCCGCCGAAAAATCGAGCGAGGCGCTTAATTTAACTATTCATATTTTTTGCCAGTAATTTCCTCCATATTGTTCTTTCGTGATAAATTTTATCTTCACAAATTTCTTGCTGGCTAACCCTAGTTTACATACATTTATACATTTTCTGCCTTTCAAAGCAGTCAAATGCGTTTCATACTGTCCCATTTGAATTGATAAAAATTTTCTCCATACAAAAAGCCAGTAAACACTTTATTCAAGCACTAACTGACCCTTTAAAATCATTATTCTGATGTTTCAAGAACTGCTTTAGTCAACAAAGCTGAAAAATTAAGTCCTAACTTCTTGCCTCTCTCATCTACCCAAGCTGGAATAGATAACGTTTTTTTAACAAGCTTATCCTTTTCAAAATATTTAGCAACATCTACTGCTACTAATGTTACAAAGCTATTTTTATCATGCTCAATAGCATTTACAGGTGATGGATCATTAAATTTCTTACCGTTTTGAATAAATTCAGCTAACATGATACCTAGTGCTTCACTGGCCATCTCTAATCCAAAAGGTATGTCATCTTCATTTATCCCAGTATATACACCGTCCAAATCAGGGAACTCAATAAAGTATCCCCCTTCTTCTTCTTGCTTAAAAATAGCAGGATATGCCATGACTAAACTTTTAGACAATTCAATCACTCCTTGAAAACAAAATAAGGCACAGGACAAAACCTGCACCTCTGCTAAACCTTAACGCTTAAGTTCAGCGTCTTTCAAGATACGTTGCTCAAGTCCCTTGCGCAGGTCTTTATTATCATGAACTGGAACAATAATTTGTTTACTATCTTTTTCCATCACATGGTGAGAACCAGTAACTCGTATTTCTTTCCAGCCATTCTTTTTAAGAAGTTTGAGCATATCTTTACCTGTAAGTGGCATGTATACCTACCCCCTTACATCTAATATAATATACGTATCAATACGTAAAGTCAATGTTACTGTCTAAAACTTATAATTTCGAGTTAAGCTTGCTTACGCTGGTTGTTCATAGCTGATGTCTTGAATGAAAGCACCGTTGCCAAGGAAAATATCGATATTTGCTGGTTGTTAACTGATCGACCGTTCTTTAACGTCTGCGATCGCAAAAAGACAAAATAAAAAGTACTCAACTTGCGCTGAATGCTAACATAACTACTTAACTTTGATAATATGTGGCTCGATAGCCTTTCTGACATTTTCTCGCTCTTCGGGAGTAAGCTTGGGCCAATATAGTTCCTCTGGGTCATCAAAATGGAAACAGGCATCTTCTCCATATTCATCTGCCATTCGAGAGACAAAAGCTTTTAGCTCAAGCTGTTCATCCCCTGTCAAGTTATGCCAATTCGTCAAAGCATTATTCCCATAAGAAAATTCTACGTCACCTGCGAATATTTTGTATCTTTTAGCCATTCAAGCATACCTCGATTCATAATATTTTTAGTCGAACCTGCTAATAAATCACATGTTCTGAAGCGGGAGCTAATGGTTCCCCATCCTCATCAAGTAAAATTTTATTTTCTTTAATTGCTGTTTCTAACTCAGCAATTGCGGCTTCCACCTCTTCAGGATACTGTTCAATGTGAAGAGGATCCCAAAAGCAAACACCTTCTAAAGAATGGTCGAATTTCTTTTCATATTTTGGTTTTAGAACATTGGTAAAATATGCCATTCTTTTCAACACCACACTTACATCCCTTATTTCCATAACTTTTCACCCTTTCAAGATCAAACCGATAATCAAGTTTAAATACTCCGAATCATCAGTTATCTTTTTATAAACGTAATCTCCATTTGCTTTTCTCTTGTATGGTACTCCCCCACCTGGCTCAAATATACTTTCCAATCCCATGGTAAGCACTTCAGTTGCATTACTATAATATTTACCAATGTATGGGCTAATAAAATCATCTTTTTTACAACTTCATTATTCCCATTCAATATGTTTTTCTTTCAAAAATCCTTATTATATCAAGCTTTCTTTACTCTCTTACTCGGTTTGGCAAACATCTGGCAAACAGGTTACTTATTAATTTTAAATGCCTGATTACCGTTAAAACTTGCATGTTTTTTATCTGAAAATTTAACGTTTATATTACCAGTCATTAGTTTAGTTAAACCATCATCATTTCTATTCCATAAGTGGCTGTAGTGTTTTAACGTAATATCTGGTCCCGAATGTCCTAACCGTCTAGATACAGTCAACACATCCGCATTGAACTCATTGATTAAGTATGAAACATGGCTATGTCTTAAACCTTTGGCTTCAATTTCCGGTATCTCAGCTAGTCTAGCGTATCTTTTAACAATTTTATTAACTGTCGATCGACTAGTTGGCGTGTCATCATAGGAAACAACAAAATTCTTAACACCATGCTCCCTTTGAATTTTCTTCCAGTTTCTTAGAAAGTTGAGCGTATCAGAATCTAACGAAATAACTCGTTTTCCGCTAGCTGTTTTAGTATAAGGCTTAATAGTGTAGTCCTGCTTGTTTCTATATTCCAAGGTATGATGTAATTCTTACCTAGCATTTTTCAAATCAATATCAGACTACTTCAAGGCTAGTGCCTCCCCTACCCGAACACCTGTCATAAAATAAAACCAAATCATCATAAAACAGAAGTATTCATGATAATCATCAATGCAGAACTGCGAAATTACTTTTTCAAATTGTTTCTTATTCCAGTAAGCAACTACCGCCTTACCTTTAGGAATTGATTTTGTTTTCATTGAAACATTTATGTCTAAAATTCCCACCGATACAGCGTATTCTAACGATTGACGAAATGAGATGTAAACCATACTACAATAGCTTGGTCATACACAAACCAGTCATCTTTATCAATAGGTTCTGGCTTAATTAAGGCTTGCACACCTGTACTACTATTAGATACACGCTTAGTATAATCAATTACTATATCTTTCCACGGAACTGAATCAAATCTATTAGTTCCTCGTTTCTTTAAATAATTTTTCTTGATAGAACCCTTAACTTGGGCTAACGCCTAGTCAACAACCGACAATTTAAAACTATTATTTTATTGAGAATCAAGCCTATTGTATGGTACTATCGCATTTATTCGCAAATTTCCAAGCCAATCTTTAGACGTCATAAACTCATTTAAAGACCTCAAACTAGGAAGCCACTTAGACAATTCAGAAAATCTAAGGAATTTATCCCTAGACATTACTTTCTTTAATCATAGCTAGACATAATTTATAAAATAATCACAATAAAACCGCAAGAAATTAATGCTTTCTAACATAATTTCTTGCGGTTTATTACTTTTGAAACGTTTTTCCAGATTCTTTACTACTTCATTCTATTATTTCTAGCTTAGGTAGACTATTGACTAAATCAACAGTTTGAACAGAAACATTAATAATCCTTAACAGAAGATTGAAAATATACTTAGGGTCCTCGCTAAAGTCATTTGGATTATCTGTGATACCTGACTTCTTATCTGTTTTGATTTGGTATTGGTCCATAATCCATTCAATGGCTGACCGTCCATTAACTACATACTCGTACGCTTTTTCCGGAATATTCCTAATCGTAATATCTGTATTAAAGATAACTGTAGAACGGTCATTTTCTAGCTTGCCAGTTTCAGAATTTCTAATCTTAGCAAACTTCATCTTCTTGACTTCATAACTTGGATTACTCTTGCTTTCAATGGAAACACCCTTAAATACAGGAACTTCTTCATAGTTAAGATGTAAGTCCATTAATTCTTTACCAACTTTTACATACTTACATTTATTCTTTAACCGTGGTATCCTAGCAACTTCCTTTGTAAGATTATTTAGATACTTTTCTTTATATTCACTAGAATTTAAAACTGCATATAGATAGGGAATAACTTCATCACTATTTAGCCCTAATTTTTCTATAACAGCATTGTTTATGTTATTTATTTGAAATAGACTGCTGTCCGAATGTTTATTAACATAGAAAGCTTGTCCCGATGACATTGCACCTTTATCAATCATCATCGTTGTATAAATAGTCGAAAAGTAATTACTTCCCATACCTGTAGTATATAGTACCTCATTTGGCCCAGCAAAAATCTTATCAAAGTTTCTAGTACGTTGAATTATTTGTTTATCATACCAAATCCACTTTTTCGTAAATGGTCTGTATAGATATTCCACAATATCACCTGAATTTAGCGTTATAACTTGCTTTTTGTGTGCTTTTTTTAATAAATTATCATCCCATTTTATGAAACTTGGATCGTTATTTACAATATTTTTCACATTTTCATTACTTTTTAAAAGATCTAGCCGTTTTAGCTCTGAGTTATAATTTTTTACCATACGTTTAGTATTCTGCTCTACACTATCCTTTGAAAAGCCTACAATCCAAGCATCTCTACCTGTTGTAATTCCAGTGGTTTTATCTATGAAGATTGAGTTACCAGTTTTTGAGTATAAAGAACTATATTTAGAATAATTAGGATCTCGTTGATTAATCCAGTCATTATTATCGTCAGGGGTAACTTTAGCCCAATTAATTCCTTCAACTGAACCAAATTCGCTAATTATCTTCAACTTATCCTTTTGACTTAAATAATCTCCAATATCATGATAATGAATTTCATGACTATCTGAACCGTCTTTAACTAAGATACTGATTGCAATTGGGGCACGGCTTCCTGACCCGAAAATCTTACCGCCTTCCTTACGTGATTGCTCACCTGAAGTACGTTGATTCCCCCGCAAATTAAAAATATAAAGGTGGTTAAATTCTTTGTAAAATATTTCTCGCAACCCATCTGCACTACTTGAGTCAATATATCCACCATTTGTAACAAATCCAATAATACCTTTTTGACTAATCCTATCAGAAGCCCATCGAAAAGCCTTTATATAACTATCATACAACGAATTCTTATTAACTGCGTTAGTTCTGTCTACATATGTTTCCTTGAGACGTTTTTCTAACTTTAAATAGTGTTTATTTGCATTCATGTCATTAGCACTGTTTTGCCCGGCTGAATATGGTGGATTACCTATTATAGCTGTTATCGGTTTCTCCTGTTGCTTCTTCAACCTCTCATTATTTTCACCAAGTAACTCATCTGCAAATGAATTTTCACGTTCGGTACTTTCAAATGTATCTGTCAAAACAATTCCTTCAAACGGTTGGTACCCACGTTCAGGACCGTTTACTTCATCAAAAACTGCTTCAATATTAATTGACGCAATGTAGTAACTCAACAATACAATCTCATTAGCATGTAATTCGTGGTTGTATTTATGGAGAATATCTTCAAATGTAATTTCTCCCCTATCCATTTGCTCTTTCAAGTATTGAAGAGTTCTTGTCATAAATGTACCCGTCCCAGTAAATGGGTCTAAAACATGTACATTCTTACTTGCAAGACGCTTGCCAAAGTATTTATTTAAAGCATAGTCAACGGACTTAACAATAAAGTCAACTACTTCAACCGGAGTAAACACAATTCCCAACTGTTCAGTAGTGTCCTTGAACCCAGTTCTAAAGAATTTATCATAAAGTGTAATGATAATCTTTTGTTTGGCTTCGGCATTATCAATCCCTGAGGCACGTAATTTAACAGATTCATAGAATGGTGCTAATTCTTTTTGTTCTTTATCAAAACCGTACTTAGAAAATTCGTTAACGACATCATTCATAGCATGAGATACTGGATTGTCCTTAACAAAACTGTACCCCTCAAATAACGCTTCAAAGATAGGTTGCGTAATCAGGTGTTGAGCCAACATTTCAATCGCCTGCTTCTTATCAACTGATGAATTGATATTGTGCTTTAGACTGGTTAAGAAGGCATCAAAGGCTTGCTTGGATCCGGCTTGACTATCAATCAAATCATTAATTTTAGTAATGTGTCGCTTAGCAATTTCAGCAACATCCTTGGACCAATCTTCAAGATAACGACGGTCCCCAACCTTTTTAACAATTCGTCCGTAAAACGCTTGTTCTAAACCAGACATTTCATCTAAATTCAATTCAAGCTGTACTGGTTGTTTACCTTCGCCATTTTCGATTGCCTTACCATTATCTTCGGTAACAGCTTCCTCAGGAGAGGAATTAGTACCAATGACATTAATTCTGCCACTCTTATTTTTGTTGAGTTCAAGTTTGTTAATTTCAGCTTCAAAACGTTCATCAGTTGACCGTAAAGCATTCAAAACTTGCCAAACTTCTTTGTACTTATCATTATTATCAAGAACACTTGCGGGGTCTGAGTTAGTATCAATCACAACAGGTAAAATAATGTAGCCATATTCCTTACCCTCAAATTTACGCATAATTCGCCCTACCGCTTGGACAATGTCAACCTGTGATTTCTTAGGCGCTAAGAAAATAACTGCGTCCAAGTTAGGTACATCAATACCTTCTGTTAAGAAACGCACATTGGATAATACACGCGCTTCATTATCTTCCATATCACTAGCAAGCCAATCAAGTTGTGTTTTCTTTTGAAGGGCATTTAGCCCACCGTCAACGTGGTGAACATCAACAGAGAAACTATCTTCCGCCTGCGCTCCAAGATAATCATTAATTACATAGTTAAACTCTTCGGCAATTTGTTTCGAGTGTGCAATCGTATCAGTAAAGGCAATCGCCCGCTTCATTGGTGCGCCGGTAATTTCTCCAGTAATACCATTTCTTTTAACCATGGCATTCCATACACCAATAATCTTACCAATGTCATTTGTATTAAGTTCGCTAGTATTAGAAGCCATTACCGACTGCATATTCTTATTAATGTAATTTTCACTAACTGCAAGAACTGACACTTTATAATCTGTCAGATAACCTCGTGAAACAGCATCCCCAAAACCTAAACGGAATATCTCTGTGCCATACTTTGCTTCATCGTCCATGGATGAAATAACCATACTGTTATCATCAGCTTTTTTTTTAGCTTCTGGACCATAGACCTTTGGTGTAGCTGTTTGATAAAGGCGTAATTTACCTTTCACAATGCTATTATCATGAACTTTTGTAAATACACTAGCGTCTCCCATTTGACTTGCTCCAGTAGTCCGGTGTGCTTCATCAGCAACGATTAAATCAAATTCAGGATAACCCTGCTTTTGTGCCTTAGATATAACGTCAATAGATTGGTAAGTTGAAAATACCACCGTCATGTTTTTTTCTGATTGTTTTTGAACATTAGCATAATTTGCCATTAACTCATCTACATTAGTTGTGGCAGGAAAACCAACGTCTTTAGCACTTAAATCATCTTCACCAGTTTTCTTCTTGGTTGCTTTTTTATCAGAAACTACAGAGAAAGATACCATGGAAATATCATCTGACTTGTCGGAGTTCCAATTAAATAACGTTTGTGAAAGTAATTGAATACTTGGCACTAGGTACAAAACGTTAAAGTTATTATTTCCTGTTTCATTCATTAAGGCTTCTGCGATTTTTAAACTTGTAAAAGTCTTACCAGTACCGGGAGCCATAACAAGCTTTCCACGAGTGTTTTCCTTAAAGTATGCTAAAGATTTCTGAATTGCTTCTTTTTGATAATCACGTAACTCTTTAGGCTTACGACCTAGGTTTTTGTCTTGAGAGTCAAAGTCAAATAATTGCCAATCAAAGTTTGCATTTTGAAGTTGTGATAACCCAATGATTGAAATATCCTTTGACAACTCTTCAGTTGCCTTCTTAGCATTTTTATTCCAATCATCAGTTGATGAAATTATCATCCCATCAGCATAGTAATCTTTTCCACTTTCAGCAATAAAGGAATTAATGGTATCTTTACCTACCTTGCCTTTGTAATACTTAGCTTGAACCGCTGTAAGCTTTCCCGTGATACGGTCTTTAGCAACAATATCAACGCCGGTGTCTTGCTTAGAAATGTTATACTCCGCAGGGACTTCATTTAACATCCAAACATCACTATATTTATTCTTAAATGCAGGCTCATTTTTTAAATACGCAACTGCAAGCTTTTCAAAGGCCGTACCTCTATCCCTTTGATTCGTTATGTAGTTATCAATTTGATTAACCAACTCATTAAATGTACTCATATCTTACTCCTAACAATTATTTACTCCATTTATCAGTATCTTCCTTAATTTTGGAAGGTTAGCATACATATTTCATTATATCCCATACCTATATATACTAAAAAGGTCCAATTGAAGTGAACCCCCTAAGTTGGACAAAGGAATCTAACTTAGGGGGTTTTACTA
>ERZ778518.1588-NODE-1588-length-14685-cov-7.634860_pt1 | contig 14685 bp, 11 predicted proteins | sample MGYA00510340_ERZ778518 | MGnify/ENA primary metagenome ERZ778518 (study PRJEB29527, sample SAMN07138967) | mouse gut metagenome | material: feces | host: mouse | place: China:Nanjing | collected 2016-01-25 ...
GGCGTTGAAGTAATGTCAATTTTAAGGCTGCCACGATGTATTGACACCTCTACCCTACCCCATAAAAAATCAAATATAAGTAAGAACTCTTGTTTCTGTCTTAACTTCAACCACTGCACTCTTAAGTAAGTGTGTTCAAATTTAACCGATAGCAATTGAAAGGGATTCTTTTATACAATCTGCGGGACTGTGTAAATTAATTTGAACTCGTACTTACAACAGTTCGGTAAAAAAAGTGCATATATTTGAAGGCCAATAAGTTGCAGTAATAGCTTGATATACGAAGCATTGGATATCAAGCTATTACAAACTTTTCATCACAGAAATTACCGAACTATTGTACTTATCAAAATAGTGGAAATGTCGAAACGGTGTAAACGTATTTATCATCGAATTGACGGTCGGTCATGGTCAGCATCAAGATACCTTGTATTAATGTCACCACACTCCATAAACCACACGTCACTATCGAAAGTACAATTGATATTATTCCGGCAGCAATTTTATCCATATAAAAATACTGCACTCCCAGATATCCGAGGAAGATTGCAAGGAGTCCGGCTACGACCCGCGATTTTCCGCTCCACTGGCCGGGTTGCGGAAATCCGGAATTGCCGTATCCATTGCCGGCCCAGTTGCCGGGGTTATTGAGGTCTGCGTGAAGCGGACCACGGCCAGGAGCTTCGCCATATTGAGACCTGGCAGCAGAATTTCCGTTACCGTCCCGAAGACTCTCATTTTTGCCACATGAGCCACCATCTGAGCCGACATCGACAGTCACCTCCATCGGAGCGGCACCACTATTCTGCACATCAACCTGCCCCGAAGACGCTGCCATAAGAGCATTAAGATCGGCACAATACCCGGCACGACGCCAGTCGGGCATTCCGGCCGTCCACACCATCGAATCCGGCGTCAGGCCATAATTCAACAACTCGGCAGCCGCCATGGGCCCCTTCTGAACTCCATTATATATAATATACCATTGACCCATATTCTAAATTTTTATGATTCATCTGCGAATTTACAAAAATTCTTCATAAATGCCAACACCGCCAATCATTTTGGTGACTGGCGGTGTAATTTTAGCAAATCATGCGCGGTTACTCCGGGCACATCATTTATCGCGCATGAAAATCTGAATCGGAGTGCCTAAGAAATCCCATTTGTCGCGAATCTTATTTTCAAGAAATCTGCGATATGGCTCTTTAACCCACTGCGGGAGATTGCAGAAGAATACGAATGTGGGCACTATCGCCTCCTTGAGCATAGTGACATATTTAATCTTCACAAATTTACCTTTATTGCTCGGAGGTGGTGTAATCGCTATCTGCTCAAGCATATAAGTATTGAGCTGAGATGTGGGGATAATGCGGCGGCGATTCTCATAAACCTGAATGGCAGTCTCCAGCACTTTATAGATACGCTGTTTGGTCAATGCGGAAGTAAAGAGAATCGGGAAGTCGGTGAATGGAGCGAATTTGGAACGCACTGCGGCCTCATACCGTTTCTGAGCCTCAAGCGAACGGTCTTCGATAAGATCCCATTTGTTGACACACACCACAAGTCCCTTCTTATTTCGTTGTATGAGTGAGAATATATTGCCATCCTGAGATTCGATACCGCGTGTCGCATCGATCATTAGAATACATACATCACTGGCCTCAATGGCACGAATGGAGCGTATTACACTGTAATACTCGATATCCTCGCTTACTTTCTGTTTCTTTCTAATTCCGGCAGTGTCAACAAGATAGAAGTCAAAGCCGAATTTATTGTATCTGTGATAGATAGAATCACGTGTAGTGCCTGCGATATCGGTGACGATATGACGCTCTTCGCCGATAAAAGCATTAATCAGAGATGACTTGCCTGCATTCGGGCGTCCTACGATTGCGAACTTTGCCACATTGTCTTCTGGCTTGTCGGCATCTGACGGTTCGGGCATATCGGCTATTACAAGATCGAGCAGATCTCCGGTGCCGGCACCATTGGCCGACGACACCTCGACAGGATCTCCGAGTCCGAGGGAATAGAACTCAGGCACGTTGAAGCGAGCATCGCCTTTGTCTTCCTTATTTGCCACAAGAATGACCGGCTTTTTTGCCCGGCGGAGTATAGATGCCACCTTATCGTCAAGATCCGTCACTCCGACAGATGCATCGACTACAAACAAGATCACATCAGCCTCCTGTATTGCAATTTCCACCTGCTTGTTGATTTCCTCCTCAAATACATCATCGGAATTCACCACCCATCCACCGGTATCAACAATCGAGAAATCCTGGCCGTTCCAGTCCACTTTTCCATACTGGCGGTCGCGCGTTGTGCCCGCAGTATCATCCACGATGGCTGAACGAGTCTGCGTCAAACGGTTGAACAATGTGCTTTTACCCACGTTCGGCCGCCCTACTATTGCTACTAATCTACTCATTATACGAGTCTTTCTTTATACTATTAAAGTTGTCTAACTTTTTTATACTTATAGAAGTCGTGTCTGAAGTCAAACACTTGCCTATATATCTTCGCATGATATGACAACAGTAAGCAAATATCCGAATTTAAACTATTATAAGTAAAAGAGAATCTTTTATACCGTCTGCGTATTCTTTCTTTATCGTTCCCGGCTTATCGTTCAGTCGAATATGTTCATACTCTCCTTCACATCGCACCGGAATCGACTAAAAAATAAGCCCGCATATTGCATAAATTGAAATCTGACACTTACTTACCCGACCGGCATGTCACCCGTCGATCCTATGGATTGCAGGGGATGCGGAGTATCCCCTCCCCCTTGGAATGCCGGACTCAGTCGATGTATCCGAACTGCCTGAGCTTATTCTCCCTGTTGCGCCAATCCTTTTCAACCTTCACGAAGATTTCAAGAAATACCTTCTTGTCGAAAAACTTTTCGATATCCAGTCGTGACTCAATACCGACCTTCTTGATTTTATCACCACCTTTGCCGATGATAATACCCTTCTGAGAGTCACGCTCCACGTATATTACAGCCATGATATGGATTGCATTCTCCTTTTCATCAAATTTCTCCACCACCACTTCCGTGCTGTATGGGATTTCCTTATCATAATTCTGAAGAAGCTTTTCGCGTATAATTTCGGTGACGAAGAATCTTGCAGGCTTATCAGTAAGGGCATCCTTGCCGAAATATGGAGGAGCCACCGGGAGAAGATCAACGATACGGGCCTTCAAATTGTCGACATTGAATTTTTCAGTAGCCGATGTCGGGAAAATCTCAGCATTGGGAAGACGTCTCTTCCAATCCGTCACAAGATCCTCCAGCTGCTCATTGTTTTTAAGCAAATCCACCTTATTGATTACGAGGAGCACCGGAATATTCTCCTTTGCGACACGAGCGAGGAAATCGGTATTTTTCTCCGGATCTTCCACGACATCAGTGACATAAAGCAGGATATCGGCATCCGTCAGCGCACCTTCCGAGAATTCGAGCATCGACTCCTGCAGACGGTATTTAGGCTTGAGCACACCGGGAGTATCCGAATAGACAATCTGATAATCGGGCGTATTGACGATTCCCATGATGCGATGACGTGTAGTCTGCGCCTTATTGGTGATAATGGATATACGCTCGCCTACCAAATCGTTCATAAGGGTGGATTTTCCCACATTAGGATTACCTACTATATTGACGAAGCCCGCGCGATGTTCGGCAGGAGCTACGGTATTTTTTTCGTTTTCCATAATATGAAAATATTTATATCATTATATGATGTCCTGCAGATCCCGGCAGACCTGCAGACACCATAATATCAACATCTCAGGGGTTATATAAGTTTTAAGCGGTCCGCTGCTCACGCAGCAGACCGCTGAGGATTCTTAATTAGTTGTTCACCTTTTCAAATTCCATATTTGATTTCATCGGACTACTTATAGTACCGACAAATCTGATTGATGCACATGGATACTCAATCCATTCATTCAGAGGACCGATCGGGATGCCGGACTGCTGATTACGTAATTACGCGCAATGCCAGGGCCCATCTATGGCCTACATATCCGTCAAAGATACATAGCATCCGACTCTCAATCATTTAGGATTAATGGCCCAAATCAGATAGAGAGCCCCCCAAGTGAATCCGGCACCAAAAGCAGTCATCACAATCTTATCGCCCTTATGGAGCTTATTCTTATATTCATCCAGACAGAGCGGGATTGATGCTGCCGAAGTATTGCCGTAATGCTGGATATTGACCAGGACTTTATCTTCGGGCACTTTAAGACGACCGCCGACAGCCTCTATGATACGCAGATTTGCCTGATGCGGCACAAACCAATCGATATCATCTACAGTAAGGCCATTCTTCTTCATCACATTCTGCGAAGATGAAAGCATATCGCTGACAGCGTGTTTATAGACGGCGCGTCCTTCCTGATACACGAAATGCTCACCGGCATCGACAGTATGATGACTTGCGGGGGCCACACTGCCGCCAGCCTTCATCAGGAGATGCGGCAGTCCGGTGCCATCTATATGGAATTCACCGTCGATTACGCCAAGATTTTCAGATGATGGCTCCACAAGGACAGCCGCAGATGCATCTCCGAAGAGCGGACAAGTGGCACGGTCATCGTAATTGGTCATGCTCGACATTTTCTCGGCACAGACCACAATTATTTTCTTATATAGTCCCGATTCGATGTATGCACGTGCAGCCTGCATAGTGACGATAAATCCGGCACATGCGGCCTGGATGTCATAACCATAGGCATTTTTGAGTCCGCACTCATGCAGAATCACACTTGCAGTCGAAGGGAAACGATAGTCAGGGTTGGAAGTGGCACAGATCAGGAGATCAATATCCTCCCGGGGAGTGCCGGTATCAGCAAGGAGCTTGCTGACGGCTTTAATGCCCAGATAGCTGGAACCCGCACCCTTTTCCTTGAGAATACGTCGCTCCTTGATACCTACTCGTGTGGTAATCCACTCATCGTTGGTATCCACCATATGGGATAGCATTTCATTGTCCAGAATATCGTCAGGCACATATGAGGCTATGCCGCTGATTATTGCGTGTTGCATAACTGGGAGGTAATAATTTTTGATAATGTGAGGGGTTAATATGTTTTAGATTGCCTATGCCCGGAGGGCATCCTCTCAGGCAATAGACAATCTAAAGCGGGGAGTGGGCGCATATCATGCGGAATGAGAGATGTCATCCGGCGCCTTCCAAAAGGCCGTAGCGGCAATATTGCCGCCGCGGCACAGACTTCATTTAAGCCTCCGCAAAGGCCATCAGAGAGTCACGGCTTCCTTATCGATTACAAGCTTGCCACGATAGTAGCCGCACTCGCCGCATACGTAGTGATACATATGCCATGCACCGCAGTTGGGGCAAATAGCGAGAGTGGGGATAAGAGCCTTGTCGTGTGTGCGACGTTTCGCAGTTCTAGTATGCGATTGTCTGCGTTTGGGATGTGCCATTTTCTATGTGCTTTTAATTGTTTTTATCTATAGGTTGTATCCTGCACAGGCAGGATAATATGTAAGAATCATTCATCAGCTCCGGGCACGCTGGGGTCAATCTCTCCTGCATCGTCAAAGCCTGAAGCATCATCATCATCGATGCCGCCATTGTCGGAGGCTGCCGAACGATGTTTGCTCAGAGCGGTCAGCATAGCTCGGTTGCATTTCCCTATCGGATGAACGTGGCGCAGCGGAATGCAGAGCACAATAGTGTCGTAAAGCATATAAGCCACATTCAGATAGGGATTGCTTTCGGGAATCACAAGTATATCATCGCTCTCGTCATTATAGGAATCCCCATATTTCACTATTATGTGATAATCTGTGGCAATCTCAATTTCGAGAGGATCCAGACATCGGTCGCAGGCCACCTCTACATAGCCTTGACAATGAAACGTGCAGTCATAGACATCATGCTTCTTTTCAAGATCCAGATGCACCTTTACATCCGCCTTATGGATGTCGGTGCGCTCCATGTTCTTGAAGAACTCCGTGTCTACGACAAAATCCTGCTCATGGTGTCCATCCTTGAGCTGGGCGAGCTGCACTTTATATGCTGTGAATTTTCCCACGTTTATGCTATTCTTTGAGGGCCATAGTGGCCCATATATTAAAAAAAGCGCCACAAAGTTAGTTAGTTTCTTGATAATTACCAACTTCTTTGGGCACTTTTTTTTGTTAAACTCGGTTTTATTTTGATTTTAATGGCGTCAGAGGTCGCTTTTTAAACCATTTTCAATATTTAGCCGTGCGGAAGATGCTGTTTCACCACTCCGTCACAAGCAACATTTCGGATCGTATCAGCGCACCTGAACCTTTGCCGTCGCACCCTGAGTGACCACGATGTAGACACCCTCCGGGAGATCAGTCAAGCCGCATTCCACACCGCTCAGGTTGTAGACACGCGCGCCTTCCGGAGCCGTGATACATCCGTTGCCGCCGAATATCACAGGCACTTCACCTGCGACGTTGTCGACACCGGCAATATCAACCGTCTTCATTTCTGCAGGCACAAAATTGATTACATTCGATGTCACTGCGCCGGGCACGCCATTGAACGGACGCACATAGGCCGAGAATGTCTGTGTCCATTGATTTGTGGTGATATTCTTCACAAAATATTCAGTCACATTACCTACAGACGACTCCTGAAGGCCATCGACAGTGAACACATTATCATTTGAATCACGGCGTGTCACAGTAAGATGATAGTCGGTAGCACCCGCCACCTTATCCCACTTCAGCCATATGATACGGTCTTCGGGTCTCACTTGCGGATTTTCGGCCAAAACGGGAGCTTCAGTAAGCGGAGTACACTTGTTGTATTCAAACGATGCCAGACCATTACCCCAGTCGTAGCTTATATTCGAAAGCGTCACATTGAGGGGCTTGCGCAGACATGCCGGCACCAGAATGTTCATCTGAGGCGTCAGATAAACAAAATCCTCGAAATCCCCGGGCCATGCCGTATACTCATCAGAAGGCCCTATAAGTTCCACATAGGGGACCCTGCCTGAATTGACCTTATTCTGTCTCCATACGTCGTAATTAAAATTCACACGCCATATGAGGATTCCATGTTCAGGCACCGAAGCATCCCATGAATCATAGCCACGGGTCTCAACGACATAATATTCCGTATAGTATGATCCGCCACCCTGAGGCACACGTATACGCACGGCATTTCTGTCACTCTGCGTAAGCGGATTCAACTGATAAGTCTCGCCGTCTTCCGCATCTGTATATTCCAGCCATCTGCAGACCCACTGCTCATAGGCCGAATAGGTCGGAGGACATGTGGAAAGATCATTATAGCTACCCTGGTCCATGATAGAGTACCGTCCGGGCGTCTTGCATCCGTTGTAGCCGGTGTCGTACAGGTCGGGCAGACCGAGCACATGACCGAACTCATGGCAGAAAGCTCCGATACCATCCAGATACGGTCTTTCCGATTCCGGAATCTGGCGCGAACCGTTGAGCTCATTGGAGCAGGCATAGCACTGGAGTTCCACTCCATCGCGCACCTGCCGCGGCAAGTCAAGCGCGCAGCCATAAGGCAGCGTAAAACGACGATAATCACTCTGGTGAGGCCAGATTGTGGTCTCACCGCCGCCATCGGCCTGACCATAACCGCTGAAGAAGAAGAAGATATTATCGATTATACCGTTATTATCGTAATCGTAGATTGAAAAATCGACTTCATCATCAAGAGCTTCCATAGCTTCGGCTATCGCCACACCGAAACGCGCGTTCTTATCATTAAGAGGCAGACGGGTGTCGACATCTTCCTTATTCGTGTACCATGCGGAAGTATGCTCCAGCTTTACCGGACCATATACATCAAACTGGGGTGCAAACACACCGTTTGATGCCGATTTAAAATAGTCACGGGCAGAACCCTTCGAACCATAGTCGCTATATCCCTCCTCGTTGCACAGACGGGTAAATTGTTCTTTCGGATCGGTCGAAGAGTACGGTTTATCCGCATACTCAAGAAGAATCACACATGAGCGCACTACATCATTCGGATTTTTAGGCACTGTAGGGAATGTCGTACGTCCCTTATCCGCACCCATAGCCACTATATCAGCCATACGGTGCCCCACGTGTTTTGATACTTGCTGCACCTCGGCAGGGAGTTCCGAACGAAGCATCTCTATGTCGGCTTCCTGAAACCGGAGAGCCTTGCCATTGCGGAAGGCCTGTTCCAGACGGCCATTGCTGTATTCGAGAATATTCTTACATTCAGCATCTGTAATATAGCTGAAATACTCATTGCCATGCAATCGATACTCTGTTACCGAGCCATCGGGATTGACATGCTGCATGAGTTCCGGAGATGCCGGGCGGGCCGCAGCTATCAGAGGAAGAGCCGCCAAAGCACCGAGGGCAAATAGTTTCTGAAGTCTCATAAACGTTATGATGTATAAGGTTACGTTATAAAAAAGCCCTCTCCTTGCACGCCTCAAAATCAATATGGCTACGGAGGGGGAATACATCCCGACCCGCTTCAGGAGGGATTGGTAATTAATTATGGAAGAATAATTGTACCTCCGAGGAGAATCGAACTCCTATCTAAAGTTTAGGAAACTTCTATTCTATCCGTTGAACTACAGAGGCTTATCTCAGAAAGGCACATCATCACAGTACGACCGGACTATCAACTGAATCCTTTCATTATGCAAATATAGGGGATTATCAGAGACTTACCAACTAAGTCTCAAAAAAAAAACGTAAAAAATATTAAAAACGCACTCCCCTACTCCATAACTCCTCCATAGACTGCATTCCACCGGCTCTCACCGCACCTGACGGATACAAGACCCCTTCCCCCGATATTTGTTAAGGCTGGGGTCGCATCTCTATGAATGATTCTTGCATTGTCCTTCAGTCACGTAGCTACGGCTACGCTCCTTCATCACAAGACATTAGATTTGAACACTCATTTACTTATCTCATCAGAATCAGACTATTTCAGCCTAAGCCGACTCCCGGGACGGTCGTCGACTCCTGTATTGAGCATCCTGATTGCCTCAAGACGCATCCCGTAGCGCTGAGCCACCGAATGCATCGTCTCCCCCTCGCCGATTGTGACCGCCGACACTCCCTCGGGAGCCTCGACAAGCTTGGGTTGCAGATACACCTCCTCCCATGCCTTGATTTCGCCATCAGATTCCGCATCATTATAAAGAAGCAATTTCTTCTTGTTTAATTTCAGTTCCTTTGCAATACGGCCATAAGTATCTCCGGGCTGCGCAATTACATAGTGGAGTCCGCGACTGCGGCGTATCGCGTGCCTGCTTATAAGGTTCTTATGGATATAGTCGGCTGTCTCCTCCATCTCGCGCAGATTATCGCCATCATACATCTGGAGAGAATATAATTCTATAATTGATATCAATCTGTCGGCATAATTCGGATCAGTGGCATAGCCGCATTTCTTCAGCCCGCGAGCCCATCCTACATAATCCGTCAGCGGAAGGTCAAACAATGACGCATAGCGCTGCCGACGCAAAAACAGCGAATGGTCTCTGAATGATTCCTCTGGCGAATCATATACCCTAAAGCACTCATCGGGAGCATCATCATTGCGGAGCATACTGTTCCCGGTCCACTCCTTATGGCATTTTATGCCGAAATGATTGTTACCTTCAGCTGCCAGCGTCGACCGACCCGCACCACTCTCAAGCAACCCCTGGGCCAATGTAATCGACGCAGGCACCCCATACAGACGCATCTGCTCTACCGCCATCGCCGAATAACGGGCTATATAGTCTTCATAAGCGTTTCCCAGCATCATCACCGGCAGCAGCAATGACAGGGCTGTCATTATATATCGTATCATAAGTAAGTATTCAAATTCAAACGATAGTAAGTGAACGGAATTTTTTCTATAATCTGTAGCTTATTTTTTGCCGCTTCCGGCTTTTGCTCAACCGAATATGTTCGTATTCGCCGTCACTCCGCACCGGAATACGCTAAAAAACAAGTCCTCAGATTGTATAAATCACCTTCAAGCACCTGTATATACATTTGCTAATTAAGCCTTTACATATCTCTTAGCGCTCAAGTCATGCAGATTACCGCGGTTGTCATGGCATATTACAGCGAATGGAAGGCGATGCAAAAATAACTGTTTTTCAATGACTGTGCAATATCCCTGACATTACATCGGCACTCACCCAACCGGAAAGTGGCCATACTGGCAGACATCGTGAGGATATGGTTTCTGCGGCTTCTTTTTGCCGCTTCCGGCTTGTCGTTCAGTCGAATATGTTAATATTCTCCTTCACTCCGCACCGGAATCGACTAAAAAAAGCCCGCATATTGTATAAATTAAATATGGACACTTACTTACCTAATCATTTTCCACAAAAACCATAATCCACAAATACAAGTTACTATCATACAACCTATATTAATACGATTAATAAATCACACAATTCACACTATTTTACAAACTAAATTGTCTAAAAAAATCAAAATTATCAAAAATAATCACTATATTTGCAATAATTTTGAGCATCAACGCAATGTCATGATAATTACAAAAGTCATGATTATTGCGCGAAATACTCTCAAACCAATCATCTTTACCTACTAAAAGACATCGATTCCAGCGACCAACTAAACATCAATAACTAAATACTTTACAGAATGAAACAGAATCTACACCTACTTTTGAGCCTGCTACTGGGCGCGGCCGTCACACCGGCCATGGCTCAGACAGCAGAAAGCCCGCAAGTGCTGCAGGTGGGGGAAAACATTCTTCCTGACGGCAATCTTTATCTGCAGTTCAACTATATAGGAGCCTCCGGGCTGGCCACTCTCGACGGCATAACCCTTAGTTCATATGCCGACCACATCATAGCCACCGCACCCGACGGCTCGCAGACCACCATATCGCAGGCTTCGATGTATCGTCCGGACAAGACCTCCTTTTATGTACAGGACGGTTACACCTACGACTTCACCTATACTTCACGAGGCGAAACCCCAGTAACGCTGAAAATCGATCCGGTTGAAGGGCCTATAAGCGGTCCGTCATGCGATGCTCCAATGCTCATGCCCGACGAGGGAACATTCGTAGTACCCAACTACAGCGAATCCTACTATTCTCCCGGAATCACATACTTCACCTACTCTCCTGAAATCAGCGGCAAACTCAAACTTTACGCATCCGACGCATTCCAGGTACTGACAGTAGCTGAAAGCTGCGACGGCAACTGGGATACACTCGATTATAACTATACCTCAGACGAAGAACTCGGCGTATACGTATACACACTGCTGACCGATGCCGGACAGACTCTCATTTTCAAGGCCACCGGCAGTTCCGGCGTCTTCCTCAACCATACACTCAATGAGGTAGTGCTCGGCGCCAGCTGCGAAGATGCAATGCCCGTCACTCCCGGCACAATCGATCTGCCTTCCGATCCAGGCACATACTATTATAAGTTTACCGTGCCCGGCGCCTATAGTGAATACAATGCTTTGGTTGTCTCCTCCGACACAGAAGGATCTGCCGTACTCGAATCATCATGCTCCGACTATACGAAATGGCAATACAACTCGCTCAACTTCCGACGCACTCCCATGCAGGGGGGGGCGTCATATATCCTTGAGGTGACAAAACATTCCTCCGGGGCCGGCAGCTTCACATTAGCATTCGAAGACCTCCTCCCCATCGAGGACGAGAATACAGGCGAACCCGTGGAATTCGGCAAAACCTATACCACTCCCGAGGGCAGCAATACATTCTATTACTCCTTCTCTCTTCCTGAAGGGAGCGCTCCCAAACTTCTGTCACTTGCCTCCGATGCCCCGGAAGGCAATTACAATTCCACTTTCTTCCTCTGCGAGCTTGGCAAGACGTATCCGCGCCTGGCCACCGGCGCATCCTTCAAAGTCGAGATTCAACCCGGCGTCAACTACCTCCTTTCAACCTACGTGCCGGCCGATTCCCGCTATGAGTTCACCCTTTCTATAGAGGACATGCAGGAAGGCCAGACCCCATCATACGCCATTAAGGCCGCCCTTGGCGACAACGATGTGCCCGCATTCTCACCCATATATTACGTATACACACAGGATGCCGACGGCTTCGTCCAGTTATCCACCGATCTGGCTGACGCCACATTCGGAGTGACAGTGCCCAATTCATGGGGCAGTACCGATAGCGTCGCACTGACCAAGACCGACAATGGCTATAAATTCGAATGTATCGCAGACTCAAACTACACGATTTGCGTCACCAATACCTCAGAAGCCGGCACACTCAGACTCACCGAAATACCCTACGGTCCGGGCGAATCTTTCGATACCGCCATCGAAGTGCAATCCGGCGATTTCAATCTCCCCGCCGGTCCATCCAAATCATGGTACAAGATAACGGCTCCGATGACAGGCTTCTTTAACCTGTCCACGACCATGGCAATGAACTATAGCAGCAGCATCACAGTCTATGTCAACGACCTCAAGCACTCATCTAATGTAGGCATGGATTACTCTACCTATACCTGGCAGGACTTCAAGACAGGTGTGGCAGAAGGTGATATAATATACATCTGCTTCAACAACAGCATATCGGGAAGCGACGCAACGGCCAACGTATCATTCAGCGAGGCCCAACCGGGCCAGATTGCAGCCAAACCGCTGTCCGCATCTCTTGGCGACCTGATTCTTCCAGCGGTATCGTCAGACCCGATATGGTACAGCATCACTCTGCCCGGTGGCCAGATGTTCACTCTCTTGGCCAACGATTACTTCATGATTGAACTCTATCGTGCCGATGACACAGCGAAAAGCATCGACTTCAGCCAGTTCATTTCTTCAGGCGTATACGGCATCAAAAATACCTATATCGAAAAAGAAGGCGACTACCTGCTCAAGCTCTCTTCCAACAGCAAAGATGGATTGATTGCAACCCTTTCGGTCAACGATCCCGCCCCCGGCCAGGTCCCCGCTACGGCATATGCAGTCGAAGTGCCCGAAGGGGGATGCTCCGTTATGGCATCAGCCATCAGATCCGCCACATGGTATAGCTTTGACGTACATCCCGGCACATTCACCATCTCCGCACCGGTCAACATGTCGCTGTCGGCCAACCTCTTTGCAGATTCTGATTTTAAGACTCCGCTCTCATACATACAGGTCAACCGCGAGGGCGACTCATTCCAATATGGGTTCTTCGACTATGAGGTGACCGAAGAACAGACTCTCTACCTCTGCATCACCGACTCGGCAGATGACCTTGAACTGACATTCTCCGGCAGCGCGGTAGAGCCTCTGGCTGAAGCCAAATTCGTAGCCGTCAACATTGAAATATCCGACGGTCAGACATTCAGCTACAATGCTCCCAACCATGCCACGACATCATTCCATGTCATATTGCCCGAAAAATGGGTGGTCGAAGACTGTCTGGTCAATGGAGAGGCTACTGATGCCGCACACGCATTTGAGTTCGATACCGACAATGCCGACATCAACGTCTCACTGACTCTCGCTTATGAGGGTGACGTGGCATTCGTCGACGCCACCACAGGTGTCGTCAATCTCGACTCCCGCATCAAAATCTTCATCCACAACGGTAAAATCGTCATCGACAACACCACTGTAGGCGACAGTATTTCAGTCTATAACGTCGGCGGCATGAAGATAGCCGACCATGTGGCACAGGATACCCGCGTAGAGATTTCGCTCGATAATGGCACATATATCGTGACTCTCAACGACAAAGCCGCAAAGGTAGTGCTCTAAACCTGCAATTCACGAATCAGAGTGGCTCCCGGATGCTCCGGCCCGACCCGTGGCAGACGGGCCACTCAATATTCAAGACACCTGAACCGACAGGGGCATCGTCATTACCGACGGTGCCCCTGCTGCATATTGTAAAAAACTGTAGATTATATTTAGCCCCCCTCTCAGAACTCTGTGAAACACAACGGCAGCAACGATGCCACAGAGGGGAACACATATACCTTATCCCGGCCATAAAGTATCACTTCGATCTGACCATACATGCTTTCATACTCCAGCAGAGCCTGCCGACATGCTCCGCACGGCGATATCGGCAGAGCCTGAAAACACTCTTCCCAAGGAGTATCCTCCGCCACATGCAGCCGTGTCCACGCGGCAATCGCAATTTTACGCATCGGCACACCCGGGAATTTTGCCGATGCATAGAAACAAGCCGACCGCTCAGCGCACGTTCCCGATGAATATGCGGCGTTCTCCTGATTCGCTCCGCTTACAATCTCACCGTTGTCCATAAGGATTGCAGCTCCCACATGGAACTTAGAATACGTGGCCAGAGAACGCCGCGTGGCCTCTCGAGCTTCCTCCACAAGATGACGGTCAGCCGCCGACATCTCTTCAAGAGAGGTCTGCGCAAACCTGATTACTATATCCTTCTCTTTCATATTATAATTGTGTTAAGAACATGATATATATTGACAAGACCTGCGGCCTCGCGCTTGCCGGACGATGCGGCCGGAGGTGTCTATATAATTGTAACGCTGAATCCGCTGATTTAGACCGTTTCCAACAAAAATTCTACGAGCCTCACGACAATGATTTTGCCATTCTCAAAATCTTTTTTATCTTATCAGACGTTTTAGATTTATTATTAAGTACGAACTATATTAAAATCCAAATAAAATGAGGCAAAAATTACATCC
>ERZ778518.1590-NODE-1590-length-14674-cov-6.631849_pt1 | contig 14674 bp, 14 predicted proteins | sample MGYA00510340_ERZ778518 | MGnify/ENA primary metagenome ERZ778518 (study PRJEB29527, sample SAMN07138967) | mouse gut metagenome | material: feces | host: mouse | place: China:Nanjing | collected 2016-01-25 ...
AGAAAGAAAGAAAGAAAGAAAGAAAGAAAGAAAGAAAGAAAGAAAGAAAGAAAGTTTTTTCTACAAAAAACTACAACACATAAAAATAATCTTTCTTTCTTTCTTTCTTTCATTTTCCTCCTGTCAGTTTTCTCGCCATTTTACAGATCCTAGGTTGTGCATTTCTCCTTTTCCAAGTTTTTCAGTGTTTCTCGCCATATTCCAGTTCCTACAGTGTGCATTTCTCATTTTACACGTTTTTTCAGTGTTTCTCGCCACATTCCAGCTCCTACAGTGTGTGTTTCTCATTTTGCACGTTTTTCAGTTTTCTCACCACATTCCAGGTCCTACCATGTGAGTTTCTCATTTTCCTCGTTTGTCAGGTTTCTCGCTATATTCCAGGTCCAACAGTGTGTGTGTCTCATTTTCCACGTTTTCGATTTTCTTGCCCTATTCCAGGTTCTATCATGTGCGTTATTCATTTTCCACATTTTTCAGTTTTCTGGCCATATTCCAGGTCCTACAGTGTGTGTATCTCATTTTGCACGCCTTAAAGTGTTTCTCGCCATATTCTGGGTCCTAGAGTTTGCATTTCTCAGTTTCCACTTTTTTCTGTGCTTCTCGCCATATTCCAGGTCCTACAGTGTGTGTTTCTCATTTTGCACGTTTTTCAGAGTTTTTTTTTTTTTTTTTTTTTTTTTTTTTTTTTTTTCTTTTTGTTTTTTTTTTTTTTGTTTGTTTTTCTGTTTTTTTTTTTTTTTTTTTTTCCCCATATTTCAGGTCCTTCTATGTGTCTCTCTCATTTTCCACGTTTTTCAGTTTTCTGCCCACATTCCAGGTCCTATAGTGTGCATTTCTCGTTTTCCACGTTTTTGAGTGTTTCTCGCCATATTCCAGGACTATTTTTATAGATTATAATACGTAACACATGGAAGCTGAGGCAGGAGCGTGACCGCGAGTCACGGATCTGAGGCAGCGACTGAGCATGAACTGTGTGTGAGGTAGGGGGAGAGCGGGAACGGAGCGGAGGGAAAAGCAGAGACAGGAACATGGGGCTGACAGCATCGATGGGTGATAGGCGGGGCCTGCAGCGCCCCTCCGAATGAGGGCCCCGCTTCCCGCGCAACGTGGACCTAAAGCCTCTGCATTCCTTTATTGAGGGGCAAAAAAAGCCTCAGACGCTGCCTCTGTCAGTCACCGGCGGAGGTGGTAGGGGAAAGAAATCCAGGCTCCCATTGGAAGCCTCTGTCAGTCATGGCTGGGCGGGCGGGACTTCTGGCGCTTTTCCCTGCTCCTGGAAACAGGAAGTGGAGAAGCTTCTCGATTGGAAGCCGCTGCCGTCAATCATAGCCGAGCGGGCCGGACTTCCCGACAAGCCCTCCAGAGTCTCTCTGCTGCCGGAGCAAGCTCAGCTGTCCCGGGGACCACAGATTGGAAGCAGGCAGTCACTGGTCTTGGACAGGAAGACTCTCTCCGGCCTTCTCAGGTCAGTGCAGGTGCAGGCATGCCCCTGCCTCAGCCCCGAGGCATGCTGGGAGGTGTAGTTCAGTCCTGGCTTTGGTTCCTATGAGCCCCGCCCCCTTTTTTTCCTTTTATGTTTTTTTTTTCCAAGACTGGGTTGTTATTTTTTTTCTAATTATTTTTATTTTTAATAAATTTTGAATGTTTAATATTCATCTATCTATCTATCTATCTATCTATCTATCTATCTATCTATCTATTCATTTTTTATTGAATTTAGTTTTGGTTTTTCCCAGACTTGGTGTCTCCCGGCTTAACCCTGAGACGGTTGCTCTCGCACGCCACCCGATGGCGACAGGTTGTCACTGCAATGCTCCCTCTCGCTTTTTTGTTTTTTTGGTTTTTTGGTTTTTTTCGAGACTGGGTTTCTCTGTGTACACCAGGCTGGCCTCAAACTCAGATGTCCGCCTGCCTCTGCCTCCCGAGAGCTGGGATGAAAGGCGTGGGTCACCACCGCCCAGCTGAGGTTTTTTTCTGATTGGCTATCACAGCTGAGTGGGCAGAGCCGGTGATTGACAGGGGGATTGAGGGCGTGGTTACATAACCATGTCATCCCCCTGCCTCAGCTCCTTCCTTACTCAAGGGAATCCCCTTGCCTCAGGGTGACCAAAGCTGAGTGATAGGGCTGGCCCAAGTACAAGGGCTTCTGCCCTGGCAGCACCCTGGCAGGTGACATGAACAGGAGGTCTAAACAGGTGTTTGGTGCCTGTCTATTTGCAATAGCTGTGGTCCTCTAACCTGTGCCTGTGAGCCACCAAGAGTGAACGGAAACTAGAAGCATTGCCACCAACAACTGGAGCAGTGACCACACTGAAGTTTCTCTGGCGAGGGGAAAGGGGAGTCAGGAGGAAAAAAAAAAAAAAAGGCAAGTGAGCAAGCAAGCCAGCAAGCACAGGAGCACACTCTCGTGGAGGCCCACACCCTCCCTGTGCCTACCCAAGATGTGTCAGTCAGAGAAGCATCCAGGACCGGAGCTCCAAGCAGCAGAGAAATGGTGAGATGCTGCCCATGAGACCTAACCCTCAATGTACCCCGGCATAATTTCAGGAGGGTCAGACACCAAGTCCAGTGGCCTCAGGGGGGAGGGAGTGGCTAAAGGGGTCTGGAGAGGGAGTCCTCTGTGCCCCGAGTAGGAGACTCACTTCAGGTACCCATGGCTCTGGCTGGGGGAATGGGGTAAGGCAGGGGAAGCAGTGGGCTTCTATCCTGTGTCTTGGTCTTTGGCAAGGGCACCGAGGCCCCCTTTTTCCTCCCTAGATCCCTGCTTCCTCTACCAGATCCTCCCCCAAGCTCTTCTGGACTGGCATCCGCTCTTCTGCAGTGACTTGGGAAGGGCAGCCCACAGGAGAATGCTGATTTGTCTTTGCTTGGTCCCTGCCACCTCCTCTTGTTTTTTAGAGACATACTGGGGTCCTGTGGAAGAGAAAGGAGGAGAGCAGGACAGTTGGTGTGCTGTGGTCTTAGCCTGTGCCGCTCACCAGTTCTCTGTTGCAATCCCCTTTTGTTCTTTGCTTTGCTCAGTTTCTAGGAGACACAGGACTCAGCTTCTCTTGAGCAAGGCTCAGATGGCAGCCTTAGCTTGTTTAATCAACTGTGCTTTTTCAAACATCCTAGAGTGGGTTGCAGTAGAGTCTCATGATGCCCACTGTGTGACAGACAACTTAGTTGCATTCAGGAAGCTGAGCTTACAGTGAAAAGGCCTCTCTGTGCCTTTGGAAAGCTGGCTGAATAGAAGACAATGACCTTGTAAAACTAGTGGGTCATACATGTGGTTGTAGCAGAGCAGGGAGGCAGCTTTCGAGCTAGGTGGAGAGCCTCCTGAGCCTGTGGATGGAGCCACTGCTACCATTTAGCAGAAGAGGAAGCAAAAGATTGAAGGTTTTCTCAGGTGCCACGATGGAGGAACAAAAGACTTGGCAGGTGTCGCCCAATTGTCTAGGCTCATGGCACTGTGTCTCGTCTTTCTGGCACCTGTGAGGGCAGAACTGTCTTTGGGTCCCAACCCTTCTAAGCATGGGAGGTTGTGGGTATAAGGTGGATTCTCTTCCTTCCCATTAGGGGCTCCAAGGCCTTTGGTCAGGCTGCTGCTGTACTTAGAGGTTCCTAGGAGTTGTTCCTGAGCTGCTGCCCACTCAGCCTGCCGGCAGGTGGGAGACACTGGGAAATAAGCCCAGTAGTCAGGCAACCAGGCCCCTGTCTCACAACTTGAGTTGGTTAGAATGGAATGGGCACTGCAATGCCTGCTGGAACTCTTTGGTTCCATTGGAGAGAGAGGCAGCTTGCTGGGGAGGTGAGGGGGCAGGGTAGGGGTAGGGAGCAGGACCGGACACTGGCTGAGGGGTTGCTCCTCAGGTTCCTCCAGACTTAGGCACTGACCCAGGCCACGTGTGGACATGTGTCCTGCAGGTTGTACTTTCCCCAGCTGGCCCTATGGCGGAGGCTAGGCCAGCTGAGCTGCATGTCCAGACCTGCTCTGAATCTGCGCTCCTGGCTGCTGACCATACTCCACTACCTCCTGCCCTTCCGTGTGCTCGGGCCCCACAGCCAGGTGGGATGGAGGCCCCTGAGCAGGGTAAGTGTAAATAGGCCTCCTGGCCATGACCCTCCCTAGAGAGGCCTGAAGGGGAAGCACAGAGAAGGAAACAACTTATCAGAGACCGCACTCATGAATAATATGTGTGAGAAGGTTGTTTGGTTGGCAGCCCTGTGACAGTTCAGAACTCGCTGGTTTTGTCAATCAGAAAACAATGCCACTGGTTTCCACATGCAGAAGAAAACAGGTGATTGCAAGAAAAAGACCAAGCAGAGTCTAGCCAGCAGAGGGTGGTTTAGGAAGCTGTAGCCAGGCTGGGCCTGTTAGTTGGAGTACATGCTTGAGCTCAGGACTGCACAGGCAGCATCTCAGGCAGGCCCTGGCCAGCAGGTACCGGAAGGTTCTCTCTCACTCAGCTTCTTGACAGACTGACTCCAAAAAGGAAGCCCTGCTTCTAGGACACTGGTAGCCTAGGTAGGCACCACAAAAGCCCAAGGAAGTATACTAGACACTAGAGCATAGCCTGGGGCCACTTGATGGTATTGCTCTGTCCAAGTCACTAAACATCAGTCAGAAGACACTGACTTAGTGTGGGAAGGTCTGTTGAAACTTGGTAAAATTACTTTACTCCTAAGGGAGTTGGTGCTGTTGGTGCAGCAGTGGTGGCAGATGCTCAAGTGCTCTGCAGGACCCTCTGGCCTGAAAGTGGGACTAGTACCTACCTCCTGGTGCTCTGTACTAGACAGGTGACAGAGAGCTTCCTCCTGCCTCTGTAGAGAGCCCATGGGCTTGCTCAGGTGCAGATGTGGCAGGGTGATGTAGATCTGGGAGTGAAAACACCATCCTTGCTTCCTTTTGAAGAGGATGCTCAGGACTGTAGGGCTGCCCTTTCCTCTTGGGAGCCTGATGCCTTCTTGAGTGGTCTGGAATGTGGGCAGTTAGCTGGCACAAGGGCAGCATGCCTCTTGGTGGTCTTTCAAGCTTGCACCAGGTCTGTTTCTGTCCTCATCTTCCATTTGTAAGAACCAAGGCTATACAGCCCAGTCTCCACCTCTGGGATTAAGGCAGCTGCTCTTTGACCTTTGTGTGCTATAGCAAAAATGATACAGGCTACATGTATATCCAGCCTTGTTTTGAGTATTTGGTGAGCAGTCTGGTTCCTTCTGAGAAACAGCCACCTCACAAACCAGCCTGAACACTTGGGCCTTCGTGGTGGCGTCTGTAGAGTTTCTTTCTCTCTCACTCATGTGGGGATGCGGGGTTGGAGTATATGAAAGTACTCAAATTTGTGATCAACTCAGCCTCCTGCACTGTGGCCTACAGGTGTCCCTGTATAAAACTGTGCCAACTCGTTTGCTGTCACGTGCCTGTGGTCGCCTCAACCAAGTAGAACTTCCTTACTGGCTCTGGAGGCCAGTCTACAGCCTGTATATCTGGACCTTTGGGGTGAACATGACTGAAGCTGCAGTGGAGGACCTGCACCACTACCACAACCTCAGCGAGTTCTTCTGGCGTAAGCTGAAGCCTCAGGCACAGCCTGTCTGAGATTTGTACTGTGTGGTAATGCCTGGCCTTTGTCTCCATTCTTCATTAGGAAATGAAATCCTTGTCTGCCTTTAAGCCAGGCTTAGCAGCACCGCATGTCCATGGTACTCCGGGAGGCTCCCTTCTGACCTGGACTGGAGCTCCCTGAGGACTTGGCAGATGGTAGAGTTTGGGGAGCCACTGAAGGTGAGCACTACCCCCTCCTTACCATCAAAACTCTGATTCCTCCAGACCAGCCCATCATGGCAAGATCCTCACCTTTGGGCAGGTGAAGAACTCTGAGGTGGAACAGGTAAAGGGCGAAACCTACTCCTTGGAGTCCTTCCTGGGCCCTCGAACCAGTACAGAAGACCTGCCCTTCCCTCCAGGTGGGTCATTGCTTAGTCAGGATTGGAGCTGGGGTAGACAGCAAAGGGTAGTAACAAAAGGCATAGGGGGCTGAGGGAATAAAGGCTGGGCAAGCTTTGGGGCAGCAGGCTGCTATGTAGCCAAAAGTCATTATTGGAGCCCCCAGCTAGGCTACATGCAGGCCATGTACAGGTGCTCACTGTGGGATGAATGGCACCTGGAGCTTGTCCAAAAGCCAGGCCTTCTTTCTGTCCCACCCAATAGCTTCCTCCAGTGACTCCTTCAGAAACCAGCTGGTCCCCCAAGAAGGGAATGCGCTCTACCACTGTGTCGTCTACCTGGCCCCAGGAGACTACCACTGCTTCCACTCCCCCACTGACTGGACCGTCTCACATCGGCGCCACTTCCCAGGTCTGCCCAGGGGTGGGCATTAGAGGCCCTTGGCCTTTTGACTTGGGAGGACTGGGCTTGAGGCTGGTGTCGTCAAGGCCAGGAGAGGACTTCTTGAGGTGGCTGGCTATAGGCGAGGGTATCTGGGGTCCTGCTTAGAATTTGGACCGCTTGACCTGTGAGTCCCTGTGGCTCTTCGGCCATTCTGATGTGAACATGTCAGGGGCTGAGCAGAAAGTAGCATATTCTCTTGTCTCTTCAGGTTCCCTGATGTCAGTGAACCCTGGCATGGCCCGATGGATCAAAGAGCTCTTTTGTCACAATGAGCGTGTAGTCCTAACTGGAGACTGGAAACATGGGTTCTTATCGTTGACAGCAGTGGGAGCCACCAATGTGGGCTCTATCCGTATCCACTTTAACTGAGTGAGCAAAGCCCACAGGCTAAACCTCTTGGGTCCAACCACTTCATTTGCTGTACAGCCTTACCTTTGGGCTTATAAATTTTGTAGTGCAGGAGGGATGATCTAGCTCTGCCAAGGCTCTGCAGACACCCATACCAGCTCAGCCTCCCTCTCCCTGTTGCCCAATCTGTGGCCATTCACCTGCCTGAACCAATCCCACATCCTAACACACGGCTTCTGCCAGGAGCCCTGATCAGAGGCAAGGATGGAGCCTGCAGGAGGGTAGAGTTGGCTTGGGTGAGAAAATCTGGTACCCACTCTGCCTTTTTAGGTGTTAATGGCTGCTGCTGGTGCTAGCCTTTCAGCATTTATGTCTGACCCCCACCCCTCCTTGTCAAAGTCACAGCAAGTACTGGGAGTTGATTACTTAGGCCTTTGCCCTGAGAGGCTTGTCTCTGCCACCTGGGCTGGGCAGGGTTGAGGACAGGCTCAACCTTCTTGTTCCTAGGACTTGCACACAAACAGCCCCAGGTACAGCAAGGTACTACAATGACCTGAGCTTTGTAACAAGGAGGGCATTCCCATGCACAAGGGTGAGCCCCTGGGCGAGTTCAACCTGAGCTCCACATCGTGCTCATCTTCGAGGCACCCAAGGACTTCAACTTGAGGCTGAAGGCAGAACAGAAGATCTGCTTTGCAGGAGCACTGGGCTCCCTCTAGTCCTCTCGGTTGTGGCTGCCAAAGGATCTTTCCACACAGGAGCATGAGGGTCTTTAGCGGAGCCCCAGGATGTCTGGATGTCTAGGTGAGGGACACTGCGGGGCTGACCTTATAAGACCTGAATGATGTGTTCCTGCCTGTCCATGGGTGCAGAGGAGAGGTTCTGGGTCTCTCAGGACCTAGGCCCCTTTTCAGAGTATGGGTGGGTGTGATTTGACCCCAAAGTCACTTTCAGGGGTGTTTTAAATTTTTGTACAAGCCAGAGCCTCCCACCCCTAACTCCTGGCTGTGTACTACCACACCCTCTAGCTGCGCCCCCCACCCGTCACAGGGCTCTCTCACTGTGCACAGGGTGAGGTGCCTGCTGGGCAGAGACTGTGGATCCACTGTCTTCCTAGAGCAGGCCACATGGCCTTCATAACTGCTTTCTGCTCCCAAATTTCACCCGTCTGCATGCTGAAAAAGTAAAATCATTTATATAATGCTGGATGTGTTGTCCTGGGCTCTGTCAGTGTCTTCTGAGGACAATGACTAATGATGTATGTAGACCTTTGTAGGCTCTAAGAAGCTGGCTGAATCCTTTTGCTGGTAGGCAAGACCAATTAATTACTGGCTTGTCTGGTAGAGTCTGGAGTGAAAGGGCAGGTTGAGGCCTTGCCCTGCAGAAGTAGGGGACATGCTGCTATTGGTCTAGGGACTGTGTTGGAAGCAGAGGGTATGGAGGTCAGTACCTAGAAAACAGGTATGCAGGCCATGGGGAACCCAGTGGTAGGGACAAGACCAGAGTTCATGTCGATCTTGGGAATGCCATGAATTTCCCCTGCAGGAGAAATCATTTAACTTTTCAACCCTATCAGTAGTACCGTATTTTGTATGAAAAGTAGGAGACTTCTGAACAGTAATTCATTTAATTGCAAGACATTTTGAAATTAAAAAACAAAACAAAACAAAAACTACCATAGCTTTGAATTTTGTTGTTGAGGGTGTCCAAGGCCTTGTGAAGGATAGCACCTATCCCCCAGGGACGGGCCACTAGCACAGTGCCCGTCTCAGGGCCCGAACACGAGCAATGCATGTACCAACAGGCTGACGCTGGGCCTCAAGCTCCTTAGCCAGCTGCTGGACCTGTAGTTCCACCTGGGGACATGGGCGAGAGGGAGGGACAAGGCAAGCTGAAAGGAAGGACAGCCAGGGGCTGGCCCTGGGCTGACCTGGTCTTACCTCCTCCAGTTCTGTTTTCACCTGCTCTTCTAGATGAAGGTCCTCGGATTTCGGCTCCTCCTGGCTTAGCTCCAGCCACCTACGCAGGCTGTTGGCTTGTCGCTGGCATGACCTGGAGATGGGGACACCTATCAGGCTGGGTTCTTGGCACAGCCCCAAGTGAGCCCTTTGAAGAGATATATTGGCTAATAAAGTGCTTCGAGAGAATGGCCAACAATCTTCTGTCTTCCCCAGCAAACAGCAACTCATGTGAGCCGTGTGAAAACTTCTCTTCCTGTCCCTTTCTAGAGGGACCAGTCTTTTTCACTGAGGTCTCTGAAAGCTGCTGTATGTCAACTGTCCCCAGAACACTGGGTATAAGTAGGACCCAGGCCCACGCTGTCTGTCCCTTGTTAGCATTACAGTCACAGTTGTCAGGTAGGTAACAGAACCCAGGAAAGCCTTGCTTGGCATTCCATAGCCTCCAAATGGAAAGCAGGACTTCCAGCCCTATGTAAGGCCAACTTGGCCCTTCCAGGAGTGGATAAAGGTGCCAGAGGACACTTACCCCACCCCCTGGAGTTAGACCACACAGAGGAGGCCCAGGCCCTGCTGCGGGAAATGGAACCAACCGCCTTTCCAAGCCACAGCTATTCCCATAGACAGGTCCCAGGGCACCTGGTGGGCCTCACCAAAGGTTCTGCTTGGTGGTTTGGTAGTGTTGTAACTGCTGCTGGATCCCCTCCAACTCAGCCTCAAGCTCTGTGTGGCCTGCAGCAACAGGAAGATAAGCTTGACCTTGCCCACCATCCCTTTAGGACCCAGGAGACTGGTAGGACTTTGGTAGAGGGTGATTCCAGCACCCTGACTTACTCACCTGTAGCCTCTGAGCCATAAACAGGCCCAGTCCGGGTGCTTATGGAATCTCCAGGGAGGAGATGGGGATCAAGGTCCCTGGGTAAGGACGGGCACCCCCAAGGCTGAGGCCCAGGGATGCTGGGCTTCGCTGATACCTGTAGAGGAGCAAAGGGTGGATGCTGAACAAGAAAGCTAGTAGGGACCCTGGAAAGTGAGTCCTGTCCTGATTCATTGCCCACCATGCCTTGCAGTGCTGAGGGTGACTGCCCTGCCTGTTGAGCCTCAGGGAAGACTGTTACAGGGCAGCACTCCTGTCCTACCACTCCTGCACCCCCAAGGTTTCTCTTCTGTGTGCCACTATTTTTTAAAAATACTTAAATACTAATTTACTGAGACAGAGTCTTGCTATGAAGCCCAGGCTCATTTTGAGCTCTCTATCCTCCTGCCTCTATTGCCTAAGTGCTGAGATTGGGTGTATGTCGCTTCTGTTACCAGCCACGCTCCACCAGAAGCTACCTCCTTCCTGTCTCCACCTCTCCCCAGCCAGCACAAACTTTTAGGAACTGCTGACTGGCTGTTTTCAGGAGTACCCCTGACTACCTCTGCCCAGGACTCCGTGTCCCCTTGTTCTTCGAGGTGAAACTTTGCTGTGCAGTGTAGATACTCATAGCCTTGAAGGCTGACTGAGTGGGGACTGACTGCCTCACCAGACACTGGACCCTACCCCAGATTCCATCTTTTAGTAAAAGAATTCTTTCTTAGTGACCCTGGATTCCTCTTCCTCCCTCACCATAACTAACATAGCACGTCCTACCAAAGACAGTCCCCAACAGACTGTCACTCACACACACACACACACACACACACACACACACACACAACACACACACACCAGTGAGAAGCTACAGCCAGAGCACTAGCATGTCTGTCTAATCACACCACAGCTCATGGCTGCCCTAGCACTTAGTGCATGAGTCCAGGCCAGATGTGGTGCCCTACAACAGCCCCTCAATTTCTTCCTCTTCCCACTCCAAGCTCCCACCTGTCCCCCAAGACCAGAGGCCCTGCTGGGAGCCCGCCTATAAGGTTCTTCTGGTTGTCCAGACATCAGTCATTGCTCAAGGGCTGGGGTGTTAGAAGACTAGCCACTGCTGTGTTTTAGGCCTGGTGTGCAGGGCACCCAAGCTTGTCAAGTGACCAAGGTATTCTAGAAAGAAGAGTAGTAAGGGTTGGAGAATGAGCACCAAAGGAGAGTGAGTGACAGCGCAGTCGAGAACTCACCCTAGCAGTGCCTCCTGCCGCACGGGGCATGATGGAGGAGGGAGGCAGCAGCTCCAGGCCTGGACTGGCCGTAGGAGGCAGCTTCGGACCAGGAACATTCGGCAGGACCCCAGGTAGGAAGGGTCTTGTCAGGGAAGAGCCTCCCAGCAGAGCCATGCTTTCCTCCTCTGGGGGCTTCTCTAACCTGAGCAGAAGCAGAAGCTGCTCACACCATGGAACCTTTCTCTGGATTAAAGGGACCAGACATCCCATAAAATATAGGAACACATAGTTTTCAGTGCCTTTGGACTCACAACCATTCAACTTACTGCTGCTCCCCAAGGCTGTACCACTCTGGGGACCTCTGGCTCCCCAAACGCTCAAGCAGGAAGGATGGACGTCGAGGCTGTTTCCGTGATGAGCGGGCTGCATTGCTGGAGAGAAATAGTCTGTTCCTCGGACTGACAAGGTCTGCAAGGGCACCTGAGATCTCGCTAAGGTTCAGTCCTTGACATTTTACAGGGAGACTGAAGGCCAGCATGTACACAGGGTAGGTCTGAGCCTAGACAACTCAACATGACCCTTACAGCCTTCCTGACTGATTCCTGGGTGCTGGAGCTACACCTGTTTCTTTTGACCTTCACAGCAAGCTGATGGTATGTGTTCTTTCCTATCAGAAGACCCTCTGAGATATTCAGGGTCCTGCCAAGGTTAGTGGTGAGGGGTAAAGAGTGGGGACAAGTAGGGGCTCGTCCAGAACACTCTACCCACCATGAGTTCTGAGCTCAGAGCTGGTTACTCTGGGAATGACAATTGCCTCAGAACAATGCCCAGGGAAGAAAGGTCTGACACAGGCCCCTGAGCAGCTCTGGTGTGATGAGGCTGTAGCACTCTCATCTTGTCCTTCCTACAGCTGTTTGTCCCTCTTGTGTGTGCCCAGCTTTGGCTCTAGGACTAGAGGCAGAGGTGAACCACAGTCCACTCACAGGTCTAGGTGGCAGGGCTCCCCAGCAGCTCCTGCCAAACTACCCAGGACTCCCTGAGACGGAGGAGCTCGAAGCTTCTTTGTCTCCTGGGTAGCATCTCCAGCCTCCGCAGCATGTCCAGAGAGGAAAGAATCCTTAAATGTCACTCTCTTGCTGAATGTGGTGGGTGCTGGTGGTTGAGAAGTCTTGCCTGGACCAAGCACCTTCTTTTTCCAGAGCTCAGCACAGTGGCGGACTGCACAGTGGAGGCTGTGGGCTGCCTACAATACAGCTCTCATCAGTTCCTGCCCTGCCCTGCCCTGCCCTGCCCTGCCCTGCACTGCCCTGCCCTGCCCTGCCAGCCTCTCACCAGCAGCTCTGGCTTACCTGGACCTGCTGCTGGGTCTGGAGCTGCTGCCGGAAGGCCTTCGTACCAGCTGTGAAGCGCAGAAGCCGTGTGGCACCCTCCTGTAGGAGCTGCTGCTGGTAGGCTTGCATAGCCCGTTCCAGCCGTGCCTTCTTCCTCCTCCTCTCAAGTACGAAGCCCAGCCATGCAGTCCACACCTTGCAGATGAGAGGACAAGAGAAAAGACTCAGGCTTCTGCGATGGATCCCACAACCCAGCCTACAGAGCAGCCCCTGAAGGCAGGAGTGCCCAGGGAATTAGAACCATTACCTTTGCTTGTAGTGAGAAGGCCCAGAACCACAGGGCCCGGGCCGTGCCCCACTGTTCTTGCTTCCGGACTGCCAGCTGTGGGCCAGAAAGATTGGGTTATTCAGAGGAATACACAGGCAACATGGCAATGGCCACTCTCAGCCCACCAGCTAAAGCATCTACCCTCCTTTTACTGGGAAGGGTTCAGGGCCTGGCCTCATCTTGACCTTGAGATAGTTAATATATTCAGGGACTGTGAAGGGGGAAAGGACAGTACAAAAGGAAGAATGCACAGACACCTCTGACTGGACAGTGAATGGACAGAAGGAAGGCTCTCCAGCCTAGAGCAAGAACAGACTGTAAACCTGGCTGTACTGAGCAGACTGTGGCCTTCTGGTTTTTTATCAAGACCCCAACAAAGACTTGAAATTCACTTCACATTAACTTTTGGGTATTATTCCAGTGTGTTTAAGATGACACTTTAAGAGAAACCTGAATTGAAGAGACTAGCCTTCTACAAATGGCGTATGAAGGAAGCTGATAGTGCGGGGGTGGGGGTGAGGCACAGGGATGGAGCCCTGGGACAAAGACAGTATTAAAGACTGAACTAGATGTGGGGCTGAGATGGCTCTAAGCTGAAGTCTTGCCAGTAGGCAAGAAGTGCTACACTGGTTCTCACCTGCTTCCTCTACTGGCAGAAGCAGGCCCGACCGAGTCTCTGTGCCAGGAGTTGGGCAGCTTGCCTCTGCAGAAACTGGAGAGCAAATGCACACAGGGTCAGACTCCACAGTCACCTAACTCAGGGTCTATCCCCAGCCCCTGGGGCAGCTGCAAGGGGAGACTCCACCCAAGTGAACACCTTTCTGCCAAGGGCTTCTGCCCCCATAGTTTCCCCAGATCTAAAGTCAAGGGTCAGGAGACGCCTCCTCAAGACACGGGCACTTGCTCAAGACACCTCTGACTCATACAGAGCTTAGAAAGCTGCCACCACGTGCCTCACCTTCTTTCTGATACACCCCAGATGGTGTGCCTTCCACCTGGCCATTGCTTCCATCAGCAGCTGCCAGCGGTGATGCTGAGCCGCCTGTCCCAGCCGGAATCTCTGCTGGGCTGCCCTCTGGCTGCAGAATCGCCAGTGCTGAAACCAGTTCTGGAGACGACCTGAAGCAAATGTAAGCTGGCTAAAAACAGTACAGGATTTTCATTCATAAGTGACTTTGTGGCACGGGAAGGTGTAGACAGTGGAGAGGTTATGTGATGTGACAGTCAGCCTTTTGTGAGAAAAAGCGACACGATTCATGGCCACTGTGGAAGGCCAGGCAGGTCTGGTCATCTCTACAGTCTGGAAACTAGAACTAGAATTTCTTTTCGCTGCTGCATCTCCCAAGTGCTGTCCCCATAGCTGTCCACAGTCATTGCAGGTATCCCAGGACCCACAGAGCAACACCAACAGATGCTAGGCATGCAGAAGGAGACTCTTAGTCCCAAAAGGGAGCTTCCTGCTAGAGCTCAGCCTTGGCAGCAGGAAATGAAGCTCAGAGAGTGAAGTCCAGTAAGCCTGAGGTATGACCAGGAAAGTAGTAAAGTGTTCTCTTGGGGCCTCACGGTGTAGGCCGTGTCCTGGAGCCTGGAAATGCCTAATACAGGAGGTATCTCTGAAGCCATTCACAGGCAGCAGTCATGAGCCTTATCTTGGATGGTGTCCACCAGCCATTTCACATCTTGGGTGCAGCCTTAAGTGTCCCTATCTCCCTAGCTACCACTATGGATGGCATCATCACTAACGAACAACAGAAAGGTACAAGACAGAGGGGAACGAAATGCAGAGTTACGGAACCCAGACCCAACAGATATACCTACAAAAACACTCCCACACCTGAGGCTCAGGAACATTTTGGAAGAGAAGAAAAGATTCTAAGAACCAGAAGATCAGGGCGTTTGCTGTGTGAATGTGTCTCCTAGTATTGTCAGAAGCCATCAATGTGACTACCCAAATAGGAACCAAACAGGGACAACTCTGATGGACAGTCACAGTGGACAGGGAAAGGCCCATGAAGCCTCTACTCTATACAAAGAACTACTTGGAAACTAAGACATGCTGAGAGTGGGAGAAAAAGTCTTTCCCAGGAAAGAGCTCACCAGTTGGTTACTCAGTACTAAGTGGTCTGCCCTGAAGACATGTAAGGAACACTATACGGACTGAGCAGGATACATAGTAACAACTAAAACAGGTCAGGATTTGAAAGAGCAAAAGTGATAGAGGGGAGGGGAGGAGGGGAGGGGAGGGGAGGGGAGGGGA
>ERZ778518.1591-NODE-1591-length-14674-cov-3.320131_pt1 | contig 14674 bp, 16 predicted proteins | sample MGYA00510340_ERZ778518 | MGnify/ENA primary metagenome ERZ778518 (study PRJEB29527, sample SAMN07138967) | mouse gut metagenome | material: feces | host: mouse | place: China:Nanjing | collected 2016-01-25 ...
TTATTTAACGAATAGATTCAAATCTATAATTTTATCATACGATGACACGAAGAGACGGCATCAGTCCGTCTCTCGTGTTTTCCCTGAAAATAATAACAACATGCAAACACTCGTACAAATAAGGAGATAGAAATGTTTGATTACAAATGGATCGACCGCATGGACATAACCGGGGAGGCCCCGGCCGAAGAACCGGCGAGACAATATTATTTTATGAAAAAATGTAGAGTCTGGGCGGCGGAAGAAGAAAAACGGATCGGTAGAAAGCTCACGCTGTCGATGCAGACGATGGGATGCCAGATGAACGCCAGGGATTCGGAAAAATTGGAGGCTATCCTCACTTATATCGGTTATGAGGCCGTCGAGGACGTTACCGCAGACTTTATCCTCTATAATACGTGTACCGTCCGTGAAAATGCAAATTTAAAAGTGTATGGGCGGCTTGGCTATATGAAAAATCAAAAAAAGAAAAACCCGCGGATGAAGATCGCGATGTGCGGTTGTATGATGCAGGAGCCGTCCGTTGTCGAAAAAATAAAGAAAAGTTATCCGTTTGTCGATATGATCTTCGGAACCCACAATGTATATAAGCTGGCCGAAATATTGTATACGCATCTGGTGTCAGAACGCATGGTGCTCGATGTGTGGCAGGAGGCGGAGGGGATCGTCGAGGATCTGCCGAGCGTGCGGAAGTACCCATTTAAGGCCGGCGTCAATATCATGTATGGCTGCAACAACTTCTGCAGTTATTGTATTGTGCCGTATGTGCGCGGCCGGGAACGGAGCCGGCGGCCGGAGGAGATCCTTTCGGAAGTCAGGGCATTGGCAGCGGACGGAGTCAAGGAGATCATGCTTTTGGGGCAGAATGTGAACTCGTATGGGAACACACTGGAAGTTGACGTGAACTTCGCGCAGCTTTTACGTGAAGTTGAGAAAACGGACGGGCTGGAACGAATCCGGTTCATGACGTCCCATCCGAAGGATCTGTCGGATGAACTGATCGACGTTATGGCGGAGAGCAAAAAAATCTGTTCTCATCTGCATCTTCCGCTCCAGTCGGGAAGTACGAAGATTTTAGAGAAGATGAACCGCCGCTATACGAAGGAGGATTATCTGAACCTTGTGGGGCGCATTCGAAAGCGTCTGCCGGACATTTCCCTGACGACGGATCTGATCGTCGGATTTCCGGGAGAGACGGAGGAGGATTTTTTGGAAACGCTGGGTGTCGTCCGGCAGGTACGGTATGACAGCGTGTATTCTTTTATCTACTCAAAGCGGACGGGTACGCCTGCGGCCGCGATGGAAGACCAGGTGCCGGATGATGTGACAAAAGAGCGTTTTCAGCGGCTATTGCAGACCATTCAGTCCATCTCAAAGGAAATTACGGATGGAAAAGTGGGGCAGGAAGTGGATGTATTGATGGAAGAAGTCAATGATCACGATGCGTCAATGATCACGGGAAGATTGTCTTCGAATGCCGTCGTGCACTGCAAGGGAACGACGGCGTGCATCGGGAAGATCTGCCGCGTCCGGCTGACACAGAGCCGCGGGTTTTATTTTATGGGGGAGATAATAGGCTGCGAAGCAGACTTTAGGCTGTGAAGCAGACTTTAGGCTGTGAAACAGACTTTAGGTTGCAAGGTGATGAAAAGGGAAAGGTGGTTGGTAAGATGCAGATTTCAAGCCGGTTTACATTGGCAATCCATATTTTTGCCTGCATAGATACATTTGGAAGTGAATATAAGGTTACGAGTGATTTTCTCGCGGGAAGCACAAACGTTAATCCCGTCGTGATCCGAAAGATTTTGGGACAGTTAAAAGGGGCGGGATTGATCAACGTGGCGCGTGGAACGGGGGGGACTACGGCGGCCAGGCCGCTGGAGGAGATCACCTTCTTGGATATATACCGGGCTGTGGAATGTATCGAACACGGTGAGTTATTTCATTTTCATGAAAATCCCAGTACAGATTGTCCGGTGGGGCGGAATATACATTCCATTTTGGATGCTAAGCTTCTCCGTGTGCAGAAGGCGATGGAAGATGAACTTGCTTCGCTTACGCTGGCAGATTTAAAAAAGGATACGGAAAAATATGTGAAAGGTAAGTAGAAAATTTCGGGGCGTTCCATTAATTTTGACGCACCCGGAATTTTTTTTAAAAAAGTTTGTTGTAACTGTTGACATTACATTAAAAACATGATATAGTAACAATATAAGATGTAATATAGAAAGTTACAACAAATTGAAACATGGAGCTGGATATGATCTCAAATCTGCCGGCGAAGAAAGGAAAGGTGAATGATTATGAAAATCGCAGTTGTTTGTGCAAATGGCAAGGCAGGAAAACTCATTACAAAGGAGGCTGTTGACAGAGGTTTTGATGTAACTGCCATTGTCAGAGGAGAAAATAAGTCGTCAGCCCCGGGAACGATCACGAAGGATATACTTGATCTAAAGGCGGAGGACCTTGCGGGGTTTGATGTGGTAGTGGACGCATTTGGCGCTTGGACGGAAGATGAACTCCCGCTCCACAGTACGACATTGAACATATTGTGTGACGCGCTTTCTGGCACAGAGACCCGCCTTCTTGTCGTGGGCGGCGCCGGCAGCCTTTATGTAAATCCGGAACATACGGCTTGTGTGTCCGACGGCCCCGATTTTCCGGATATGTTCAAACCGTTAGCGGCGGCTATGGCAAAGGCGTTGTCGGAACTCCGCGGCAGGAATGATGTAAAGTGGACGTATATCAGTCCCGCCGGAGATTTTCAGGCGGAAGGGGAACGCAGCGGTCAGTATATTCTCGGCGGGGAGGAATTGACATTGAATGAAAGAGGCGAAAGCGTGATCAGTTATGCGGACTACGCGATCGCGATGGTGGATGAGATAGAAAAAGGAGATCATATCCGGCAGAGGATTTCGGTGGTGAGGAAATAAGTGGCCGGCGTGTCATACGAAAGTCGTTGAATGAAGGGGAATGGCTGCTGGCAGGGGCGGCTGTTCCCATATATTAGATCGGAGTGAGCAAGGTATGAAGAGAGATCTCTTTTATGAAAAACAGATGGAGCAGGCACGCACATGGATCAAGGAAGCGGAGGTCATACTGATCGGCGCGGGGGCAGGCGTCTCTACAGCTGCCGGGCTGACATACAGTGGAGAAAGGTTTACCGATCATTTTGCAGAATTTATAGAGAAGTACGGCGCGGAGTATATGCCGGATATGTACGCGGCAGGTTTTTATCCATTTCCCACGCAGGAGGAAAAATGGGGGTACTGGTCAAAACACAGTATGATAAACCGATTTCTGCCACCGGCCATGCCTCTGTATCAGAAGCTTTATGAAATGGTAAAAAAAGGGACTATTTTGTGCTGACGACAAATGTGGATCACCAGTTTCAAAAAGCCGGGTTTGAGGAGGAGCGTATCTTTGCCACGCAGGGAGATTATGGAAATATCCAGTGCGAGAAGGGGTGCCACCCGAAGGTTTATGAGGCGGAGGAGCTGTTTCGCCAGATGGACCGGGAAAGGACAGGATGCCGGATTCCGTCGTATCTGGTGCCGAAATGCCCGGTGTGCGGCGGCAATATGACGATGAACCTTCGGAGCGACCAGTATTTTATAGAGGATGAAACGTGGCACGAGGCGGCTGGGCGTTATGAAGCTTTTTTGAGAAAATTGAAGCAGAAAAGAAGTGTACTGTTGGAATTAGGCGTAGGCTTTAACACACCCGGTATTATCAAATATCCGTTCTGGCAGATGACTGCGGAAAACCCGAACACGGTTTATGTCTGTATAAACAAGGGAGAGGCTTTTGCGCCGGGGGAGATTGAAGAGCGGTCAATATGTATAAATGGGGATATGGGGGAAGCATTAGAATTGCTTTAGTATATCATGATGACCTACATCCACCAGAATGATCATTCTATCGCCTTCATAAAACCAGATAATGCGGATGTCCATGTTGACGCTGCACTCAAAGAGATCAGAGGTTCCCTGAATGCGTTTTGTGCGGAGGGAAGGGTGAGAAGGATTTTCGGCTAAAAGCTCCAGTTTGGTTTTCAGCTGATTTTTTTCCTGAGCAGTTAGCTTTCTAAAATGCTTTTGGAAGCGTGGTGTAAAGGTGAATTCATATGCCATTATTCTGCCTCCAATTTGTCAAACAGGGAATCTACACTCTCAAAAACAGGCTGTTCTCCGGATGCTATATTAGATTTTATTTCTCCAATTTCTTCACGTAGTTCTTTTAGGTATTTATTTGGATAAACAACCACGGGCATTATGCAGATGGTTCCGTCTTTTTCAAAAATATCTAATGTGTCGCCTTCTGACAAGCCAAGTTTGATAATGATTTCCTTTGGGATAGTAATTTGGGATTTTTGGCGTAATTCAGCTAACATAATGGCATCTCCTTTCGTAATGGTTTGTGGTTTGAAATTCTTACTTTCTTACATTTAGTATACGTGATGGATAAAATTTATGCAAGAATATTATTGAAAAATTTTGTACAGAGCTGAATAATGGAGCGAAAAGATCATAACACCCGACGTGTTAGGCTGATTAGTCTCTCTATAACTATTAAGAAAAAGAAGGTGCGTGTAAAATGCCCAAAGCGGAGAAGACAGATTCATTTTTGGAAAAATTAAAAGAGGATTCCTTTGATTATAAAAAATGGGAAACAGGCGGATATAATGGGGAGGAAAAGAAAAATGCCATCCGTTCCCTCATGAATATCCGAATGCCCGGAGAACTGTCTGAGGAATTGATCAGGCTGCAGGACGAATATCTGCAGGAAGAACGGAACGCAAAAGGGATTGTCGCATTAGCGGATATTCCAACGATCGGGGAACAATTTCACAGCAGATCGGTCCATGCGGGCAAGGTGTCCCTCTGGCAGGGCGATATTACAAGGCTGGAAGTAGGCGCGATCGTAAACGCCGCGAATTCACAAATGCTCGGCTGTTTTATTCCATGCCACCGGTGTATTGACAATGCGATCCACAGCGCGGCGGGAATGCAGCTTCGGGAAAAATGTAACCGGATCATGGGGCAGAGACGGTTGAAGTTTGGCAGCGATTACGAAGAGCCGACGGGAACCGCTACGCTGACACCTGGTTATAATCTTCCATGTGATCATGTGATCCACACCGTGGGACCGATCGTATACGGCGCGCTGGAAGACAGGCATTGCCGGGAGTTACGGAGTTGTTATGAAAATGTTCTGCGCTGCTGTCTGGAGCATGGGATTTCATCGGTTGCATTTTGCTGCATTTCCACAGGAGAGTTTCATTTTCCTGGTCAGAGGGCGGCAGAAATTGCCTGGAAGGCGGTGGCGGAGTTTTTGGATGAAAATGGCGGGGGTATCGAGAGGGTTATTTTTAATGTATTTACGGACCGTGATTTCGGGATTTATGAGAGGTTTTTAATAAAGTGAAGAAGCCATTTACTTCGTAAGCCTCCTGTAGTAAAATATTAAGTATCAACGACAGTGAGTTAAATAACGATGCAAAAGCAGATTTATTAAAATGTATAACACTATGATAGTCGAAGGTAAGCGTTTGGAGGGGCTTTCCTATACATACAGGAGTCTGGAACGATGGTACATCATATACAGTAAAATTTATTAGGCAACATGACAGATGTATGATCTGTTGAATGGAGGACTGACGGATGAATGAAGTAGCAAAAATTGAAAATAATGATATCATGAGTAAATTTGAAAAAACGGACAATATATTAAATGATGTCCAAAATATCATAGAGGTTTCGCAAAAAGAAGCTTACCATGCTGTCAATACCATATTATCGCAGAGAAACTGGTTAATAGGTATGGAAAAGGTTATGACAGAAGTAATTTATATCATTACTTGCGGTTTTACAAGGCTTTTCCAAAGATTGTCGACACAACATGTCGACAATCAAATATCAGGCTTTCGTGGTCGCATTATAGAACCTTATTACAAGTACATGATGAGCAGGCACGTAAATGGTATGAGAAGGAAGCATATGAGCAGACTTGGAGTGTGCGTACTTTACAGAGAAATATAGATACACAGTATTATTATCGATTATTGCAATCAAAGGACAAAGAGGTTGTGGAACGCGAAATGCGGGAAAAGACAAATGGCTATCAGCAGGATAAATTGGAGTTTATCAAAAATCCGGTAGTTGTAGAGTTTTTAGGATTGACACCAGATACATCTTTTAATGAGACAAAATTGGAAACAAGTATTATTTCAAATTTACAGAAATTTTTGATGGAGATGGGGAAGGGATATGCTTTTGTGGCAAGGCAGCAGCATATTCACACAGAAAAGCAGGATTATTTTATAGATTTAGTATTTTATAACTATATTTTAAAATGTTCTGTGCTCTGAAACAGATGAGGATATTGCCAGATATTCTATATTGCATGGAAATGAAAAGTTATTTGCGAGCAAATACAAATTATATCTTCCTACGGAAGATGAATTAAGAGAAGAAATAGAAACGTAAAAAGCTATTTTTTATTTACAGCAGCAGAAAGAGGAGGATGAGACTGGAGGAAATTAGAAAACTGTTCCTTCCGTATTGAAAATGGTCTAATTGTATCCAAAGTTTTCCAAGATCGTAGCGGTTATATGAGATTTATCAGAACTTGGAGGGAACATATCGGTTGGGATATATGAAATATTGTCAATACAGATACAGTCAATAAAGTCTGGCTTTACGAGGAGGTAATTATTTTGACAGCACACATATCGGATGACGGAACGGGCAGGGAGGAATCGGTGGCAGAGCACACGGAGAAGACCGTGCATTTGTGCAGGATGAAGGGAAGGCGGTGCGGCATTTCCCAAATCATGTCTTTATGCGGGATGCTCCATGATATGGGGAAAAACAAAAAAGCGTTTGATGATTATATCCATGCGGATGAAAAGGAAAGAAAAAAGCTGCGTGGGAAAATCGGACATGCTTCTACCGGTGCGAAATATTTGTATGACAAATATCATGAAAATGGCGGAAAAGTCAAAGTTTTAGTAGAATTGATCACCTATGCGGTAGCCGCTCATCATGGCGTCTTTGATTGTGTCAATGAGGAGCGGGACGATTTGTTTTTCGCGAAAGTGAGCAGTGTGGAAGACTACGATGAGGCCTGTAACAATGCACGCGCAGGCTATTTGGATCAATATGAACCGGATCAGGTATTTGCAGGGGCAAAAGAAGAATTTGATCTGCTGTGGGATAAAATGAAGCATGTTGTTCTAAACATAGGTAATAAGGAAGTTTTATCCGATTGCCGGTCATTTCTGTTCGCCAGCTTGCAGCGTTTATTATTATCTGTTTTAATTGACGCGGACTGGGAAGCGACTTCCGATTTTATGAATGGTGTGGATACGATGGCAAAACAGTGTGGCCCTGACAGCGCGGAAGTGTTTGCGAAGGCTGAAGAAAACTTTGAGTCATATATGCAGGAACTGCACCGAACCGTTCCTATCTCCCAAATGACGGAAAGAGAAAAGAAGATCATGGAGGGAAGGAACAGATTGCAGCAGGAATGCGTACAATTTGCCAGACATCCAGCGGGGATCTATTGTCTGTCCATCCCTACTGGCGGGGGAAAAACTTTGAGCAGTCTGGCTTACGCCCTGGCATATTGTAAGCAGCATAAAGAAACAGAACGTATCATATACGTATCCCCGTATATCAGTATCACAGAACAAAATGCCAAAGTATTCAAAGAGGCGACAGGAATGAAGGAATGGGTGCTGGAGCACCATTCTTCCGTGGTCAGGGATTTTGTGGACGGGGAGGAGGATTACCGCAAAAACAGGTTTGTGCAGCAGGATATAAACTGGGAGGAGCCTTTTATCTGTACGACATTTGTGCAATTTATGAATACGCTTTTTTCCGATCAGAGCGCATGTGTTCGTCGTATGCACAGGCTGGTAAACTCGGTGATCATTATTGATGAGGTCCAGTCGATGCCCGTAAAATGCGTACATACATTTAATCAGATGATGAACTTCCTGAACGCGGTCTGCCATGCAGATATTATACTGTGTACAGCGACCCAGCCGACGCTGCAGAAGACGCCGTACCCGGTATGTTATAGTGAGACGAAAGACATGATAAAAGAAGTGGAACACTGGTTTGAACGGTTTGAGCGGGTAAAAATACAGATTCCCGGGACAGGACATAAATATACACTGGAACGTCTGGGAGAGGAAATTCTTGGTCAGACAGACCGGTATCAGTCAATTCTGGTCATATTAAATACAAAATCTGCCGTAGGAACCCTATACGATATCCTCAAAGATTCCCCCATACAAGTGGAATATCTCACGACAAATTTATGCGCGGAACACAGGAGCGATAAAATAGAGCATATAAAACAAAAGTTAAAGGAAGGGAAGGAGAAAATTGTCGTTATCAGCACCAATCTGATCGAGGCGGGTGTGGATATTTCCTTTGAATGTGTGTACCGCTCCATGACGGGACTTGATAGTCTGGCGCAGAGTGCGGGGCGGTGTAACCGAAATGGCGAGCGGGAGTGCGGGGATCTTTATCTGATCCAGATGGATGGCGAGAATACTGGAAATATGCAAGAACTGCTTCAAAATGCCAGGGTTACAGAACAGATTCTTATCGACTATAGGGAAAGCGGGGATGATGACGATCTGTTGATGCCAAAATGGATGAACCGTTATTTTGAGTGTATGTTCGAGTGCACGAAGGATAAAATGAATTTCCCGATCCGACAGAAGGACACGAGCATTATGGAACTTTTAACGAAAGGGTTTTCCTATACGGAGAAAAAGAATGTGATGAATCAGGCGTATAAAACGGCGGGGCAGGCGTACCGGGTCATAGATGACCACTCTTTTGGCGTGATCGTTCCGTATAAAAAGGGGAGCGAACTGATAGACGCGATCGCGGAGTCTTCGGATGCTGCGGAGATAAAAAAACTGATACGAAAAGCCCAGCGGTATACAGTTAATGTGAGGGAAAACCAATTAAAGAAGTATGACGGGCTCATTCAGTGTGTGAGTGATAAGATACCGAATGTATATATGGTCGCGGCTCCGGGTGCGTATAGCGAAGAGAGGGGGATCACACCGGAATGGGAACCGCTGATTTTTTGAGTCGTAGTCGTCATACATAGACATCCATAAAAAGAAATAAGCATCCTTACCAGTCCAAAGAGTAGGATGCTTATTCTTTGTCATTTTTACTACTGAGGGCAATCGGAGAACCAATTCCGATTACTTCTAAGTAAATTATACACTAGAGCTGTTTGTTTTGCAAGTGGCTCTTTTTAAGTATGACAGGCATTCTTGTAAACCGCATCCTTGTAGAAAAGCAAATATATAAGAGAAAAATTAGCTTTTTACTGGATTGCTGTCGTTTTTTGTAGTATAATAAACATATAACCAAAATTTGGAAATTATAGTTCGACAAGAGAGGAGGAAGAAGATTGGACAAACCGAATATCATTGAGTACAGTGTGTTTGGCAGATACGCGTTGTTTACGGATCCTCTGTCAAAAACAGGCGGCGAAAAGTTCAGTTACCAGCTACCAACCTACCAGGCACTAAAGGGAATAACGGAATCGATTTACTGGAAACCGACGTTTACCTGGGTGATCGATGAGTGCCGTATCATGAAGCCGATCCAGACGGAATCCAAAGGGATCCGGCCGATCAAATACGGCGGCGGTAATGATCTGGCTTTTTATACGTACCTGCGGGATGTGGAGTACCGTGTCAAGGCACATTTTGAGTGGAACGAAAACCGGAAAGATTTGGCTCAGGACAGGAATGAGAACAAGCATTATGATATCGCGAAGAGAATGCTTGAGCGGGGAGGAAGAAGAGATATCTTTTTAGGCGCGAGGGAGTGCCAGGGGTACGTAGAACCCTGTCCAATTGACGAAGGGGAGGGGGCGTATGATCGTACAAGCCTTTCCTTTGGAATCATGGTGCATGGTATTACTTATCCTGACGAAGCGGTACGGGAGAGCGAGAAGGGGAAACTGACGGTTCGCCTGTGGAACGCACAAATGGTAAATGGTGTCATTCATTTTCCGCGTCCGGAAGAATGTGAGATCAGACGCGTTCTTCGCGAGGACAAGCAAAAGAACTTTGTATTTGGCGAGAACTTTTCCGGGGCAGGAGAGTTTGAGGGAGGTGACGCTTTTGGCGTGGTTGAAGACGTTAGCTGATACATACGATGTTCATTCTGAACTGGCAGGAGTGATCAAAAATGACCAGCCCGTATTGCTTCCGATTTCCCATTCCACGTTTAATGCGCAGATCGAAGTAACGATCGATGAGGATGGGAATTTTATAAGTGCAAAAAAGCTGGAAAAGGGTTCGGACATCGTTACCATCATCCCTGTGACGGAGGATTCTGCGGCTAAAACAAATGGTATTACTCCACATCCGTTATGCGATAAACTCTGTTATCTGGCTGGCGATTTTATAAGCTATACCGATGACAAGAAAAAAAAGGGTTATTACGAAGCATATATGGAGCAGTTGGATGACTGGGCGTGCTCCGAGTATACACATTCAATTGTGCGATCCATAAAGAAATATCTTGAAAAAAGATCCTTGATACACGATCTTATCGAAGATCAAGTATTAGTCCTGAATGAGAACGGTGTGCTTACGGATCAGATTAAACTGCAGGGTTCCAAACAGACCGAGGCAAACGTAAGATTTATCGTCTTTGGAAATGATGTGCCATATGTGTGGCTGAACAGGGAATTGTATGAGCGGTATGATACGTATTATCGGAAAAAGATGGTTGAGACCGGGATCTGCTATGTTTCAGGGGAGGTAGAAGCCTGTTCGAAGAAGCACCCTTCCAAAATACGAAACAGCGGGGATATGGCAAAGTTGATTTCAGGTGATGACACATCAGGATTTACGTACCGGGGGAGGTTTGTTTCGAGGGAACAGGCGGTTTCCGTCGGATATGTCGTGTCACAAAAGGCTCATAACGCGCTGAAATGGCTGATCCAGAAACAGGGATATACGCGGGATGGCTCAGCGGTCGTATGCTGGATGACCAATCGTGATATGGCGATTCCAGACATGATGAAAGATTCGGTTCATGCTTACGAGGACATAGATGAATTTGATTTTGACGCGATAGATGTGATGGAAGCAGCCGGTACGAATCAAAAAGATACCGGGAAATACTTTGCCGAACAGTTTAATCATGCGGTCAGCGGGTATGCCGCTAAGATTAAAGGGGATGATAAGATTGCTGTGATCGCCCTGGACGCGGCGACAAAGGGGCGGCTTTCTATTGCTTATTATGATGAAATGGGCGCGAAACAATATATGGATGCGTTGTTAAAGTGGCAGGAACATTGTAAGTGGAATCATTACATCAAGGTGGAAGAGATGAGCGGTGAGAAAAAAGGAATTTCATGCGAGTGTTCGCCGGCGCCGCGGGATATGGCGCTCGCCGCGTTTGGCGTGCAGAGGTCAAACTGGCTGGAGGCCGATGGAAAATTGATCCGCACGGTCACTAATCGTCTGCTCCCGTGTATTACCGGAAAGAGGGCGGAGATTCCGAAGGATCTGATCCGGGCGGCCGCGACAAGAGCCTCTATGCCGCAGACAATGAATGAATTCGTGTGGTATAACGATGTATTGTGCGTCGTATGCGCCATGATCCGATTTAATTACGAGAAGGGAGGTAGAACGATGGATCGCTTTTTAGAGGACAATGTGGAGGATCGAAGTGTTTTATTTGGGAGACTGTTAGCCGTTTATGACTACATGGAGCAGCAGGCTATGTTCAGACAGGATGAGAGTCGTACCACAAATGTGAAACGCTACTGGAATGCTTTTAGCAGCAGGCCTTCGAGAACATTTAAAACCATTAAACAGAATATGATTCCGTATGAAAAGAAATTATCTGATTTTAAATTAAAGAAGTTTGAGCAGTGGACGGAAGAGATCATGTCACATCTTTCCGTAAACGGTTTTGATAATAAACCGCTGTCCGAGATGTATCTGCCAGGATATTATAAGCAGATGGAGTATATGAAACAGGCATTTTATAAAAAGGAAGACATTACAGAAAAGGAGTGAACGCTATGAATTTTACAAATAAGATTGATTTTGAGGTTTTAGTAATGGTGCAGGACGCAAATCCGAACGGGGATCCGCTGAATGGAAACAGACCCCGTGAAACATATGATGGTTACGGGGAGATTTCCGATGTTTGTATCAAGCGGAAGATCCGGAACCGGCTGCAGGATATGGGGGAGAATATTTTCGTGCAGAGCGATGAACGCGCGGATGATGGCTGCAAAAGTCTTGCGGACAGGGCGAAAAATAATGAGGAAATGCAGAAGGCGCAGAAGGATAAAAACAAAAAACAATACGCCGAAGCAGCCTGTAAGACATGGATCGATGTACGCAGTTTTGGACAGGTATTTGCATTCAAAGACGGAAACGTTTCGGTCGGCGTCCGGGGACCCGTTTCGGTACATTCCGCATTCAGTGTACTTCCTGTTTCCGTGGACAGCATGCAGATCACGAAAAGCGTGAATAGCGAGACAAAAGATAAAAAATCGTCAGATACAATGGGAATGAAACATAAAGTACACTCGGCGATGTACATCATAAAGGGAAGTATCAATCACCAGCTGGCTGAGAAAACGGGATTTAGTGATGAAGATGCAGAAAAGATCAAAGAGGCGCTGCGGACGTTGTTCGTGAACGATAGTTCCTCGGCAAGACCAGATGGGAGCATGGAAGTATGTAAGGTATACTGGTGGAAGCATAATTGTCCGATGGGACAGTATTCTTCGGCCAAAGTACACCGACTTGTGAAAGTGACCGCGAAGGTGGATGATCCAAAGCGGTTTGAGGATTATGAGGTCGTCGTGGACTCGTTACCTGATCTGGTATTAGAAGAAATAGAAGGAATTTAGTATGTACGCGGAAGAGGACTACCTGATGCTGTCCGGCATCCAGCATTTTGCGTTTTGTAATCGGCAATGGGCGCTCATACATATCGAGCAGCAGTGGGCGGAAAATTACCGGACAACAGCAGGAGAGCTCATGCACAAAAAGGCACATGAGGAAGGGTCGTTTGAAAAACGGGGAGATCTGCTGATCGTCAGAGGGATGCGTATTGCCTCCCATGTGCTAGGAGTCAGCGGACAGTGTGATGTCGTTGAATTTCACCGCAGTGAGGAAGGCATTGACCTATTTGGCTATGCGGGAAAATGGAATCCGGTTCCGATCGAGTATAAACACGGTACGCCCAAAGAAAATAACGCCGATGAACGACAGCTTTGCGCACAGGCAGTTTGTTTGGAAGAAATGTTCCAGACTAGCATCGCGGAGGGATTTTTGTATTATGGTGAAAATAGAAGAAGGAGCAGAGTGGAGTTCACGGAAGAACTTCGCAGCCAGACATCGGAAACTGCCAGAAAAATGCACGAAATGTTTCGGAGGGGACATACTCCCAGCGTAAAGACTTCTAAGCGTTGTAAGGCGTGTTCACTGGAACATTTATGTCTGCCTAAGCTGCAAAAGAACGTAGACGTTGGAACCTATATCAAACAAAATATCCATCGTGTTGAATCGCTTTTTTGAGGACATATAGGAGGATCGGATGAGGAAATTATTAAATACATTATATGTGATGACAGAAAGCTGTTATTTGACATTGGATGGAGAAAATGTAGTCATACTGGATGGAGAAAAGAAGCTGGCCAGATTTCCGCTGCATACGCTGGAGAATATCGTGTGTTTTTCTTATAAAGGGGCCACGCCGGCGCTTATGGGCGCCTGTGCGGACAGAAAGATCGGAATGAGTTTCTTCTCTCCCAGGGGAAAGTTCCTGGCCAGAACGGTCGGCAGGGAATATGGTAACGTGCTTTTGAGGAAAGAACAGTATCGTATTTCCGATCATGTGGATAGAAGTATTTCTTATGCCAGAAATATGATTTTAGGAAAGGTTTTTAACGGCAGATGGAGTGTGGAGCGGACGCTGCGCGATCATTCATACCGTGTTGATGAAGAGAAGCTCAGACAGATTTCAGGCGTCCTATACGATTTCATGCAGAAAGTGGAGGAGGTTTCTGACCTTGCTGAATTGCGTGGCGTGGAGGGGAAGGCGGCAGAACAATATTTTTCTGTGTTTAACCACTTGATCCTGAATCAAAAAGAGGATTTTTCATTTGCATCAAGAAACCGGAGGCCGCCGTTAGATCGTGTGAATGCCGTCCTGTCATTTGCCTATACCATTTTGGCGGGAGAATGTACGAATGCCTTGTATAGCGTCGGACTGGATCCATTTGTTGGATTTATGCACAGGGACAGGCCGGGCAGAATGTCGCTGGCGCTCGATCTGATGGAGGAAATGCGTCCGATCCTGGCGGATCGTTTTATATTGACATTGATCAATACGAAAGCGCTTCGCGCATCCCATTTTGATGTTCAGCAGGATCATGCGGTCTTTTTGAATGATGAAGGGAGAAAGGTCTTTTTCAATTACTGGCAGAGGCACAAGAAGGAGACGATCACGCATCCATTTCTGAAAGAAAAGATGGAGTGGGGTCTGGTTCCTTATATTCAGGCGCTTTTGCTGGCACGGACAATTCGTGGTGATCTGGACGAATATCCTCCCTTTTTATGGAAGTAGGTGATGATTATATTAGTTTT
>ERZ778518.1597-NODE-1597-length-14651-cov-9.346670_pt1 | contig 14651 bp, 22 predicted proteins | sample MGYA00510340_ERZ778518 | MGnify/ENA primary metagenome ERZ778518 (study PRJEB29527, sample SAMN07138967) | mouse gut metagenome | material: feces | host: mouse | place: China:Nanjing | collected 2016-01-25 ...
AAATGATAACATTAGCCCATATAGGCAGGATAATATGGATATATCAAATAATCAAGAGATTTACATACTCGACAGAGAATAATTCATAAACAAAATTAGTTAGGAAAAGTCGAGTTCGAATAGTAAACCGAACCCCACAAATGGCGTAAACACGCTGTTTGTGGGGTTCTTTTATGTTCTGTGATACCTTTTTGATACCTATATCGGAAGTATTTACAAAATAACAGGATTTCTTAAACGTATTTTCTATTATTCAAGATTCCGTTTCGGAATCAGATTTTTTCCATTGATATTTCGGTTCGCATGGTTCATATGCGGGACCACACTCACAGCAGGTATCGGGCCAGTTGAGTTTCCATTCCAGATATTCAGCCTGTGTGATTTGCCCCTCTGCAAGCTCCTGCTTGCGTACCATCCATTCGTGCATGAATTCATTTACGGAACTGTAATGGAACCACATGCCGACAGGCGGGATGGAGGGTATGTCATCGTTATTGTCATACTGTGCCTTGATGGCATTGCCTGTTCCATACTTCTTTTTACTCGGAATCATCGGAAAGAAATGCAGTGCCTCCGGATTGTTCTCGTCCAGCCAGAAGAATGTCTGCATGATGTCCTCGGCAGAGCCGGACACCGGGGGGATAAAGTTGAGGGGGCTGACATCCAGTGCCTTTGCAATGTCCTCCAGCATGTCTTTCTTCGGGACACGGTAGTTTGTTTCGTACTGTGCCATGCGGTTGTCTGCCCCTTTGGCAGACAAACCGATAGCAACGCCTAACTGCTGTTGTGTCATGCCCCGGAATGTACGGATATATTTTATTTTTTCACCAACGGTCATAAGAACCACCTCGTTTCATTGGATTGGCAGATGGTAAAAAACACTCTGTCTGCTCCCATTATACGTTATGGAATGGAGGAAGTAAAGAGAAAATTAACAAAAAAGCTAAATAAAAGTATTGACTTTAACAAAGTTGCGAATTATAATGGGTATCAAAACGAGATTAACATATAAGCGAATGAAAGGAACTAATACATAAAAAATGGAAGGGGGTGTCGTTATGGAGCAGGGTGTTTTCATTACCGCAAAGGAAGTGGCGGAGCTGCTTGGGATTTCGAAGTCCAAAGCATATACCATTGTCCGGGAACTGAATGAAGAATTGTCTGCAAAAGGCTTTATTACCGTTGCGGGCAGGGTAAGCAGGAAGTTCTTTGAAGAAAAGTTCTACGGAGTGGCAGGCTGAGAAGGGTTTGGAAAAATTGTTTGGAGCTGATGGCTGTATTTCCGGCTGTTCCGGTAACAGAGGACAGCCGGAAATCATGACAACATGGGCAGGGCGGCAAAAAGCCGCTTTGCAGGAAGGAGAGGATTGTATGGCGGCATACAAAGATGAGGAACGTGGCACATGGTATGTCTCATTTCATTATTACGATTGGACTGGCAAGAACAAACGCAAGCTGAAGCGTGGGTTTAAGACCAGAAAAGAGGCACTGGAGTGGGAACAGCATTTCCGCATGAGGGAGGAATCCAATCGGGACATGACGTTCGGGGATTTCTGGAAATCCTACGAGATGGACATGAAGCCGAAACTTAAGGAAAACACATGGAATACCAAAGAGGCGGTGGTAAAGAGCAAGATACTTCCCTATTTTAAGGACAAAAAGATGAAGGATATCCGGGCAAAGGACATTATCACATGGCAGAACATGATATCGGCACAGCGGGGGGCAGACGGGAAACCGTTTAAGCCAACGTACCTGAAAACAATCCAGTCGGAGCTGTCTGCCCTGTTTAACCATGCGGTGAGATTTTATGAATTGAAGGAGAATTCGGTCATCAAAGCCGGGCCGTTGGGAAAGGGTAAAGCCGATGAAATGAATTTCTGGACAAAGGAAGAATACCTGAAATTTATTGAGGCGGTAAAGGACAAGCCTGTTTCCTATTATGCTTTTCAGATTCTTTACTGGTGCGGGCTGCGATTGGGAGAATTACTTGCACTTTGTGTCAGTGACATCGACACCAAAAACAAGATCCTCCATATCACAAAATCATACCAGAGGATAGGCGGGAGGGATGTGATTACCGACCCGAAAACACCAAAGAGCAAGCGGGATGTGAGCATTCCTGATTTTCTGTGTGGGGAATTGGAGCAGTATCTGGGGATGTTGTATGGCTATATGCCTACTGACCGTATCTTTCAGATTTCAAAATCCTATCTGCATCACGAGATGGACAGGGGAGCAAAGGCGGCAGGGGTAAAGAGAATCCGCATCCATGACATCAGACACTCTTCAGTGTCCCTGCTTATCAACATGGGATTTACAGCGGTCGCAATCGGGAACAGGGTAGGTCATGAGAGTGCGGATATCACTTACCGTTATGCCCATATGTTTCCGTCAGAGCAGAAAGAAATGGCAGTAATGTTAAATGAAGCGTTTGTAATGGAACAGCTGGAAAAGTCTGGGCAGTAAAAGGAGGACGATTAATTATGCCGGGAAAACACAAGAATCCGACCATCAGCTTTCGTGTTTCAGAGTATGAAAGACAGGCGATTGAGGCAAATATCAAAATGAGTGGGATGTTGAAGAAAGATTATTTTATACGGAGCTGCATTTACAACAGGGTATGCGTGGTTGGTAAGAAGGAAACTATTTATCCGTTAGTGGAGGAACTGCGGAAGATGCAGGAGCAGATGGCTGAATTGGGAGAACAGTTCAAGGCAGAGGGGGAAATTGCAATGCCGGAGGAAGAATTTGCGGACATGCAGACGGATTATCTGCATCTGCTACGGGCTATTATTCGAATGTTGGATGGTGCAAAGTATCTGTGGGAGGGAGACATTGGAAAGGAACAGGAATAAAGCAGGCGTGACGATAAGTGACAGTTGCGACGGTATTTTATATATCGGTGCCGATAGCAAAAATATCGTCACAATCGACGCAACCGTCACAGGAGAAGAAAAAGGCTGGATGCGGAAATAAGCCACCGGCAGGTCGCAAAACCCGCTTGCGGGCTTGGCAGCTTTTGATGCGGAGCGTCGAAAGTGCTTTTGCGTTACTTTTGACAAAAGTAACAAAACATATTCCGCCTCAGACTTCGCCTGTCGGCTCGTCTTTGGCTGGAATATGGTCTGTTGTGGGCAGATTTTTATGTAAAACACTGTATTACAATCTGCATCACAAAGCAAGCGGAAAATTATTTGCTGGCAGAGGTTATGAAATTTGAATGCAGAGATTGTATTACAGTTTGTGCGACAAAAGCGGGTTTTGTTTTACAGTGTGTCAAACAACTGGAGAGTGAAAAATTGTCTTTGCAGTTGTTTGTCTTCTAATGGCACAGACAGAAAAAGGGGAAAGGAAGATTTTAGGACAATGAGCAGAGGAATTTTAGTGTGGGCATTTACAGATAAAGACAGAAAGAAGGGGCAGTATATATGGAGAGAACGATTTCGATGATGGTAGGAAAGGGTTCCTTAAATCATAATAATCGGACGTTTATTGCAAAGAATGTAGACAGTGAGCGTAGCAAAGGTAATAAAGTCTATATGAAAGAAAGTATCAAAAAGGTCTACCATACACTTTTTGATGAGGCACTGGAAACTTATAATGCAAAGCAGACCAGGGCAGACCGCAGGATTGATGATTATTATGAAAAAATCCGCACCGGCAAGCAGGAAAAACTGTTCCATGAGCTGATTGTTCAGATTGGCAACAGGGATGATACAAACTGTAATATGCTGGAAAGTGTTTATGCACAGTCGGCATTGGAAGATTATATGATGGGATTTCAGGAGAGGAATCCCAATCTCCGGGTATTCAATGCGGTCATGCACTTAGATGAGGAAACACCGCATCTGCATATTGATTATGTGCCTTTTTCAACCGGGAATAAGCGTGGATTATCTACCAAAGTATCGTTAAAAGGGGCATTGAAGGCACAGGGATTTGTCGGGACAGGACGGTTTGATACCGAGTGGAAACGCTGGGTGGAGAGTGAAAAACAGTGTCTTGCGGAGATTATGGAACATTATAAGATGGAGTGGCTTCAAAAGGGGACGCATGAAAAGCATTTGTCGGTTTATGATTATGAGAAGAAAATGCGGAAAGCAGAGGTGGAAGAACTGGAGCAGGAGATTTCCGGGCAGAAAGACAAGATAGCGAGCCAGAGTTTTCTGATGGAAATCAATGAGGAGGCATTACAATCCCAAGAGCAGATTTTGGAGGAGAATGCGGCAAGGGCAGAGAAAATCCGGCAGGAGACGGAGAAAGCAAAAGAAGATTGGGAAAAAGTACAGACAGACAAGGACAGAGTGCAGGATTCTTATGAATTTTACAAGAGGCTTGAAAAGGATACAAAGGAACGCTATGAGTTGTATCATTCATGGTATGAGGATAAGAAGAAATCCTATGAGGAATATGCTGAAAAAAGTAGTGAATTTGAGGAAAAAGCAAATTCCCTTGAGGGGCAGATAAAAGAGTTGCAACAGAGAAAATCCGATAAAACGGAGGAAGTACAGGAAGAGGAGATAAGGCTGGATATTGTAAAATTAGAATTACAAGAGGCAGTCAGTGAATTTGAAAATGTGCAGAAACAGGCAGATTTTGTGAAAGAGCAGGCTGTGCAGCAGTATGAAAAATATCGCAGGGTAGAGTCAAGTGAAAGGGGAACGGCTATGTTTGATGATATGCTTCGGTTAAAACGGGAAAATATGATACTGAAAGATGAGAACAGAACTTTGAAAGAGAAGTTACAGAAGGCATACGATTTCATGAAACAGTTTACTATTAATGGATTGAATATGTTGGAGCGTTTTTTGGAATCCGTTGGGGAGAGGGTGCAGAGTTTCTCAGAGAGTATTGGTTTTAGTGGCAGGAGCAGGTAGTTGTAGTATGGGTAACAGAAACGGATAAAGGAAAAGAATTATTTTTCTTTATTCGTACATAAGAATGGAGGCAGATTATGAGTAAAGAATTAGCAGAAGTTATTGTGGAAAATGGAATTGTGTACCGCTTGGGAGAGCATGATTTGTATTATCCTGATTTGGGGATGCCGGAGGGGACGCACTACAATATAGGGAAATACGGAATTATGCGGTGGGAGTATTTGAAAGTAAATCGAAGAGGGGAGTATCTTCGTCTATTGTTGGATGGTAAATTGAATGAACATCTGCATGAGGTAGACGAGGAATGCCATGCAAGAGTGGCAAAGATTATAGAACAGATGAAAGCAGGGGCGGGGATTACAGAGGAGTTAAAGGCTGCTGAGCAGATGAAATGGATTGGGCTCATGAATAATGTGAGAAGTGCTGCGGAAGAGATAGTGCTAAGAGAGATGATATATGTGTAAATCTGTGTGGAGCGGGAAAACTGCTCCGCATTTTTGATTATGGAATTGTAAGGTGGTATATGGTATACTATTTATGCTGATGTAAGAATTTAAACTTTGCCGGAGGAACTTATGGGAATTATTGTATGTGGCTTGAATGGCAGTGGGAAGAGTACATTGGGAAAAGCTCTTGCAAAGAAACTTCATTTTTATTTTATAGATAATGAGGACTTGTATTTTCCTTAGACAGATGCCCATTATATCTATGGCTCTCCACGCACTCGTGAAGAGGTGGAAAAGTTGCTTTGGAGTGAGATAATGGCACATGAAAACTTTGTTTTTACTTCTGTAAGAGGAGATTATGGAGAAACTATTTATCCATTTTTTCAATATGCAGTATTGATTGACGTTCCAAAGCATATACGGATACAAAGAGTTAGAAATCGTTCTTTTCAGAAATTCGGTGAAAGGATGTTATTGGACGGAGATTTGCATGAGCAAGAAGAAAAATTCTTTGATTTTGTTAAATCCCGACCAGAAAATACTGTCGAAGAATGGGTGAAGTCTTTGAAATGCCCTGTCCTACGCATAGACGGAACAAAAGCTATAGAAGAAAACGTGGATTTTATCATGGAATGGATACAAAATGTAGCTTGTGAGTAAGAAGAAGGTATGATTATGATACAAATCATGTAATCTGTAGTTGGATATGGAGGATTATAAGAATGAGATTTATATTTACGGATGGTGGCAATCCTGACTTCATTGAATTATGCCATTGCTTAGATGAATTTCTAAATGAACTTGTGGGTGGAGAAGTGAATCGAGCAGAATATATTCCATATAATCGTCTTGGTGATATCCAGGATGTAATTATTGCGTACGATGATGCTGTTCCGGTGGGAAGTGCCAGTTTTAAAAAGTATGATGATGAATGTGCGGAAGTAAAGCGTGTTTTTGTTAAGCAGGAGTATAGAGGTAAAGGGATTTCAGACAAATTAATGGAATTATTAGAGGGTGCTGCAAGGGATCAGGGATATCGCTATCTGGTTTTGGAATCTGGTGAACCGTTAGTTGCAGCAATGGCATTATATAGAAAAATCGGATATGAAATCATTCCGAACTATGGTCAATATAAGGATATGCCTGATTCCATTTGTATGAAAAAGAAGTTGTAAATTTACAGTTTGTTTGATTGTTAAATTGAAAATTTGGAGGTTAGATAGAGAAATAATGGAAATTCACATTAGAAATGCAAGATTAGATGAATATAAAAGAGTAGAAACAATTATGAAACAGGTTCAACAAATGCATATTGACTGGCGGCCGGATATTTATAAATATAGCCAAACAGTGTTACCTTTAGAAGTATATGAGCAAGCAATTAATGATAAAACATTTTTTGTTGCAGAATATCAAGAGGACATAGTTGGTATTTTATTAATTGTATTTCGTCACATAGAAAGCCCAAACCAGATGACAAGAAATATTATTTTTGTTGATTCGATGGCAGTAGACGAAAAATATCGTGGGAAAGGAATAGGACACGCATTTTTTGATTTTCTTAAAGATTTAAGAAATGAAAAAAGATATGATGGGATTGAATTACAGGTAAACGCAAAAAATAAAGCTGCCTATGAGATGTATTTAAACTGTGGATTTACTGATAAGTCCATTAATATGGAACTTCTATAATTCTAGTGTTCCATATGGGATGAACAAATGTTGGAGGGAAAATAATGGACAACAAAACAATTGATGTGAGTTCACTTTCTTTCGTAAGAGCAAAGGAAGCGAATATTGGTATAATGCTTGAGATAGTTCATAGGTGCGTATTGGAAATTAATGCCGCAGATTATACAAAAATGCAGGTAGAACATTTACTAGAAAATTTTTCTGAAAGCTGGCTGGAAAATCTTATAAATGCAAAGCATTACTATGAGGTTTGGTATGAAGGAATGATCGTTGCCTGTGGAGGTGTTAGTCGGGATTATAGCAAGGAAAAACAAAGTTACCTTACTGCGGTTTTTGTTAATCCTGATTTCAATAAGAAAAGGATCGGAAGAAAATTAGTGGAATTTCTTGAAACAGACGAATGGTGTCTGGATAGTAAATTGATTGAAGTTCCATCTTCAAAAAGTTCCCATAAATTCTATTACAAATGTGGCTATCATTATCAAGAGGAACCGCCTGTTTTTAAAAGTGATGGGACAACAATTATGTATAAAGAAAAGTAATATTTAATTTGCTGGAAAATTGAAGTAAACAAAAATTAAGAGTTTAATGGGAGGTTGAGAGATTGCAGGAACAGAGGTTTACAGAGAAAGACTGGAAATTATTTAGGAGTAAGATTGCTGATTGGCAGGAATCTTATATGAACAGGCTCAACAGAGAATACATGGCCATATTAAGTGAAGATGCTAACCCATCAGACAAGTTTTGGAAGTTGGAAAAAAGAATCAAGGAAGACAAAAAGAAAGCAGGGGTTCAGTTGCGTATGAGCAGGTCGAATCTTATTTACAATATTATTTCACTGCTCAATGAGGGTGCAATTAGTTTTGAAGATTTAGAAGATTTTAGTGACGGATTAAAGGAGACCGCAGGTGCCTTTCTTGATAGGTAGTTTGGAGTAAATGAGTTTTTGGATTGGAATCCATTATGGTAAAATTTTTATATTTGGAGGGAATTGTTAATGGCTTTTAAATTAGACAGCGTTGTGCCTTGGGGCAGAAATCTGGAAGAATATAAATTGATGTTTGGCTTGAATGATAGTGATATGTCAAAGAAAATTGCAGGCTTTGGAGATGGTCCTGCCTGCTTTAATTGTGAAATGACAAATGCGGGTGGTCATGTTGTATCCTTTGATCCAATCTATCAGTTTTCCAAAGAGGAAATTGAAAAGCGTATCGAAGAAGTCCGTATCACAGTCATGCAGCAAATGAAGGAAAATATGGACAATTATGTTTGGACGCATATAAAGGGTTTGGACGAGCTGGAGCATATCCGCATGTCAGCTATGAAGAAATTTTTGTCTGATTACAAGCAGGGTAAGAAGGAGGGGAGATATGTTTATCATGAGCTGCCAGACCGATTGCCATATGAATCAGAAAGTTTTGATATTGGCTTGAGTTCTCATTTTCTGTTGATGTATACATCTTTGGGGTATGATTTTCATATTCAGTCCATAACAGAAATGTTGAGAGTATGCAAGGAGGTCAGAATATTTCCGATTGTCGATTTGGATGCGAATAAGACAGATCTAATCAAAGATGTGATAGATTATTTTCAGAAGGACTATGACGCTACGATAGTTACAACGGAGTATGAGTTCCAAAAGGGAGACAATAAATTGTTAATTATTAGAAAATAAAAATGAGTTTTTGGAGTGTAGGTATATGGAATGGAATTCAACATTATATGATAACAAACATGATTTTGTAGCGGAATATGGAAAGGGATTATTAGAATTTGTTCCTCGGAATCCAAAACAGTCAATATTGGATTTGGGGTGTGGAACAGGGAAATTGACTGCTCAATTAGCCGAATTGTGCAATGAAATTGTAGGTGTTGATGCTTCACAGAACATGGTGGATAAAGCGAAAGAAGAATTTAACAATATGGAATTTAAAGTATGCGATGCACTTGCTCTGCCTTTTGAAAAGGAATTTGATGTGGTTTTTTCCAATGCCGTATTTCACTGGATTAGTGATCATGATGCTTTGCTCAAAAGCATACATAGGGCTTTGAAACCTCAGGGGGTATTGGTGTGTGAGTTTGGTGCAAGTGGAAATATCGCAACGATTGAAAATGCTTTTGCAAAGGCTTGTAACAGTCTGGGATATGGCTATGAAGCTAAATTCAATTTCCCTGCGGCAGAGAATTTTGGTAAATTGCTAAAGAAGAATGGATTTGTTATTGACAGGATTTATGAATATGACCGACCAACTGTATTAAAGGATGGAGAACAGGGGTTGGAGAATTGGATGAAACAGTTCTTTGTCTCTGAATTTGAAGTGATGCCGGAATATATACAAGCTATGGTTTTTGAGAAAGTGGAAGGATTGACGAGAGATACTTTATGGAATGGGGCAGAATGGGTTGCGGATTATCGAAGATTAAGAGCAATCGCACATATATAGTTGTTTTCGATTTTATTTCTGATGAAAAAGGTGTGTACAGGAGGAATGACAGAATGGGCAGAATTGTTGTTTTAGTTGGCAGTATGCGGAAGGGTGGAAATACAGATTTACTTGCACAGGCGTTTGTAGAGGGAGCGAACAAAAATAATACAGTGGAGATAGTCTCTGTTGCTGATTACAAGGTAAATCCCTGCATTGGCTGTAATTCGTGTTTTACAAGGGAAGGAAACCAATGTTTTCAGAAAGACGATATGGCAGAAATTTATAAAAAGTTGAAGGTTGCGGATATGGTTGTAATTGCCTCCCCGGTTTATTTTTATGGAATCAGTGCAGAATTAAAGGCGATTATTGACCGATTACACACGCCTATGAGAAATGAATTTCGGGTGAAAAAGCTGGCATTGATGTTGGTGGGAGCAGCAACACTACCAGAATTATTTGACGCAATTAAATTGCAATATCAGCTTGTGCTTAATTTTTTTCATTTAGAGGATGCAGGCATGGTTCTTGTAAAAGGGGTTAAGGATATTGGAGACATTAAGGAAACAAAAGCGTTGGAGGAGGCATTTAATCTGGGAAATTCGATTAATTGCAAAATGCCTTGTTCCGTTAAGCAGGCAAAGGAGATAAATTCGGAATTGTTAAAGCATTTAGATAAGTTGAGCATTACGGAGTTAGGTATTGAACGGATAAAAAGGAATCTGTCTTTGGATACAGAGGATGTTGTTGTATGGTGTAAAGATAAAATGGGTTTAGCTCATGCCACTATTACAAGAAGAGGGAAAAACTGGTATGTAACTGTAGATGATATTGTTATTACAGTAAATGCACATAGTTATACTATCATAACGGCACATAGGGAAAAGAAATAAGATTCTATGCGGTATGTAAATGTGCAAATGAGATTGAAGCATTTCGTTATCGTTTTTTAAATGGTAATATCGTTTTATTTGATAAAATTGATACTGCTTTTACATATTTGAACAAAGATACAGAATTATTTAAAGTAGTTAATGTTCCAATGAAGGACACAATGAAAGAATATGTGGAATTAGCAACACAAATCGCAGAAGAGCAAAAAGAATATTTTACTGGACCGCTTGGCAATGATGTATTTCAATGTTCGCCTATGCCATGGGTAACATATACCCATATTTCCCATACCAATTCTGGGAAAAGGGATAACGCAACCCCATTGTTTGATTGGGGAAAATACTACGAAAAGGATGGACGGGTTATGATGCCAGTGTCAGTTCAGGCACATCATTCTTTTGTGGATGGAATACATATTGGACAATTTGTGGATAAATTACAGAGATATATAGATGAGTTATGAATGGGAATGCGATATTTCAAAGGCTGATGAATATTTCGCACCAGTGGTGCGAGATATTGCTAGAGTAAAAGATGCTTATGAGAGGGTTAGAAATACTTTGGAAAAAATGATAAGTATATAGCGTTGCTGTTTTGTTATATACAGATTGAAATATATTGGAGATACCGAAATGAAGATATTATTAGTGGAGCCTAATTATAAAAATAAATACCCGCCAATGGGATTAATGAAGATAAGTACATATCATAAAAATCGTGGGGATGAAGTGACTTTTTTTAAGGGGGTTATGGATTCTAAACAGTTTTTGGAGGAACAATATGACAGAGTGTACGTAACTTCATTGTTTACATTCTATTATAATCAGACTGTTAAAACTATACAGAGTTACGAAAAACTCATATCACCAGAGAAAATTTATATTGGTGGAATTATGGTTTCATTGATGAAGGATAGAATAAAAAACGATATAAATGATGGAGTTACTATTTTAACAGGGTTATTAACTGACTCCCATGTATTGGGACTGAATGATTCTGTGAATATTGATATTCTTCCTTTAGACTATTCTATTTTGGACGATATTGTATATAAGTATCCAGCAGGGGATAACTATTTTGCTTATATAAGCCGAGGTTGTACTAATAAATGTAGCTTTTGTGCAGTACCAATACTCGAGCCTGAATTTTGTATGACAAACAATATAATACATCAAGTAAAAACAATCAGCCAAAATTTCGGTGAAAAAAGGAATTTACTTTTGTTGGATAATAATATATTAAGCTTTTCAGAACAAGAGCTAGAACGAATAGTTAGCGATATACAAGAATTAGGATTTGATAAGAAAACAAAATTCTTTAGGGAACTTCCATTAAAACAATTTATGGAGAAATTGCATAAATATGAAAATAGAAAAGTAGCGACTAAAAATGTATTAAGTGAAACCCTTTCATATTTGAAGGAAAAAGAAAAAATTAAGAAGTCAAAAATTTATCAAGAGAAGTATATGGAGATAATGAGTGAGTTAGAAAACTCAGATGATAAACTACAAATCTTATTTAACTATGAAGATGAATTGATTGAAATATTAGATTTTTATCATCATCCTGTTGGAAGTAGAAGGGCAGTGGATTTTAATCAAGGTATGGATGCAAGGCAGTTGACAGATAAAAAAATGAAAATCTTGTCAAGAATTCCTATTGAGCCATTCAGATTGGCTTTTGACAGAATAGAGTATAAAGATATATACTCAAAAGCATTAAAAATTGCTGCTAAATACGAAGTGAAAAGTTTTTCAAATTATATTTTGTATAATTGTGATGATAAACCAGAAGAATTATGGGAGCGTTTGAAGATAAATGTTGATTTGGCAAAGGAATTAGACGTAAAAATATTTTCTTTTCCAATGAAATATGCTCCTATTGATCGTATAGATAGAAAGTATGTAGGAAAATTTTGGAATAGACAGTATTTGAAGAACATTTATGCAATTTTAAATGTTACAAAAGGAATAGTTGCAGATGGAGAAAACTTTTTTTATAAGGCATTTGGAAGAGATATAGATGAGTTTTATATGATTTTATCAATGCCAAAAGAATTTGTAACGTATAGAGCTTATTTTGAACAGAATGGTTTGGCAATCGAATGGCGAGAAAAATTTTTGCAATTATCATTAGAAGAGAGAAAGGAGTTGTTGGATGTATTAAGTGAGGAAAAAACAACACAAAACTCTCGATTGGTTGAATTATTAGGTTACTACAGCATAAAAAAAGGAACGGAGGGATAAAATGCCTAGAAATTACGAATATAAAGAAGTTGATATACAAGATTTATTGTTGGATGAGGAAAATCCTAGATTTGCATCGAGTATTTTGGTACAAGAAAGTGCGAGTCAAATAGGACAAGACATTATAGTAGAGCATTTGCTAAGATATGCCAATGTAAGTGAGCTTGCAAATAGAATTAATGATGTAGGTGAACTTCATGGTTCAGAAATCATTACTTGTATTCAAAAGGGAAGCAAATATGTTGTATTGGAAGGAAACCGAAGAACTTGTGCGTGTAAATTACTTTTAGATAGAACTTTGATACCTGACCAGTATAAGAATAAAATTAAATTCATTACAGAGCGTACGAAAGCTAATATTACAAAAGTTATGGTTACAATTTACCCAGATAGAGAGTCTGTTCAGCCCTATTTGAGTGATAGACATATTACAGGTGTAAAGAAGTGGTCAGCCTTAGAAAAAAATAATTATTATATGAATTTATTTTACCAATATAAAGATGTTGAGGAAGTAAAAAGACATACTAGTGACAGTATCACTGTTGTTACGAAAAGCATTATAAAATATCGGTTTTTTATGGATGTATTTGATGTTTTAAAATCTAAATATCAAGACTTAGAAATAGAGAAAATAGATTATTTACCAATGGTTGATAGATTTATGGAGACTATAGTAGGTAATGATGATGAGGTCGGATTAAAATTAGAACTTGATAATGAAAAGCTAATTTATTTATGTTTGCCAGAAAAGAAAGACATTTATGATAGCATTCTGCTAAAGGTAGGGGAAGCTTTTTTGATAAGAAGAGAGAAAAGATTGTGTGAAGAGGGTGAAGAATCTAAAATAGTAAGTAGTGAAATATCTGCAAAGAGAGACCAAAAGCAGTTGATTTTAGACGATGTTAGAATACCTGGATTATATAAGCTGATACAAGAATATAAGGGGAGTAGTGGGACTGCAACGTCAAATGCGGGAAATACTAATAAATCAAATGAAGTTCAAATGAGTGATCCTGATAGTGACACAAAAGAAAATGATAATAATAAAACTAAAGAATCGAGTGACGGTTCTTTAAAAGAAGATAAAGGAGAAGATAATGACCAAACGGCTGGTGGAAAGAGAAGTGATTCAGAACATAAAAATGCAAATAAGCAAAATGAGGATAATAGCAATTGGAAGGGAGCGGGTGGAAATAAAAATCTACCATACTTTTTTCAGGGGTTAAATTATCAGAATCTTGATCCGAATGATTCGAATTCTCATGGCATAAGCAGAGTTTGTAAGGAAATTCAATTATTTTCAAAAAGGAAATTAGTAAATGATTTTCCTATGGCAGCGGCTTTCCTAATGCGAACAATCATTGAACATTCTTTGATTTATTATTCAAAGAAGCATAAAATTCAAGGGCAGGATAAGTATATTTGGGAAAATATTTCTAATAATGGAAAGGCATTTAAGTTATATAAAATAATAAATAATTTTCAAAATAATTTACCCAATTATATATTAGATACAAATATGAGAGAATATTTTGTGGATTTATTTGGAGATTATGATAAGGAGATAAATCCTTTGAATTGGGTAGTACATAGAACAGACGAATATCAATTACCGGCTAAGGACTTAATTGATTTGCCCCGTAAAGGACTTTTGGCATTGATTAACTTTTTGATTTCTTGAATTGAATATGAATTTATGAGAAATTGTTGCAAATACAATTTGATTACGATATTATGATAGGTAGTAAGAGTAAATTTTGTTATAAGCGGGACACTAATAATAAAAGCAATAAAAGCAGGAAGGGTTGATTGTATGGCTGTAGCATTAAAAGAAGATTACCAAAGAGCTTTGGACGAACAAAAGAAAGAAGTTCGAGAGTTAGTAATGGCTGGCTTAGAACAGATAAAAGAGGGAAAGACAAAGGACTTTAATACTGTATGCGACAGATTGGAGAAGAAATATAGAGATGAGGCAATATCAAATTAGAATTACAGAGTTGGCAGAGGAAGATTTGGAAAATGCTGGCGATTACATTGCCTATGAATTGAAAAATCCGTCTGCTGCTGAAA
>ERZ778518.1602-NODE-1602-length-14591-cov-4.221175_pt1 | contig 14591 bp, 6 predicted proteins | sample MGYA00510340_ERZ778518 | MGnify/ENA primary metagenome ERZ778518 (study PRJEB29527, sample SAMN07138967) | mouse gut metagenome | material: feces | host: mouse | place: China:Nanjing | collected 2016-01-25 ...
GGTGAAGGGGAGGATTTACACAATATCGAATGCTATGACCCGTCGGCAGGCACCGGTACTTTGCTGATGGCATTGAGCCACCGCATCGGGGAAGAGCGGTGTACGATCTTTGCCCAGGACATTTCCCAGCGGAGCAATAAGATGCTGAAGCTGAATCTGATTCTGAACGGCCTGGTGTCCTCTCTGGATCACGCCATCCAGGGGGATACGCTGGTGTCGCCCTATCACAGAAGCGATGATGGGCAGTCACTGAGACAGTTTGATTTTGTGGTTTCCAATCCGCCCTTTAAGATGGACTTTTCCGATACGAGGGAACGGATTGCGGCAATGCCTGTACGGTTTTGGGCCGGTGTGCCCAAAGTACCCGCCAGGAAAAAGGAAAGTATGGCCATTTATACCTGCTTTATCCAGCATGTTATAAACTCGCTGAAAAAACGGGGCAGGGGCGCCATTGTCATTCCCACCGGGTTTATTACGGCCAAAGGCGGCGTGGAAAACAAAATACTCCGGCATATTGTGGATGAGCATATTGTGTACGGATGTATCAGTATGCCTCCCAATGTATTTGCCACCACAGGCACCAATGTTTCCGTCCTGTTTTTTGACAATGCCAGAACGACAGAGCAGGTGGTGCTGATCGATGCTTCCCGGATGGGCGAAGAATACAGGGACGGCAACAATCTGAAGCGGCGTCTGCGGGCGGATGAGATTGACCGGATTGTCAATACGTTTACAAGCCGGGAAACGGTGGATGATTTTTCCGTGGCCGTTACCTATGATGAAATCAGGAAAAAGAAATATTCGCTGGCTGCGGGCCAGTATTTTACTGTGAAAATCCGGTATGCCCAACTGTCCGAAAACGAATTCCTCGCCAGAATGCAGGCATATTCGGAAGAACTGCAGGAATTATTTGCAAAGGATCAGGAGCTGCAAACGGAGATTCTCAGGCGGCTGGAAGATGTACACTTTGAGGAATGCCAAAAGGAGTTATCCGAATGAAGTATTATAGACTGGCGGAGCTGTGCAGGGAGATTGTGGACTGCCCCCATTCCACGCCCGAATGGAAAACGGAAGGGATCCGTGTGGTTCGGAACTTCAATTTAAAGGACGGGAACCTGGATTTTACGGACGGTTATTTTGTGGATGAGGAAACATACAAGAGCCGCACCAGGCGGGCGGTGCCGGAGCCGGGGGACATTATCATCTCCCGTGAAGCGCCCATGGGCGCGGTGGGCATTGTCCCCGAAGGACTGAAATGCTGCCTGGGACAGAGGCTGGTTTTATTAAAAGTGAATCGGGAAAAATGTAATCCTTCCTATCTGCTGTTCAGCCTGATGTCGGAATTTGTGCAGATTCAGATGAAGCGGGCAGGCGGGACGGGATCCATTGTCAGCAATCTCTGTATGCCGGATTTAAAAGACCTGCTGATTCCGGTTATGGAAAAGGGGCAGGATGAGGCTGCCCGGCTGCTGGAGGCAATGAATCAGAAATATATGCTGCATGCCAGAATATCCCGTCATTTATACGACATGGCATATACAATCTATATGCATCTTTTTTTTGGAAAAACCCCCAATGGAAAAGTAGGTGATATACTTGTAGAAAATCCCAAATCCGTTATCCGGGTGGGAGAGGCAAAGGAGGCGGAGGGGACATATCCTTTTTTTACCAGCGGGGATGCGATTCTCAGATGGAGCGAACCGCTGGTGGACGGCAGAAACTGTTTTCTGAACACCGGAGGCAACGGAGATATTAAATTTTATGTGGGCGGCGCGGCGTATTCCACGGATACATGGTGTATTACGGGAAAAGACAATCTGTCCGATTATCTGTACCTCTTTCTGGAAAGCATACGGCCGGAACTGGATAAGAAGTTTTTCCAGGGGACGGGGCTGAAACACCTGCAAAAACCCCTGCTGCGGGAGCGGCCTGTGTATATTCCAAAGGAAGGAGAACTAAAAGCCTTTAACCTGAGGGTGCAGCCGTGTCTGGACATGATTTCTCATAAGGCAAGAGCCTCGGCCGGACTTGTATCACTGAGAGACTGGCTGTTGCCGGTGTTGATGAATGGGCAGGTGAGGGTATAAAACAGACACCACAAAAATGATTTTAAAATCAAGGTCGAATCAATTTTCATGCAAGAATCCACCGTCAGCAATATGGGCGGTGGTTTTTGTATGTTATAAAATTTTCACACAATTTTAGCACTCACCACTTGACAGTGCTAACAACGAGTGTTATATTGACACTGTAAAGAAAAATGTTATAGAAATGGTAGAACAAGCAAACACTATAAACACAGCATGCAGAGAACAAGCATTGAAGAGGAGGCTTGCATATGAATATCTCGAAATTTACACAGAAATCCATGGAATCCGTGGAGCGGTGTGAGAAACTTGCCTATGAATATGGCAATCAGGAAATTGAACAGGAACATCTCCTTTACAGCCTTCTTACCATAGAAGACAGTCTGATTTTAAAACTGATGGAGAAGATGGAGATCCATACGCCGCATTTTTTGGAGCGTGTGGGGAAAGCCGTGGAGAAGCGGGTAAAGGTACAGGGCGGCCAGGTCTATATGGGCAAAGATCTGAACAAGGTGCTGGTGAGCGCGGAAGACGAGGCAAAGCAGATGGGGGACGAATATGTGTCCGTGGAACATCTTTTCCTGACGATGCTGAAATATCCCAACCGGGAAATCAAAGCCATCTGGCAGGAATATGGTATTACAAGAGAGCGTTTCCTGCAGGCCCTTTCCACGGTCAGAGGCAATCAGCGCGTGACCAGCGACAATCCGGAAGCCACCTACGACACACTGGAGAAATATGGTCAGGAACTGGTGGAAAAGGCCCGGCAGCAAAAGCTGGACCCGGTCATCGGCAGAGATCATGAGATCCGGAATATTATCCGCATCCTTTCCCGTAAAACAAAGAACAATCCTGTGCTGATGGGCGAGCCGGGTGTGGGCAAGACGGCGGTGGTGGAAGGTCTGGCACAGCGGATTGTGCGGGGGGATGTGCCCCAGGGACTGAAAGATAAAAAGATATTTGCGCTGGATATGGGCGCTCTGGTTGCAGGAGCCAAGTACCGGGGTGAATTTGAAGAACGTCTGAAAGCCGTACTGGAGGATGTCAAGAGCAGCGAGGGACAGATTATCCTCTTTATAGACGAATTGCACACGATTGTGGGCGCGGGGAAAACGGATGGTGCGCTGGATGCCGGCAATATGTTAAAACCTATGCTGGCCAGAGGGGAACTGCACTGTATTGGCGCCACCACACTGGACGAATACAGGCAGTATATTGAAAAAGACGCGGCGCTGGAGCGGCGGTTCCAGCCTGTGATGGTGGAAGAACCCACTGTGGAAGACACCATTTCCATTCTGCGGGGGCTCAAGGAACGATATGAAGTGTTCCATGGAGTCAAAATCATGGACGGTGCACTGGTCAGTGCGGCAATGCTGTCCAACCGCTATATATCGGACCGGTTTCTGCCGGATAAAGCCATTGACCTGGTGGATGAGGCCTGTGCGCTGATTAAAACAGAACTGGATTCCCTGCCTACGGAGTTGGATGAATTGCAGCGCAGGGTGATGCAGATGGAAATCGAAGAGGCGGCGCTGAAAAAAGAAGATGACCGTCTGAGCCGGGAGCGTCTGGAGGCTCTGCAGAAAGAACTGGCGGAACAAAAGGCAGAATTCCGGAATCGAAAGGCACAATGGGATAATGAAAAAGCCTCTATCGAAAAGCTGTCTCATCTGCGGGAGGAAATCGAGAATCTCAACAGTCAGATTCAGATTGCCCAGAGAGAGGGAAATCTGGAAAAAGCGGCGGAACTGAGTTACGGCAAACTGCCCGCTCTGAAAAAGCAGCTTGAAATAGAAGAGGAAAATACGAAAAAGCAGGAACTTTCCCTTGTACATGAGAGTGTGTCAGAGGAAGAGATTGCCAGAATTATTTCCAGATGGACCGGTATACCGGTGGCGCGGCTGACAGAAAGTGAGCGAAACAAGACGCTGCATCTGGACGATGAACTGCACAGACGCATTGTGGGACAGGATGAGGGCGTTACCAAGGTCACAGAGGCCATTATCCGTTCCAAAGCGGGCATCAAAGATCCGGGAAAACCCATTGGATCCTTCCTGTTCCTGGGGCCCACCGGCGTTGGGAAGACAGAACTGGCCAAAGCGCTGGCGGCAGCATTGTTCGACGATGAAAACAATATGGTCCGCATTGATATGAGCGAGTATATGGAGAAATATGCCGTGTCCAGGCTGATCGGAGCGCCTCCCGGATATGTGGGATATGAAGAGGGCGGGCAGTTGACCGAGGCAGTCAGAAGAAAACCGTATTCGGTAGTGCTGTTTGACGAGATTGAAAAAGCCCATCCGGATGTATTCAATGTACTCTTACAGGTACTGGATGACGGGCGGATTACCGATTCCCAGGGACGCACGGTGGACTTCAAGAATACCATTCTGATTATGACATCCAATATCGGCGCCCATCATCTGCTGGAAGGGATTGATGAAACAGGGGAAATCAAAGAGGCGGCACAGGAACATGTGATGCAGGAACTGCATGCCTCTTTCCGGCCGGAATTCCTGAACCGTCTGGACGAAACCGTGCTGTTTAAACCTCTGACAAAAGACAATATCGGTGGTATTATTCATCTGATTATGGCGGATCTGAACCGGCGTCTGGCGGATCGGGAGCTTTCCGTAGCGCTGACGCCGGAGGCGGAATCCTATATTGTGGACCAGGCATATGACCCGGTCTATGGTGCAAGGCCGCTGAAACGGTTTATACAGAAGCATGTGGAAACACTGTCTGCAAAACTGATCCTGTCCGATGGGGTTGCCGGCGGCGATACCATCCGTATTGTGCTAAAGGACGGGAAACTGGCAGCGGAGAAATCCCCAAATGTCTGCTGCATATAATGCAGGAGCGGCGCCGGAGAAGGCTTGTGCCGGTCTGTGTTGTCTGCGCATACGACGGTTTCAAAATATCCGGCAGGGAGCCGTTTTGTAAGAATTTGTCCTGTTATGGAAAAATGGCATGGTTTGAAACAAATCTGAGATTGAAACAATCCTGTGTTTATGATACAGTTTTATCAGGGATATACTGATTATAAAACAGATAAAAGAAGGGTGCAATATGTTTCAATATGTACTGTTTGATCTGGACGGGACACTGACAGATCCCAGGGAAGGTATTACGAAAAGTGTACAGTTTGCGTTGATGCAGCAGGGCATTCATGAGCCGGATCTGAGCAGGTTGGAACCGTTTATCGGGCCGCCGCTTCTGGACAGCTTCATGGATTTCTATGATATGACCCAGGAACAGGCGGCCATAGCTGTTGCGGATTACCGAAAACGGTTTGCGCCCATCGGCATATTTGAAAATAAAGTGTATGCGGGCATACCGGAAATGCTGGGGCATCTGAAGGACGCAGGCATAAAGCTGGCGGTGGCGTCCAGCAAACCGGAAGAGTATGTGATCCGGATTCTGGAGCATTTTCAACTGGACGGCTGCTTTGATGTGGTCGTGGGCAGCAATATGGATGGAAGCCGGTGCGATAAGGAAGAAGTGGTGGAAGAAGCGCTGCGCCGTCTTGGGAAGGACCCGGGGACAGGCGCCATGGTGGGGGACCGCAAATTTGACATAAATGGCGGTAAACAGTTTGGCCTGACCACAGTGGGGGTTGCTTTCGGCTACGCCGGCAAGGGCGAACTGGAGGCGGCCGGTGCAGACTACATCGCCAAAACCGTGAGCGCATTGGAAGCGTTTCTGCTGAAAGGCACCGGGGCAAAAAAGAAAGATGCAAATGGGAATAAAACAGTGGCTGAGCCAAAGGAAAGTCCCGATGGCAAATCGGCGTTTTTTATGAAAGCCTGGGAGATTATGTTCCCCTTTATCCTGTATTATCTGGGCAGCAATGTCTGCTATATTGTGATTATTACGCTGTTTCGTATGCTGCTGGCAGGCGGCGTCGGTTTTGACTGGATGCATGAGAACAGTGTGGGTATGGCAAGTCTGGCAAAAGCCTGTTCCATGCTGGCAGGCGCAGGGGTGTTGATCCCGTTCTTCCGAAAAGAGCAGACTGCCTGGCAGGCCAGGACAGAGGCTTCTTTTCCGACCATGGGATTCCTGGCCGCATCGTCTGCACTGGGTATCAACATTGTATTCGGACTTCTGCAGATTGCGGCAATGTCTATAGGGTATTATGAAACGGAGCGGATGCAGTATCAGATTCCCTTTCTGCCGGGGTTGATTCTGTATGGACTGATTTCCCCTCTGGCGGAAGAATTGTTATTTCGGGGGATGATTTATAACCGGATGAAGAAATATTTTTCCATATGGATATCCGGCATTGCCTCCTCCGCTTTGTTCGGCCTGTATCATGGCAATGTGGTGCAAACCTTGTATGGCATGCTCATGGGGATGATACTGGTGTATGCGTATGAGATGACCGGCAATTTTAAAATACCGGTGATGATGCATGGGGTGGCGAATGCCTGTGTGTTTACCACAAACTATTATCCGGCAGTGGGAACGGTTACGGGTATGCCCGTAAATTGTGTGCTGTTTCTGGTGGTTTCCGGGGTATGCTTTGGTATGATACAAAAGAAGCGGATTGAGATATAGGATTTTTTACCATGTAATTCAGGTCTTTACAACAGAGAAAAAACAGTGTATGATAAAGGCCGTAACAAAACAGATATTAAAAAAAGAATCCGAAGATGGACAACTGCGAAGAGGCGGTGACATCTTCGGTTTTTGTGTTTTGGCTTTCACATATCAGAAGTGGGCTGGTGTGATCTGCTTCGACAATACAGAATGAAAGGAATGGTATGCATATGTTTAACGCAAATCGCGCGCGGTTAACCCCGCCGCTGTATCGGGAGAGCTTTGAGCATGACAACTGCGGCATTGGCGCCTGTGTCAATATCCGGGGCGTGAAAAGCCATGAGATCGTGGAGAATTCCCTGAAAATAGTGGAAAATCTGGAGCACCGGGCCGGTAAGGACGCAGAGGGCGAGACAGGCGACGGCGTGGGTATTCTGGTACAGATTTCGCACCGCTTTTTTTCGAAAGTGACGAAGCCGCTGGGTATTGCCCTGGGCGGAGAGCGGGAATATGGCATCGGGATGTTTTTCTTTCCCCAGGATGAACTGAAACGGAACCAGTCCAAAAAGATGTTTGAAATCATCGTTCAAAAGGAAGGACTGGAATTTCTGGGCTGGCGGGCTGTGCCCACCGAACCGGAGGTTCTGGGGCATAAGGCGTTGTCGTGTATGCCCTGTATTATGCAGGCTTTTATCAGGAAACCGGACGGGGTGGAAAAAGGGCTGGCCTTTGACCGGCTTTTGTATATTCTGCGCCGTATTTTCGAGCAGTCCACAGACAATACTTATGTGGTTTCCCTGTCCAGCCGGACCATTGTCTACAAGGGGATGTTTCTGGTGGGTCAGCTCAGGACTTTTTTCCGGGATCTCCAGAGCGGGGACTATGATTCTGCCATTGCGGTGGTACATTCCCGCTTTTCCACCAATACGAATCCCAGCTGGGAGCGGGCCCATCCCAACCGCTTGATTGTGCACAATGGGGAAATCAATACCATACGGGGCAATGCGGACAAGATGCTGGCCAGAGAAGAAAATATGGAATCGGAGGCGCTTTTGGGACAACTCCACAAGGTGCTTCCGGCCATCAACGCATCCGGATCGGATTCTGCCATGCTGGACAATACGCTGGAATTTCTTGTGATGAGCGGTATGGATCTGCCGCTGGCGGTGATGATCACCATTCCGGAGCCCTGGGCGAATAACCGCACCATGAGTCAGAAGAAAAAAGATTTTTACCAGTATTATGCTACCATGATGGAGCCATGGGACGGGCCGGCCTCTATTGTCTTTTCCGACGGCGATATGATGGGGGCGGTGCTGGATCGGAATGGCCTGCGTCCTTCCCGGTATTATATTACGGACGATGATCAGCTGATCTTGTCCTCCGAAGTGGGAGTGCTGGAGATCGACCCGGCGAAAATTGTGAAAAAAGAGCGTCTCCATCCGGGGAAAATGCTGTTGGTGGATACCATGCAGGGCCGGATCATAGAGGATGACAGTCTGAAGGAAGCCTATGCTTCCAGACAGCCTTACGGCGAATGGCTGGACAGCAATATGATCACCCTGAAAAGCCTGAAAATTCCCAACAGGCGGGTGCCGGTATTTACCGATGAGGAACGGCAGCGGATGCAGAAAGCCTTTGGATACACCTATGATGAACTCAGGACAAGCATCCTGCCCATGGCGTTGCAGGGCGGGGAGGCCATTGCGGCCATGGGCGTAGATACGCCGTTGCCGGTTCTGAGCCGGACATACCATCCGCTGTTCCATTATTTCAAACAACTGTTTGCCCAGGTGACCAATCCTCCCATCGACGCTATCCGGGAGGAAGTGGTCACATCCACCACCGTATATATCGGCCGGGAGGGCAATGTGCTGGAGGAGACACCGAAAAACTGTAATATCCTCAAAGTGAATAACCCCATCCTGACCAACACCGACCTGCTGAAAATCAAGTATATGAAGGCGGAAGGGTTTCTGGTGGAAGAAGTACCCATTCTCTACTATAAAAATACCAGTCTGGAACGGGCCATTGAACGTCTGTTTGTGGAAGTGGACCGGGCATATCGGGACGGGGCCAATATCATCATTTTAAGTGACCGGGGCGTGGACGAAAATCATGTGGCGATCCCCTCCCTGCTGGCCGTGTCCGCCCTCAATGAATATCTGGTGCGGACGAAAAAACGGACGAGTGTGGCGCTCATTCTGGAATCCGGGGAACCGAGAGAAATCCATGATTTTGCCACGCTGTTGGGGTACGGCGCCTGCGCCGTCAATCCCTATCTGGCACTGGAGTCCATCCATGAACTGGTCGGCAGTGGGATGCTGGATAAGGACTATTATGCGGCGGTGGAGGATTATACCCATGCAGTGCTCCATGGCATTGTGAAGATTGCCTCCAAAATGGGGATTTCCACCATTCAGTCCTACAAGGGGTCGCAGATTTTTGAGGCCATCGGTATCAACATGGATGTGATCAACAAATATTTTACCAATACGGTGAGCCGGGTGGGCGGCATTTCCCTGAGCGATATAGAGAGGCAGCAGGATATGCTGCATTCGGGCGCATTTGACCCGCTGGGCCTGGAGACGGATCTCACCCTGGACAGCCCCGGCAGCCATAAGATGCGCAGCGGCGGTGAAGAACATTTGTACAATCCGGCCACCATCCATCTTTTACAGGAGTCCACAAAGCGGGGCGACTATGAACTGTTCAAACAGTACACCGCGCTGGTCAATGCAGAAGACCCGGTGAAAAATCTCCGGGGACTGATGGATTTTCGCTATGCGAAAAAGCCCGTTCCCATTGAAGAAGTGGAGAGTGTGGAGAATATCGTTACCCGTTTTAAGACCGGCGCCATGTCCTACGGTTCCATCTCCCAGGAGGCCCATGAGACATTGGCTGTGGCTATGAACCGGCTGCACGGCAAGTCCAATTCGGGCGAAGGCGGCGAGGACGTGGAGCGGCTCAGCGTGGGAGCGGACGGGGTCAATCGCTGTTCGGCCATCAAACAGGTGGCCAGCGGCCGTTTCGGTGTGACAAGCCGTTATCTGGTCAGTGCCAGGGAGATTCAGATTAAGATGGCCCAGGGGGCAAAGCCGGGCGAGGGCGGCCATCTGCCCGGCGGCAAGGTCTATCCCTGGATTGCCAGGACGAGACATTCCACGCCGGGGGTGGGGCTGATCTCTCCGCCGCCGCACCATGATATTTATTCCATCGAAGATCTGGCGCAGCTTATCTATGATCTGAAAAATGCCAATCAGGACGCCCGGATTTCTGTGAAACTGGTATCGGAGGCCGGTGTGGGCACCGTGGCGGCCGGCGTGGCCAAGGCGGGGGCACAGGTCATTCTCGTATCGGGCTATGATGGCGGCACGGGCGCGGCGCCCCGCAGTTCTATTCACAATGCGGGTCTGCCTTGGGAGCTGGGACTGGCGGAAACACATCAGACGCTGATTATGAACGGCCTGCGGGGCAAAGTCCGCATTGAGACAGACGGAAAACTGATGAGCGGCAGAGATGTGGTGATTGCCGCCATGCTGGGCGCGGAAGAATTCGGATTTGCCACAGCGCCTCTTGTGACCATGGGATGTGTTATGATGCGCGTCTGCAATCTGGATACCTGTCCCGTGGGCGTGGCTACCCAGAATCCCGCGCTGCGCAGAAATTTCCGTGGCAAACCGGAGTATGTCATGAATTTTATGCGCTTTATCGCCCAGGAAATGCGGGAATATATGGCCAGACTGGGCATCCGGAAAGTGGACGATCTGGTGGGCCGCACCGACCTGCTGATACGCAGGGAAACGGTGGGAGAACAGGGAGATAAGATAGACCTGCACAATCTATTGGAAAATCCCTATGCGGGCAGCCGGGAGAACGTCATCTTTGATCCGAAACAGGTATATGATTTTGCATTGGAAAAGACGCTGGATGAACAGGTACTTTTGCGTCGCCTGGGAAAATCACTGGAGAGGGGAGAAGCGCGCAGTCTGGAAGTGGAAGTGGGCAATACGGACCGGGCGTTCGGCACGATACTGGGGTCCGAGATTACTAAGCGGTTCGGCGATACGCTGGCAGAGGACACATACCGCATCATCTGCCGGGGCGCGGGCGGCCAGAGTTTTGGCGCTTTTATTCCCGGAGGGCTGACACTGGAACTTGCCGGGGACAGCAACGATTATTTTGGCAAAGGGTTGTCCGGCGGTAAACTGGTCATTGCGCCGCCTGTGGGCAGCCGCTTCAGACAGGATGAAAATATCATCATCGGCAATGTGGCCCTCTACGGCGCCACCAGCGGCAAAGCCTTTATCTGCGGGGTGGCCGGAGAGCGGTTTGCCGTGCGCAATTCCGGCGCTGTGGCGGTGGTGGAAGGCGTGGGAGACCATGGCTGTGAATATATGACCGGCGGCCGGGTGGCCGTGCTGGGAAAGACGGGGAAAAATTTCGCGGCGGGCATGAGCGGCGGCATCGCCTACGTACTGGATGAGGACAACGATTTATATACACGGGTGAACAAGGAAATGGTGTCCTCTTCCGAGATCACGTCCAAATATGATGTGCTGGAATTAAAGGAAATGATTCGGGAACATGTGGCATGTACCGGCTCAGAAAAAGGGAGAGAGATCCTTGATCATTTTGGGGAGTATCTGCCCAGATTCAAAAAGATTATTCCCCATGACTATGACAGAATGTTAAAGACCATCGTGCAGATGGAAGAAAAGGGACTTTCCGCAGAGCAGGCCCAGATTGAGGCATTCTATATGAATATGAAAAAGTAAGGAGGGAAGAGCAATGGGAAAACCAACAGGATTTATGGAATATGCGCGTCAGACTTCAAAAGCGGAGCCGCCAAAGGCGCGGGTGAAACATTTTAACGAGTTCCATCTGCATCTTCCGGAAAAAGAGCAGCAGCTTCAGGGCGCCCGCTGTATGGAGTGCGGCGTGCCTTTCTGCCAGTCCGGCATGATGCTGGGAGGCATGGCCAGCGGCTGCCCGCTGCACAATCTGGTGCCGGAGTGGAATGATCTGGTCTATATGGGCAACTGGGAACAGGCGTATAACCGTCTGAAAAAGACCAACAACTTTCCGGAATTTACATCCAGAGTGTGCCCGGCCCTCTGTGAGAATGCCTGTACCTGCGGCCTTCACGGAGAACCGGTGGCCACAAAGGAAAATGAATATGCCATTATCGAGCATGCCTATGAGAGGGGCTATGCCAAAGCCTGTCCGCCCAGAGTGAGGACCGGGAAAACCGTGGCTGTGATCGGCAGCGGTCCCGCAGGGCTGGCTGCGGCGGATCAGCTCAATAAAAGAGGCCATAGCGTGACGGTGTTTGAACGCGCAGACCGGCCCGGCGGCCTGTTGATGTACGGCATCCCCAATATGAAACTGGAAAAACGGATTGTGGAACGTAAAATCAGAATCATGGAGGAGGAAGGCGTTACCTTCATGACCGGCGTCAATGTGGGCAGGGATGTGAAAGGGGAGAAATTGCTTCATGACTTTGACCGAGTTGTCCTGGCCTGCGGCGCAACCAATCCCAGAGACATCAAAGCGCCGGGCCGGGAAGCAGAAGGCATACACTTTGCGGTGGACTTCCTGGCGGCCAACACAAAGAGCCTGCTGGAGTCTGGCCTGTCCGACTGCAACTATGTGAACGCCAAAGGAAAGGACGTGGTGATCATCGGCGGCGGGGATACGGGAAATGACTGTGTGGCTACCTGCATCCGGCATGGCTGCAAGTCTGTGACCCAGATCGAGATGATGCCCAAGGCGCCCGATTGCCGGGCGGAAGACAATCCATGGCCCCAGTGGCCCAGGGTTTGCAAGACTGATTATGGTCAGGAAGAGGCCATCGCTCTCTTAGGCCGCGATCCCCGCATCTATGAATCTACGGTAAAGGAATTTATGAAGGATAAGGACGGGAAACTGACCGGGGTGAAAATCGTAAAACTGTTGCGGGAAAAAGAGGAAAGCGGGCGTATGGCGATGAAGGAAGTACCGGGCAGCGAACAGGTACTGAAGGCGCAGCTTGTATTGATTGCGGCCGGTTTTCTGGGCAGTGAGAACTATGTGGCGGAGTCTTTCGGCGCAGCGTTGGATGCGCGGGGAACTATAAAGACACAGCCGGGCAGTTACCGCACTTATGTGGAACGTGTCTTTGCCACAGGCGATATGCGCCGGGGCCAGTCGCTGGTCGTATGGGCCATCCGCGAAGGCCGGGAGGCCGCCAGAGCGGTGGACGAGAGCCTGATGGGCTATACCTGCCTGGGTGTGCAGTGAAGTATACATCCCCTTTCTGTTTTCTGCATATTTTATAAACATAGCACAAACCAATAGAGACAACCCGTCTCCTTTTCTGTTATAATGTGAATGGTCATTTTTCCGGAACTTTTGCAGGACTTTGCGGCACAGCTCTGCAAAAGTCCCGGAAGAAGCAGAAAATGATGAGATGGGAGATCAGTGTTATGAAGTGTGTAAGAAATACCTTATTGTTTGCCTTGTTTTTTATGTTGATTTTTTTGCAGCCATGTTCGGTGAATGCAGCAGAAGAGGGGGCCGCTGCCCCAGAGGAAGCGGCCCCTTTGGTCTGTGTTGTCCGTTTTTCGGGTGCGGGGCTGTGTGTATATGGCGATCCGTCTTTGGCGGGTGTCCCTGTTGCCGTATTGGCTGATCAGACACAGGTACAGGTTCTGGAAGGTCCCATGGACTTTATTGCCAGGATACGGGTGCCGGGTACAGAGGTGGAAGGCTATACGGATATGCGGTTTCTGGGACAGGCCGATGCCATTGTGGCAGATGACGGACTGTATACATATGAAGAGATGGAAGAGGATATTCGTCAGCTCCAGGCCAGATATCCGGGACTGCTGCGGGTGGATGTAACAGGAACGTCTGCGGACGGCAGGAATCTCTATGCCCTGACCATGGGAGGGGAAAATCCCACACAGCATATTCTGGTGCACGCCGGTATTCACGCCCGGGAATATATCAATCCCCTGCTTGTGATGGAGCAGCTTGAAAAGTGTCTGGCTTTTTATGACAGCGGGCAGTTTTTCGGAAGGTCTTACCGGGATCTGTTTTCCAATGTGGCTGTTCATATTGTGCCTATGGTGAATCCGGACGGGATTGCCATCAGTCAGTTTGGGGAAGCCGCTCTGCGTTCGCCGGACCTGGTACAGATGGTGCGTGCCTGCTATGCATATGATGTGGCAGCGGGACGGACAAAGCAGCCTTACGAAATCTATCTGACCAGATGGAAAGCCAATGCCCGAGGTGTGGATCTGAACAAAAACTTTCCCTTTGGCTTTGCGTTGGGAATGAAGGCGACACAGCCTTCCTATGCGGGGTATTCGGGTCTGCTTCCTTTTTCCGAGCCGGAAGCGGCATCACTGGGCTCCGTTACTCTCCAGTATCAGCCCTCCGTGGTGATCAGTTATCATTCCATGGGCGAAGTTGCATACTGGAACACGACAGAAAGCCGGTATACAGAAATAAACAGAGGATTTTCATCCTATATGCTTACGCTTGTCCCTTACAGGAGAATGGGAGGCGGAAGCGCATCCGGCAGTTATCTGGATTGGATATACAGTGGTGAAACGCCAGTCCGTTCCATTACCTTTGAAACCGGCAATGTGGAGTGTCCCCTTCCGGCCGGCCAGTATCCGAAAATCCGGGTCCAGCATGATGCCGTGCTGCCGGCGGCTGCCTGGTATGCCTCCTCAGGACTTTGAGGATTCTGAAAAGTTTATGGCAGCTCATTGGATTTTGCGCTTGCATCTGTTATAATCTATTGTGTAAGTTTCACGATTTACGCACTGTTTGGATACAATTCAAAAATCAGATGTTTGACAGGAGAATGGGTTGGAAAGTTATGAGATGAGCTGTTGTAAGGATTTGAAAGCAGGTAAAGGAGTGGGGAGATGCAGTTTGTAAAGAGTGACGATCTGAAGATCGGGATGC
>ERZ778518.1606-NODE-1606-length-14553-cov-5.123396_pt1 | contig 14553 bp, 14 predicted proteins | sample MGYA00510340_ERZ778518 | MGnify/ENA primary metagenome ERZ778518 (study PRJEB29527, sample SAMN07138967) | mouse gut metagenome | material: feces | host: mouse | place: China:Nanjing | collected 2016-01-25 ...
AACGACCCCGAGATTACAAATCACGTGCTCTGGCCAACTGAGCTAAAGAGGCATTTGGTGTTTCATCAGTCTTGTCATTCAAGTGCCAAACGAAATCGAGTGCAAAGTTATAACAATTTTTCAGTCTCACCAAATTTTCCATGAAAAATTTTCGAAAAATTTTTCTTAACGCTTGAATTTCCTATTCCACCGTTACCGATTTTGCAAGATTTCGCGGCATATCCACATCCTTCCCTTTGTTTATAGCAATGTAATATGACAACAGTTGCAGCGGTATGGATGTAATTATAGGCGACAGACATTCAGGCACTTCAGGCACTTCAAGCACATGGTCTGCAATATTGCGTATCACACTGTCTCCCTCGGTGACAATGGCAATTATGCTACCGCCCCTTGCTTTCACCTGCTGAACGTTGCTTACAATCTTTTCATAAAGATGATCGCGGGGCGCCACAATGACCGAAGGCATCTCGGCATCGATAAGAGCTATAGGACCATGCTTCATCTCAGCAGCCGGGTAACCCTCCGCATGGATATATGAAATCTCTTTGAGTTTCAAGGCACCCTCAAGCGCGACCGGATAGTTGTATCCTCTGCCAAGGTAGAGGAAGTTGCGCGCGTATGTATATATAAGCGACAATCGCTCTATCTTGTCATTCAGCTTGAGCACATGCTCCACAAGTTCCGGCATCTTCAGTATCACCTTCCCGAGTCCGGCAATCTCATCTGCAGTCAGCGTTCCCCTGAGATCAGCAATTGCCATGGCTATCATTGTGAGCACCATTACCTGACCGGTAAACGCCTTGGTCGAGGCAACTCCTATTTCGGGACCCACATGTATATAGGCACCACTGTCGGTCTCACGCGGTATTGAGCTCCCCACGGCATTGCTTATGCCGAATACGAAGGCACCCATGCTGCGCGCGATTTTCACGGCGGCAAGAGTGTCGGCAGTCTCACCGCTCTGCGAGAGCGCTATCACTATGTCATCTTTCCCCAGAACCGGATTCGAATATCTGAATTCACTCGCATATTCAACCTCCACGGCGATATGACACATTTCCTGAATAAGATATTTTCCTATCAGGGCGGCATGCCATGATGTGCCACACGCCACAATCACAATTCTTTTGGCATTAAGGAATTTCTCCTTGTTGTCGCGCACACCGCTGATAATGACCCGCTGTCCGTTTTCAACCACTCTACCACGGATACATTCGCGCAGGGTTGTGGGCTGCTCGAAAATCTCTTTAAGCATAAACGACGGGTATCCACCTTTTTCAAGCTGTGAGATTGACATTTCAAGTGTCTTCACGTCTATCTTGCTCTCGCGGTTCTCCAGATTCAGCACTTTAAGCGGCTCGTTGCGTCTGATCACCGCTATCTCTCCGTCATTGAGATAAACCGCGTCCTTGGTATATTCAACAAAAGGAGACGCATCGGATGCAAGAAATGTCTCGTCATCACCGATACCGATTACAAGCGGACTGCTCTGACGCGCGGCAATTATCGTATCGGGGTCGTTTTTCTCCACCACGGCTATCGCATATGCGCCCACAACCTGATGAAGAGCCTCCCGCACCGCTTCAAGAAGAGAACACTTGTTGTTGATCTTTATGTATTCTATAAGCTGCACAAGAACCTCGGTATCGGTTTCCGAATGGAACTTGCAGCCATGTTCCTCAAGAGCATCCTTGAGGAGTTTGTAATTTTCTATCGTGCCGTTGTGTACGAGCGCGAGATTTCCATCCTCACTGTAATGCGGGTGTGCATTGCAATCCGACGGCTCGCCATGCGTTGCCCATCGGGTATGTGCTATTCCCACAGAGGCGTCTGTATCCTTGTCATTGCATATTGTCTCAAGATTCTCCACCTTACCTTTGGCTTTGAATACATTCAGTTTTCCGCCAGGAGCCACCAACGCGATTCCCGCACTGTCATATCCTCTGTATTCAAGACGATGAAGACCTTTTATCAAGACATCATATGCATTCCCGTTTCCGAGATATCCTACTATTCCACACATAGTGCATCATGTTATTATCGGCCGCAAGTCAATATCAATTTCCTCTCTCGAAACAACTCTCTGTTTCAGATATCAGCATCTCTGCCAGGTGACTTTTGAAAAGCTTATCCGGCCATCGTTTGTATTGGAGATGTAAAATTACCAATTTTATACCGAAAAACCAAAAGAGGCCGCCTATTTTGACAGCGACCTCCTTTTAAGCGTTGCACAGGTGCATTTTATTTTATATTTAGACGCTTATTTCACATCTTCATCTATGGCGATTCCATCACCGGTTGCAATCACACCAGCGGTATCAGTGTCTGGCATATCCTCAATCAGACCCACCTCATCGGGCAACGTAAGATCCGGACCTGCGCCTGCAGGAAGAGGAAACGCCTCATACTTCTGATACTCCTCGACTTTTTTGGCGTTCTTCTCCCCTATCTGTCTTTCCGAGACGGCATAAATGGCGGTTCTGAACATGTCGAGATAAGGCGATGCCGCCTTGAGATTGGCAAGATCCTGAGCGGCACGGTTGTATTCAGCTGTCGAATCCGTGGGCTGACTGTTTATGATATCGAAATACTGCTGGGCACTGCGCGCGTATTCACCGCAATAATCAATCATAACCGTATAATCCGAATCTGTAAGCGGTGCGTGGGAATCAAGTTTTGCAGCGACTTCTGCCGGAGTGGGAGCCGAATTGGAGCATGAGACAAACGCCACACACAACAATGCCATAAAAATAGTCTTAAGTGTTTTCATAATATAAAGTTTTCAGTTATCGTTTACATCAAGAAGCTGTTTAAAACTCATCTCCGAGCGGTGATACGGCAGGCTCTCTCAGCTTGTAAAGCAACATTCTCTTAAGCTGCGGATTCTCTTCCGTAATCGCAGAGAGTTCCCAGTGCTGTCCCGCCTCATCGCGCAACAATGGAGAGGTGGCATCCACATCCGTAAGATTCCATGTCAACAGCACGGTCTTTATCTTCAGGGCTTTCAGTTTTCTTACGAGCATCTCATGATCGGCATCACCCGTTATGAGCACTACATAATCAAACTTACGGAATGTGGCGAGTTCATAAGCCTCCAGTGCGAACCACACATCAACACCCTTTTCCACAACCTCAGTCTGACCGTCTCTGTCAATCTCCCTGAGATGTTTGTAATGAAATATGACATCATTCTCAATCAGAGTATCCTCGAATTTGCGTTCGTTATAAAGAAGATGTTTGTCGTAGGCTTCTTTGACGCGGAAACGACCGCGGAAATAATGTGCTTCGGTTATCTGACAGTCCGACACATGAATATCCTCTGCATAGGCTATCGTGGAACTGATAAAATCAAAGAGTGCCCTGACCCTGATTATAGAACGCTCCTGCGCTTTCAGTGCCCGGTTGATTTTGGCATAATACCCGCCGTCTATAAACACCCCTATCGAAAGATAATTAAGCATTTTTAATTCTTTAACTTTTCTTTTAATATAACAACGCCTCCATCCAATTGGTTTAGGAAAGATATTTATGCCAAAGACCGGAAACCCGGCGTAAGACACGCGCAGGATTCCCGGTCTCGACATTATCTTGAAAACCGTATTATTATTGGTATAATTCAACTATGCAAGTCTGCGCAGTATATCTGTCAGCAACTTCCAGAAATCACCTACAGATGCGATATTTGCCTTTTCGTTAGGCGAATGGATATCTTTCAAAGTAGGTCCGAAGCTTACCATGTCGAGTGCGGGCATCTTCTCAAGGAATAGACCGCATTCAAGACCGGCATGAAGAGCCTCCACTTTCGGTTTGTGGTGAAAAAGCTCTTCATAACTTTCTTCAGCAACTTTTAGCACTTTGGATTCCGGATTCGGAGCCCAGCCCACATAGGCGTCATCAAAAGAGACTTCCGCTCCGATCATACTGAAGAGAGCTTTCACCCTGTCTGCAATCTCATCGCGTCGCGAATCGACAGATGAGCGCTGGTGAACGGTAATATCGATGCGTCCGCCATCCGTCATCTTTACAGAGGCAAGATTGCACGATGTCTCTACAAGTCCTGGAATCGCAAGCGACATACCCTGCACTCCGTTAGGACAAGCGAAAACAGCTGAAATAAGATTATGCGCGGTCTTGCAGTCAATGACCTCGGCACGCGCCTCTTCCTCTTTGACCTCAAATGTAAAATCTTTTCCTTCTGCAGCCATAAATTCAGCATGTACACATTTGTCGAAATCTGCGGCGAACTCATGGAATTCCGTCTCATATTCCGCTGGGATGCCTATCACGGCGTGAGCGTCACGGGGAATGGCATTGGCAAGATTACCGCCGTCTATCTCCGCAAGAGTGATACCGAACTTTCTGTCGGCTTCCCAAAGGAAACGACATAGCTGCTGATTGGCGTTGGCGCGTCCGAGAGCGATTTCCATACCGGAGTGTCCGCCTTTGAGATTACTGAACGACACACGATGGAAAATCTGACCTTCCGCCGCTTTTTCCATGGTATAAGGAAGCGAGGCAAGAGTCACTTTTCCTCCGGCACACCCTATTACGAGTTGTCCCATCTCCTCGGAATCAAGGTTCAGAAGTATATCTCCTGTCACGAACCCCTTTTCAAGTCCATTCGCACCGATGAGACCTTGCTCTTCATCTACTGTGAACAGGCATTCAATCGGTCCGTGCACAAGATCCTTGTCGAGCAGCACAGCCATAGCTGCCGCGCATCCCATGCCATTGTCGGCACCGAGTGTCGTGCCTTCAGCCCTTACCCATTCTCCGTCAACAACCGTTTTGATGGGATCCGTAAGAAAGTCATGCTCCACACCGGGACGCTTTTCGGCAACCATATCCTGATGACCTTGAAGTATGACCACTGGCGCATTCTCATGACCCGGCGTAGCCGCCTTCTTCATCATCACATTGCCGACACTGTCGCAATGTGCCTCTATGCCATGACGTTTAGCCCAATCTATCAAAAACTCACGCATCTTGTCGAGATGATGCGTCGGACGTGGCACTTTTGTTATTTCATCGAAACATTCCCAGATCAATCCGGGTTCAAGATCAGTGATTTTCATAATTATTCCTGTTTTTTAAATTTGGCATAAGCTTTCGCCATTTTCGTGTGATATCCCCTTCTTGCATAACTTGCCCCATTATATTTTCGGGCAAAACCGGACCAATTCTTGTTTTTAAGGTCGGCAAGCATTCCGGTGTTTGTAATGAAAGTTGCGAAAAGTTCAAGTTGCTGAAGCTCCGAATAAGACATAAGACGAACCATCTCATCCACAGACTCGCAGCCACAAAGCTTGTAATTGAAACCTCCTATCTGAAACATTCCCCAGAACGTGCCCATATTGGCACCCTGCGCGTTTACCTTACGGGCATTGATCAGAAGTGTCCATTCTCTGAGGGCATAACCGGTGAGTCCTGCAGGCACTTTTTCCCCTTTGGCGCCTGATTTGTCCTTTGCCTTGGAACGGAAGCGGTTATACATCGTTCTGTCGAAATTGATCACCGGCACACCCGGTGCCCAGAAACCTTTCATATTGGCACCGGCTTCTATGGAAACCACAGCCTTTATTGCCGCAACCTCCACTCCGAGTTCTTCAGCCACGATACGGAAATCCTCGTCCGACAGTTTCGAATAACGTGTAGACTCATCCACCTCCGGCACCGAATCCACTCTTACCTGGCGGGGTTCTTTCTCACTTCCGGTTTCAGTCTGCTGTCCGGAGACCCCGCAGGCTGGTCCGGCGGCAACCGATGCCACCAGAACCGACCCGAGGATCAGCGATTTCATAATGCCGACACTTTTTCGAGCACCCTGCAGAGATGCTGCCAGAATTTCTCTACTGTCGGTATATACAGTTTCTCATCGGGTGAATGAACGCCTGTCATTGTCGGACCGAAACTTACCATGTCGAGATTCGGATATTTGGCAAGGAAGAGTCCACACTCAAGACCGGCGTGAATAGCCTTGATCGCCGGCTTCTTGCCGAAGAGTTCGTCATAGGCTTCGGCAGTGATCTTCATTATTTCCGAATTCATATTGGGAGCCCATCCCGGATAGCCGTCACTGTGAGTGACCTCGGCGCCGGCAAGCTGGAAATGAGCCTCGACCTGACCCGCCATGTCATTCTTGCGGCTCTCGACCGATGATCTCTGCGAAGTTGTGACAACAACCTTGTCATCGCCCACAAGCTTCACACTTGCGAGATTCGTGGATGTCTCCACAAGTCCCTCTATATCGCGGCTCATCGAATACACGCCGTGTGGCGCGGAATATATGGCGCGTATCAACGCTATCGAAGTCTCCGAATCCATGCAGAATTCCGGACGGTCATACTCTTCGATGCGCAAATCCATCGAGGGCTCCACACCGGAATATTCATTGCGGATTTCAGCGGCATATTTGTTGAGGTGATGCATCATCGCCTCCTTGTGGTCGCTGTGTATGCCGAACACTGCGTTTGCCTCACGCGGAATTGCATTGCGGAGATTGCCGCCCTCGAACGAGCACACCGTTATATCCCAGCTCTGCGAGCACTCCCAGATGAAGCGGGCTATGACTTTATTGGCGTTGGCACGACCGAGGTTGATATCGCTGCCGCTGTGACCTCCGAGAAGACCGGTTACCGAAACACGCATATATTTGAAATTCTCCGGAGTGTAACTGCGGCGATATGTAAATGTGGCGGTAGTGTCTATGCCGCCGGCACAGCCCACGAAAATCTCTCCGTCATCTTCTGAGTCAAGATTCAGAAGCATTGTGCCTGTTATCATGTCTTTGCCAAGATTCTGCGCACCCTCAAGACCGATCTCTTCGTTTACGGTAAAGAGAGCCTCCACGGGACCATGCACCAGAGAGTCATCGATCATGACAGCCATTGCCGCCGCCATGCCTATGCCGTTGTCCGCGCCGAGCGTGGTGCCACGGGCTTTAACCCATTCTCCGTCGATATAGGTCTGAATCGGATCTTTGAGAAAATCATGCTCTGTGTCGTTGTTTTTTTCCGCCACCATATCCATGTGTGACTGCAGAATCACGGTCGGCGCGCTCTCATGTCCGGGTGTGGCGGGTTTGCTCATGACCACGTTGCCCACCTTGTCAGTGCGCACTTCTATATTGTGGTCTGCCGCGAATTTCAGAAGAAAGTCACGTATCTGCTCCTCATGGCAGGAGGGACGCGGAACTTTTGTAATCTCATCGAAACATTTCCAGATCAATTCCGGTTTAAGGTCTTTTACTTCCATAAAATATGTTTTTTTATTATTTGGTTATACCTGTTTATCTGTGTTGCCACGCACGTTTGCGCCCTCATGAATCGGCACACGTACATATGCGGCAACACTCCAAAGTTAACAAAATAATCGGAGAAATAGACGCTTTTTTCAATTTTTTAGTTAATTTTGCATCTCAATAACCTTAAATGAATTAAAAAAAGTGAAATTAACACTACTGATTACTTTATTTCTCGGAATATCGTTACTTTTGCTCTCCTTTCGCTTCGCGGGGGAAAAATCTGTAGGTTGCCACGGACACCAGGGCAATTCCAGAATGAATAAAAAGCAAAGGGTATGATATTTCCATATTACATATAAAAAAACAACATCATAATAAAAATGAAAAAGATCAACTCATTCATTGTGGCATCACTCGCTGTCATCGCGCTAATAGCTACAGCATGCAATTCAGAAGATGCAAAGAAAGATGCACCCGCCGGCAAGGCTAAGGCTGCAAAGACAGAAGTAAATCTTCCCAATTACCGCTATGTGGATCTTGACTCGGTTCTTAGCAAATACAACCTTGCCAAAGACTATAACGAAGAGATGCTACGCATGCAGACAAATATGGAAAGCGCGGCGAAACGCCACGAAAACAAAATCCAGAATTTTGCCGCCACCATGCAGAACAAAATGCAGAACAACGGCTATCTCTCCGAAGCCTCTTATCGTCAGGACGAGCAGACAATCAACAACATGCAGACTGAGGCGCAACGCAACATATCCTCTCTTCAGAACAACTACCAGAACGCAGCGATGCAGGCTCAGCAGGCGGTAATAGATTCAATTACAAAATTCATCAAGGATTACAACAAGACCAGAGGATACGATGCGATATTCCAGAAAGCATCCACCCTCTATATCAATCCCGAACTTGACATAACCGATGAAGTTGTGGAAGGTCTGAACGCAAGATATAACAAAGTGGCTAAAAAATAAACAGGAAGCTGTTGAAAACACATCTTCTGTACTGACCGGGGTCGGCATCACGCCTCCTCCGACAGTCAAACAAACGAACATCGGCACGAAATCTTAAGCGATTTCGTGCCGATGTTCGTTGTATAAGAAATTTATTGCTATCTTTGCAATTGAAATTGCTTTGAAATAATATGATAGAAGACAACATTATAAATAAAGAAGCCAACGAGCGCACTGTGCTTGTCGGGCTTGCCACTAAAGCGCAAAACGAAATCAAAGCCAACGAATACCTTGATGAACTGGCATTTCTCGCACGCACGGCAGGTGCCGAGCCGGAGAAGCGGTTCGTCCAGAAAATGGACTATCCCAACCCGCGAACATACGTAGGCACAGGAAAGCTTGAGGAAATCCGGCAATATGTGGAAGACAACGAGATAGGCCTTGTGATTTTCGACGATGACCTCTCTCCGAAGCAAGTCGCCAATATCGAACGCGAGCTGAAAGTAAAGATTCTCGACCGCACGAGCCTGATTCTCGACATATTCGCAAAAAGAGCACAGACCGCCACTGCACGCACGCAGGTGGAACTGGCACAATATCAGTATCTGCTGCCACGTCTTACAAGGATGTGGACACACCTTGAGCGACAGCGGGGAGGTATCGGCATGCGTGGTCCCGGCGAGACTCAGATAGAGACCGACCGCCGGATCATCCTCGACAAGATCTCAAGACTCAAGGATGAGCTGAAACGCATCGACAGCCAGAAAAGCATCCAGCGCAAAAACCGTGGAAAACTTACGCGTGTGGCACTCGTGGGTTACACCAACGTGGGAAAATCCACGCTGATGAACCTTCTCAGCAAGAGTGATGTATTCGCAGAAAACAAGCTCTTCGCCACTCTTGACACCACAGTGCGTAAAGTCATAATCGACAACCTCCCCTTCCTCCTTTCCGACACCGTAGGGTTCATACGCAAACTCCCCACTCACCTTGTCGATTCGTTCAAGTCAACACTTGATGAAGTGAGAGAGGCGGATGTCCTTGTGCACGTGGTGGATGTCAGCCATCCCCAGTTCGAGGAACAGATCGAGGTGGTGAACAAGACACTTGCGGATGTATGCGGTGCCGCCGAAAAACCGATGATTCTGGTGTTCAACAAGATTGATGCATTCTCTTATACCCCCAAAGACCCTGATGACCTCACTCCGAAAAAAAAGGAGAATATCTCGCTTGATGAATTCAAGCAGACCTGGATGTCGAAAATGAACAACAACTGCGTCTTTATCTCCGCAAAAGAGAAGACCAACATCGATGCCCTCAAGGAGATGCTCTATGAGAAGGCGAAGGAGATTCATACAGAAAGATTCCCGTACAACGACTTTCTCTTCCAGAAATATGATGACCTCGACACAACAATATAGACCGCTGCAATGGTGGGAAATACGGGAACTGGAGCAGAACGGATGCGTCAGCTCCGACTGGGGGCGCGTGCACGTCTGCGACGGCACTGACCTCGCGAAAATACGTAATGTGAGATTTGCGGGAGATATCCGGATAGGCGCGGATGTCACAATCGAGAATGTAGGTCTTCTGGAGATGGAGACCGAAGCGCTATGCGGTATAGGCACGGAAGTCTGCGTGCTTGACGAGACCGGTTCACGGAGCGTACGCATATTTCCGGGACTTACGGCTCAGCTTGCGATGCTTGTCGCCCGCGACCCGGCATGGGCGGGAGGTCCTGTAAAGGAATCATTCGACGAACACATTAACAACTACCCTCTTGACAGAGCAATAGGAGACGGAGCGGTAATCCGGAATTGCGGTTTACTGTTCAATGTGGCAGTCGGACGGGAAGTACGCATCGAGGGAGCATCCTCACTCCGCAACGGAGCCGTAATCAACAATGCCGCCCATGGCAGGGCATTGGCGCGTATCGGCGCGGGGGTCGATGCCGACGGATTCATAATTGAAGACGGGGTTGTGGATTCGGCGGCGATCATACGCCACTGTTACATCGGGCAGGGAGCCGTGATTGAGAAAGGGTTTACTGCCCATGACTCTCTTGTTTTCTCCAACTGCTCGCTCGAAAACGGCGAGGCTTGCGCTTTGTTCGCCGGTCCCTACACCGTCAGCATGCATAAGTCCTCTCTGCTCATAGGATGCCAGACAAGCTTCATGAACGCCGGCAGCGGCACCAATCAGAGCAACCATATGTATAAGCTCGGTCCAGTGCACTGGGGGTTGCTCGAACGTGGCGTGAAGACCTCCTCCGGATCATACCTCATGCTGGGTGCAAAAATAGGCGCTTTCTCTCTGTTGATGGGACAGCATAAGACTCACCCCGATTCTTCACAGTTCCCGTTCTCATACCTCTTCGGTGACGACCGTGGCGCCACAGTGGTGGTACCGGGCGCCATGCTCAGAAGCTGCGGACTGATGAGGGACGAGAAAAAATGGCCGACACGCGACAGACGCCAGAAACGCAGACTGCCTCTCCACGACCGCATTATCTTCGATGTGCTCAATCCCCTGACTGTCGGCGCCATGCTCGATGCACTCGAAGTGATCCGCAAACTACTCGCACTTCCCGCAGACGATGACCGCTTTCTACGCTACAAAGGCATGAAGTTCACCCGAGCGGCTCTTGAACGGGCAAGTCACCTTTATCGGCTTGCCATCTACAAATATCTCCACCTCCATACCGCCGAGAATGGTTTTCCGGCACGCGAACCGGGTGTGGAAGCTGCCTCATGGGTAGACATCGCCGGATTGCTTATGACCCGCACATCTCTTGAACACGCCATGAACAAAGAGAGCATAACGGAAATCGAACAGGTGTTCGACAACGCCTTCAGGCATTACCCCAACCTGCAGAGGTCATGGATTGCAGGCAGGTTTGATGACAGCTGGCGCCGCCCCGCTGAAGTAATCGCCGACTACGCCGCCGAATTCGACCGTATGATCGAGGAAGACCGCCATAAATATCTTGACGGCCTTGCCGCTCAGAACCAGATGCTTAAGCTATAGAATCAGATTTTAAGCACATAGTGACACAGCACCCTGCAGTTATGCGTTCATTTATGTAGTTTTATTGCAAATATCTTGCAAACATCATCATAAATGTATAATTTTGTCCTGATGTATTACACATCAGGACAAAAATCGTTTATAAACCGCCCTAACCAATCAAACGCCATGAAAAAGACTCTCCTATAAGTCGGACAAAGGAATTACAAGAATGACGCGAGACGATGCTGTTGTCAACCATATGCCCGAAGTTCGCCGGAAATTCTCCAATATTTACTTGGAATACAAAAATTTCATCACGGAGGAAGAATTCAATGCTGTCTGGGATCTGGCTGAGAACAAGATTTAGAGAGTGTTTGAATTTAACATGAATTATATAAATCCATATTCACGTGAATGAAAGTTAAATCCAAACACTCTCTTAAAATATTATAATTATGAAACAATATAAAGATATTTTTAAAGAGTGGCATAGTAAATTCCCGGTGCTTTCAAAATATACGGAGAGGACATTGTACATGAGAATAAACCCTCTTATAATTGGATTGCGATTACAAAAAGACCGGTTCGGCGGTGATTACTACCTGCCGGTTCTGGAAATAATTCCTTTATGGGAAGAAAATCCAAAACGATTCGGGGACCCAATATGCTGGGACAATTTACAAGATATGAAAAGACTGGATTTTACAATTATCTATAGCCAACATGATTACTATTTTCCAGAAGCTTTGGCATGCGTGGAAATTCAATTCGGTAAGATTCTGAAAGAGGTGGTATTCTTCAGAGATTTAATGGAATTTAAAAATCATTTAATAAGACAGTTTATAACCAAGCATAACCCGTGTGATTGGATTTATGTTTTCCAATTGCAGTTAGGTTTAGCCTTATATTTCAACAAACGGGATTTACTGGAACAGATTGAGTTAAACATTGAACGAGAAATCAAATATTGGACACCCAAGTATCTACACTACTGTGATGAATCAATAGATGAGTATAGAGAGCAGATTTACCAACCATTCAAAGACAGAGAGAAATTCATGGCGACAATAGAAATGAATTCTCGAAGACCGAAAGTGGCGAAGCTCAATGTCGGGACAATAGTCGGCATTGACGATTACCACTACGAAACAAAACAATCATGGCTCGACAGACTCCGCTCTTTATTCACAAAACGGTAAAATGCAAAAAACTATGATCAAAACTGCTGTCAGTTATTATTGAGCCATAGATAATTTTGAAATTATGAAAACTTATAAAGAAATATTCACGGAGTGGCATAATGAATTCCCTTTCCTTAAACAATATTCACCGTCTACTCTGTTTCAAAAGGTCGAACCGATGCTTATTGGACTCCGGATAGAACAGCCCTGGGAAGAAATTTATCGTGTGATTTTAGAAGCCATTCCATTATGGAAGACGGAACGCAAAGATTTCGGAAACACCATTTTATATGATCCCCTACTTAACAAAAAAGGAGGTCAGGTATTAACCACTTTCAGACATCACGATCTTGATTTTAAAGAAGCACTGGAAGATGCAAAAAAACTGTATGGGTTGGTGTTGACACCAAGTATTCCTCTTAATGATTTGATTGAGTATCTTGATATACAATCAACAAGGCTACATGACAACTGCGGGTCAAAAGGTAGCAGGTCAAAAGGCTGCCGTACAATTGAGCTTGAGCTTGCAATTGCCACATACCTCAATAAGGAAGAGCTTTACAACGATATTTGGGAAGATGCCATTAAGGCAACCAAAGTATGGGATGCCAAGAGGTTCAAAATCTGCATGGGAATTTCAATTGAGGAATGGTTGGAATCATTGCACTCTATGTTCGAAAACAGGGACAAGATCATTGAGACCATAGAATGGAATTATCAAAGACCACGGGTAGCAAAACTAAATACTGGATATATCACGAAAGTGGACGAATACACCAGATATGTACCGAAACTTTCCTGGCGTGAGAAATTACGTTCTCTTTTCATCAAATGATTATCTAATGTAAATTCATGAAACATCTGATACTCTTTATTCTATTGAGCATATCCTCGCATATCGGATACGGGCAGCATATCCGGTTCACTTACGATGATGCCGGAAACCGCATCAGGAGGGAGCTTGTCACGATTCAGGAAGTAAACACGCAAGACAGAAAAAATGCAGAAATTCCTGACTGGCAATAATCTCGACAGCGAGATAACCATCAACACTGACAAGTCTTCAAACCTGATACACATCAACACTAAAGACCGGAAATTGCAGGGTGAATACAAGATTGTAATGTACAGCATTGCCGGATATATGGTGCTGGAAAGTCAACTTCCTATAACCGGATATGCAGAAGTGGATATAAGTCAACTTCCCAAAGGTGTGTATGCACTTGTGGTGACTAACGGAACGGAATCCAAGGCATGGAAGATAACAAAATCTGAATAGTCAGCCAAGACAGTTGAATGAACAATACTTTATAATTATGAAAACAAATTACAGTAATGACCGACCTATCGGTCCATTTCAGAGATTGAAAAATTTCTTTTGCCGTACAAAAGGCAATAAAAAAATTGAAGCATACGAACCTGCTTTCAACAGCAAGCAGACTGCTTCTTATGACAGCAAGCCGGAAATTGAAATCCCGGAATCCGAAAAGAAAGATGCCTCCACATTGATGACAGAGGATCGGTTCTGGGGGTTGATCGGAAATTCACAATCCTCCAGCAACATCTATGAAACATTGTCTACCCTTTCGGACGATGAACTGTTCGGATTCAGGTATTGGTGGGAGCATTTCAGCAAAATATCATACCGACAGGATCTCTGGGCAGCCATATATATCTATCGCGGTGGATGCGGCGACGACAGTTTCGACTATTTCCGTTTCTGGCTTATCACGCAAGGTCGCGACATGTTCTACAATGCCTTGAATAATGCGGACTCACTCTGTGATGTGTTCGCAAATGTAAGAGATGAAGATCCCACAGACGAAGATGCGGATTACCTCGTGATGGACATACTCAACAGACGCAACAACGACAGCGACTATTACTACCGTGCTTTAAAAGGATACAGGATGCCGGAGGAGGAATTACCTGGAATCGAGTTCGAATGGGAAGAGGGAGACGAGGAGTCTATGCGCAGGGTGTGTCCGCGTACTTTTGACCGATGGTGGGGCGAATGCCGTTAGGGCCGTGTTGATCGGCAAAAAAACTTGTGAATCCCGGCTCACGGCAGCCCTGTATATCAGTTTTTTTATTAACTTTGCATTTTGAATGGACTCTTTCTAAACGAGTTCGGCTCATATAAGAGCTGACCGGATGA
>ERZ778518.1607-NODE-1607-length-14526-cov-4.598162_pt1 | contig 14526 bp, 10 predicted proteins | sample MGYA00510340_ERZ778518 | MGnify/ENA primary metagenome ERZ778518 (study PRJEB29527, sample SAMN07138967) | mouse gut metagenome | material: feces | host: mouse | place: China:Nanjing | collected 2016-01-25 ...
CCGGGTTATATGCGTCAAATCCCGCCACATCCACCAGTTCCTGCCATACATTGTCATATACCAGTATGGTTATCCCATGGTCCACAGGCTGATACATTTCCCAGTTATACGTAATGCTGTATCCGGTCAGCATCAGCGTGTCAAACCCTTCTTCCCAGTACCATGGCTCCTGGGAAGCGCCGATGAATCCACTGATGCACTGCCCGTCTCTCACCGCGAATGTCCCGCCTTCCAGCAGGCTGCCTTCGTCCAGGCCAAAAGCAGCGGCAAGGCCTCTGAGAAATTCTTCCATGCCGCCCGTATCCCCCGTCACCGAGAACACAATGGTATGCCCCCCATAAGGCAGCACCGACATATAATCCGGCAATCCCTCCGCCCGGCAGACCTGCTCGTTGGCTCTGTCATGGGCACGGTTTTCCAGCGCCAGATCCCAGGAATTCTCCCTGTCCGTTGCCCGCCAGTCTGTCAGTGTATAGTGCTCACGCAGATAGGCACCCAGATACAGGGAAGCCTTCCGGGAACCATACCGGTTAAAGTGGCTGTTGTCCCGAAAGTCCCTTGCGGGATCTACTCCCAGTTCATCCATCAGAGAAAAAAAGTCTATAAACGGCAGGCCATATTCCTCCGCCAGCGCGGCTACCGCCTTTGTCTGGCTGATCTTCCAGCCGATATTGGGTGCTTTAAACAACAACAGTTGAATGTCATTTTCTTCGCACAGACGAACCATCCGGTCAAAAATCACACGGTTCCGTTCCGGAATGGCAAACGGCTCTTCTTCATAATAGGACGAGAAATCCAGCGGCGACGGTGCAATAAGATCCGGCGTATACGCGCCTTTTGTATAATTTTTCCCGTCTGCTCTGTGCACAAAATCTTCCTTTGTCAGTTCCTGCCATCGATCCTTGTACTGCAGCATGGGAATCAGATACGAAATCCCCGCCCCCTTGTCATTTCGAAACATATCATACAGTCCCGCCGCCTTCTCTTTCGAAAACGGCATATCCGTCAATCCATAATTTAAGTTATCCGCCTTGTTGGTATCCAGCTCATTGCCAATGCTCAATACTTCCAGCGCAATCACTTTTGGCTTCTGGGTTTTCAGGGCTTCCTGCATATACAGAAGACTCAGTTCAAAGGGCTGGGCAGAACTGCCGAAATCATAGGAGGCAATGCCGTATTCTTCATACAAAACAAGGGGGTCTGCCGTGCAGAACATCGTACTGGACCCAATGAAAAGTACTTCCACGGAGTTCTCCTCTTCCGCATAAAATCCGTTTACATTATCCGTCCCCCGATGTCCCATATCCAGCTTTAAAATCTGTTCCGCCTTTAAAAACAGGCCAAACAGAAGCAGCAGAAACAGCGCCGTTTTCCCCAGGCTTTTCCCCAGACTCCAGACTTTGCCAAATCTCATGTTTACCTCCGCTTATCAATTGAACTGGAAATAAATAAAGTTCGCTGCATCATAGTCAGGCCCATATGCGCCCAGAATGATGACCGCCAGAATACATCCCAGCATCACAGACCAGCGAAACCAGATACACTGCTTTGACAGCCACAGATCCAGTTCCATTCCCTTTTTATATTTCAGCCGGTCCACCAGAAGAAGCAGCGCCACCGCCAGAAACAACATGGATACATATTTCCGGGAAATGCCAAGCGTGTACAGGCTGCCGTCAAACAATACCCAGGGATTCCACTTCGTAGCCATGCGCTTCAAATAGCGAAACCCGTCCAACGCCGTGGGCGTCTTGAAAAAAATGTACGCGAAACATACAAGCAGCCAGCATTTTACCGTCTGAAACAAACGATAGCTGAACGATTCCGTGCGGGTATGCAATCGCCTGTTCAGCCTGTCCACCCAGGGCTTTGACACACACTCAGCCACCTCGTAAACGCCATGCAGCACACCCCAGAACACATAATTCCAGGCTGCTCCATGCCAGAAACCACTGACCAGAAATGTAACCATCAGATTCAGCAGGCGGCGCAGCTCCCCCTTCCGGTTGCCCCCCAGCGGGATATAAATATAGTCCCGCAGCCAGGAACTCAGGGAAATATGCCATCTGCCCCAATATTCACGGATACTCCTGGCAAAGAACGGCGCACGGAAATTTTCTGCCAGCGTAAATCCCATGATCTTCGCCGTCCCTCTGGCTATATTGGTATATCCGTCAAAGTCCGCATAAAGCTGCAAATAAAAAGCCGCCGCCCCCACAAACAGTTCCACAGATCCATAGCTTTGATAATGCCCGAACACCTCTCCTGTCAGTATGGCAAGTCGGTCCGCAATGACCAGCTTCTGAAAATACCCCCACATCATCAGCACCAGGCCGTCCCGCACCCGTCTGCCGTCCCACAGATTCCACTGCCGGCATTCCCGGATCTGCACCAGGAATCCTTCCGCCCGTTCTATGGGGCCGGAAATGATTTTCGGGAAAAAAGTAATATACAAAGCGTACCGCAAAATATGCTTCTCTGCCTGTATCTTTCCCTGACGCACATCCGCAAGATAGCTGATCACCTGAAAGGTATAGTAGGAAATCCCCACTGGCACCACCAGGGAAAAGGGCAATGCCACAGTTTCCGTTCCCGGCAGTATACCGTTGATATTTTCCAGAATAAAATCCGTATATTTAAAAACCACAAATACAAAGAGTATGAACAACAAACTCATTCTCCATATGGTTCTGCTCTTTTGCCCAAAACCTTCCTCAGCCTGCCCTGATGCCCCCTCAGCTTTCATCACGGAGGCTTTTTCCAGACAAATCCCTGCATACCAGGATACACCTGTCACCAGCGCCAGGATTACCGGCGCGCCGGGATGAAAGTTCATATAAAACAGACAACTGACCACCAGCAGCCAACTGACCCGCCAGCTTGCCGGTATCACAAAATACAGCGCCAAAACAACCGGCAGAAACAGCAGAAACTGATATGATGTAAATACCATCCCTATTCTCCCTTTGTAATCATAATCGGCTCACAGCCCAGCTCATCATACCAGTACCGGTCGCCGTTTTTCAGTTGCAGCGCAACGCAGGTCTCTCCCTTCCAGTCAAACTGCAAAGGCATGTCAAAATAGTCTCCAGGCGCCAGATTCCCCCACAGATTTGTCCCAATGTCATCCCGTTCCCGGCATGCCACTCTGACAGCATCATATTTTGTATTGATATAAGCAGAGCCGGTATTTTCCACCCGGATTGTCACATAACAGGTGTCCCCTTCCTCTTCCTGGGAGATCAGTTCATATTGCACACGGCTCTTCATATGGGCGGGAGAAGATGCATAAAAATAAAGAGGTGTTTCGTATACATTGTATACAATTTCCAGACTGCCCTGTTCTGCCGCCGCATGCAGCAGCGGATCAATCCGTTCCGCCGGCGCATGGGATGCCAGAATATAACATTTCTCTTCTCCCAACACTTTTTCGATGTCTCCCTGGGCATCCTCCTTGTCAAGGGTATCCGTGGCCCAGATAATATTGTCCTCTGCCACATCGCCGATCCGCTGTGTATCATAACCGATTTTATATTTGGTAACCGGTATACTCTGATAATAGACATATACCTTTTCATCTTCCGCTACATGCTCCTGCAGCCATGCAATGACAGGATTGGCCTCTTCACCTTTCTGAAATACGTTCTCCGCATTTCTGTATACAAGGATACCATTGTTGGTAAGCATCAGCGCAAACATCAGAAAAAGAGCCGATACTTCGGCCTTGCCACCGCCCGATGCCATTCGGTCAATGGCATAAAAAGCCAGAATGGTAAACACCGGAAACGAAAAGCACCAGAGCCTGTCCGCAATGGGAAACATATGAATATATGAAGCAAACAGCGAAACCAGAAATCCGAGAAAAACGACCATGCAATACCGGTTCCGCTCATAAAATACCCCCAGCAAAAATGCCGCAAGCACAAAAGCGACCATAAAAATCCTTGCTTCCCGGAAGGTAATGAATATCTCATAGACCATGGCTTTTGCCATTTTCAGGTCATCCAGGCTCCGGGGAATCAGAGGGAAGCTGGCATTTTCCCAATAGCTCTGCATAGCGCCGTTCAGAGCCATACCACGGAGCCAGTATATATAATACACCACAAAGCTGACGCCCACACCCACACCGGTAAAAAGACTGTTTCTCACGATTGTTTTGTCTTTTGCAGCCACGCCGGAAATAAACTCATACAGCAACACACCGCCGATAAAAAAGCACGCCGGATTGGCGCCCCATATAAAGACCATAAACCCGGCCATCATTTTCCACCAGGCCAGTCCTTTTTCCTTATATAAATAGTATACAAGAAGTACAAGCAGCACCCATATGCATTCCGACAGATACTGCTTGAACTCATTGGAATATTTGAGAATAAAATTCATGTTCGCCAGAAAAGCGCTGACCAGCACGGGATACTTTATGCCAAACAGCCATTTTGCCACACAGCCGCTTAAAAACAGTACCACCACATAAGAAATAATAGAAAAGCTGCGCAAAACAGCCTCCGTATTGCCAAAAACCAGCGTCAGCAGTTTGACACAGTACAGATACAGAACAGGCGCGCTCTGCTCCCATTCAAAAACGCCCCAGGTCAGATTCAGCAATGACCGTTTACTGAAAGAAAAAGCCAGCATGGCCTCGTCCAGCCACAGGCTTCGTCCGGCACAGTTCATCAGAATGCTGACACACAAACCGGCCAGTACAATCAACATCCCCGCCACATCAGCCGCTTTTTTTATATTGCTCTGCTGTTTCCAGCCATTCAACAGATTTTTCATACAGAATATGCTCCTTTGGAACTTCTTATGGCAACAGTTCAGACACGCTGAAGCGTTACTTCTTTCGTACATTATTCCACAATTTTCATTATTTCAGTATACCAAATCAGAAAATTCATGTAAACTCTATCATTGTTTTATTTTATAAAATGTGGTAGCATTTAACTGTTATTGGGTATACTATGAAAACAAATGGCGCTTTCATAGTATGGAGATTTACTGCATAAGGTGGTTTTTATTATGAAAATCTGTTTTGTACTTCCCCACTTCTATCCTTACGTAGGCGGCGGGGAACGAATTTTTTATGATATGGTACAGGGACTTTTGCAGCGAGGTCATAAAATCCGTGTCCTTGCCAGAAATGTGGGAGACGAATATCTGGGGCACAAAACCGTTCTGGGTATGGATGTCTACTATTTTCCATGGAAATCCATGTTTGGCCATCCGATTATACCCGCCAGGGATATTGAGGAGCATATCGCATGGTGTGATGTGGTACATGCCTCTATTTTCACCCCGGCTTTTCCTGCCAGCCGTCTGGCGCGGAAATATCATAAACCATCTGTACTGACCGTTCATGAAGTGAGAGGCCCCAAATGGTTCTGGGTGGAGGACTTTATCCATGCCAGCGCATTCTGGCTCTATGAACAGTTTGTATGCCGCCAGCCCTTTGATATCTATCACGCGGTATCTCAGGCAACCAAACGGGACATCCTCGCGTACTGCGGCAAACATAAGAGGGTGGTCTGTGTATACAATGCAGTCAACGAAATGGACGCTTCCGTAGCCGAAAAGTCTTCGCTGAATCTGCGGGAGTATTTCGGTCTGGGCGCACGGGAACGCATTTTTCTCTATTATGGACGCCCCGGACAGACCAAGGGCATTTATGTATATCAGGAAGCCATCCGTGCCCTGAAAATGCGGGGTGTCAATTTAAAAAATATCCGGTTCTGCTTTATTTTGGGCGCGGAACCCGCAGGACTGCGCCGTAAATTCATCCGTTCCATTTCCCGGTATGGCCTGCAAAAAACCGTACTGGTCCGTGATTCCCTGCAAAGAGAAGATTTGTGCCGCTGCATCCTGCAGGCCGACTATGTGGTGGTTCCCTCCGTCACGGAAGGGTTCGGGCTCAGCGCCCTGGAAGCCTGTCAGATGGGCAAAAAAATTATTTCCAGCACCGGCGGCGCATTGACTGAGGTGGTCTATGGAGACTGTCTGTTTTTTGAGAACAGAAACAGCAACGCGCTGGCCGACCGCCTGCAAAGTGTCATTGAACAGGGGGACGAGGCCTTTGATCATATACCGCCCCGCAGCTTCCCCTATGAAACCATGGTGGACGGAATCGAAAACATCTACAAAAAGCTGTTGCGCTGTTACCGCAAACGCCGGAAATAACCGGAAATTTGCGATACAATATATGGAGAGGAGCTAGGATCCATGGAAGATCAGAAACGAGAAATACAACTGTTTACCCCGACTTTTGAAGTGGACGAATGTCTGGCAGAAATCCGGGAATGTCTGGAAAAGGGCTGGACAGGCCTGGGCTATAAAACCGTACAGTTTGAAGAGGCCTGGAAGGCTTATACCGGCCTGGAACACGCTTACTATCTGAATTCCGCCACAGCCGGTCTCAATCTTGCAGTGGAAATTCTGAAAGAAGGCTATGGCTGGGCCGATGGGGATGAGGTGATTACCACCCCTCTTACCTTTGTTTCCACCAATCACGCCATTCCCCTGGCAGGGCTGAAAGCCGTGTTTGCGGATATAGACGATACCAACTGTCTGTCCCCGGCCTCCGTAAGAGAACGGATCACAGATAAAACGAGAGCGCTGATCTATGTAGGCATCGGCGGCAATACCGGACACTATGAAGAAATCGTCCGCATATGTGAAGAAAACAATCTCCTTCTCATACTGGATGCCGCTCATATGGCGGGCACCCGGCTGCACGGAGAAATTCCCGGCAGAGAAGCGGAAGTGGTAGTATACTCCTATCAGGCCGTAAAAAACCTGCCCACAGCGGACAGCGGCATGATCTGTTTTAAGCGGGCAGATTTCGACGAGATTGCCCGTAAAAAGGGCTGGCTGGGCATCAACAAGGATACCTACAGCCGTACGGTGAACGCCGGAAACTATAAATGGAAATACGACGTGGAATATATCGGGCAAAAGCTTCATGGCAATTCTGTCATTGCTTCCATCGCCCTGGTTCAGCTCCGCTATCTGGACCGTGACAATGCCTACCGCCGTCAACTGGATACCTGGTATCGTGAACAACTGGGCAAATATCCGCAGCTGGTAGAACTGATTACAGTCCCCAACGGTTGTGAATCCGCCTGCCACCTGTTCCAGATTCTGGTGGCCAACCGTGATGAAATGATCCTGGCCCTGAACTCCGCCGGTATTTATCCGGGTGTCCACTATGCAGACAACACCCTGTACCGGATGTATGCCTATGCCCAGGGCACATGCCCCAGAGCTTCTTATGTAAGTGACCATGTCATTTCCCTGCCTATGCACATGAAACTGACCTATGATGATGTGCGATATATCTGCGATGAAGTCATTAAAATAGCGAAAGAGCAGCAGCCATGAAACATACATTTACATGTCTGAGCGGAGATATAGAACTGCGGCCCATGACACTGGAAGACAGTCAGCGATACCGGCTCCTCAGAAATCAGGACCAGAACCGTTTCTGTTTTTTTTACAGCGGGGTGATTTCCGAAGAAAATCAATACAACTGGTATGCAGCATACGAACAGGATGAGACGGATATTATGTTTGCCTTCTATTATAAGGGCAAATTTGCCGGCGGCAATGCCATCTATCATATAGATTACGAAAAGGGAACCGGAGAATACGGCCGGATACTGGTAGACAAACAATCCTTTCCACAGAAAGGGCTGGGAAGCGCCATCACCTACCATGCCTGTCAGACTGTTCACAGAGAACTGGGCCTTTCCAGGCTTTTTGCAGAAATCTATGAAGACAATCTCCCCTCCCTCCAAGCCGGGCTGAATGGAGGCTTCCACAAAGCAGAAATGCGAACGCTTGAAAACGGCAGAAGGATTTATTATATCGAGCATACTTTTTCTGCCGGAAAGGATACACCATGAAAAAAGTCGTTTTAATCACTTCCACCTATAACGGGGAAAAGTATCTGCCCGCGATGTTGGACAGTATTATGGCACAGACCTGGCCTGCGCTGGATCTGTTTATACGGGATGATGGTTCCAAAGATTCCACAGTCTCCATACTGCGGGATTACCAGCGCCGATTCCCCGAGGAAAAGCGAATCATCCTTGTAAACGACTACACCGGCGACTGGAATAATAAGGGCGCCCATCAGAGTTATCACACACTGATGCATTCTGTCAGCAGAGCAGATTATTATTTTTTCTGTGACCAGGATGACGTCTGGCATCCGGAAAAAACTGCCTCAGCCGTCAGCCACATGGACAAGTATCCCGACCATATGCCCATATTGTATACACATAACTATTATGTCTGCGACAATGAACTTCATGTGGAACACACGCTGCCGGACAGAAAATCGGTGGCGCCCGAAGAAATGCCGGCCGTTAACCTGGCAAATGTCATTATGACAGGGACCTGGGCCGGTGTGGGTATGGCACAGGCATTCAACCATACCTTAAAAAGGCTTACCTTCCACGCCGGCGAATTTGACCGTTCCATTGCCATTGACTGCTGGATTTCCTGGGTAGTGGCCGGTATGAACGGTACGCTGATCTGGGACAACACCCCGCTGGCCTACTATCGGCGGCATGCGGGGACTTACAGCTGCGGCAATGCAAACGGCCTTGCCAAGTACCGGGACTGGAACAAACATATGGTACGCCATTGCAACAATATTGTAAACGGTATCCATTCATATAATAAGCTGTATGGCGACAAAGTTTCCAAAGACCGGCAGGCATTCCTCAAACTCTTTGACAGTCGCAAAAGAGTGCGCAAATGCCTCTATCCTCACAGGCTCCGAAACAGCCTGATTGATGAAATCGCTTTCCGCCTGCTGATTCTGTCCGGAAAAATATAGACCGGCCCGGCAGGCCGGATGTTATACATCCAAAATATAATTGCCAGGAGATACTATGTTCAAAGAAGCCTTTGCGGGAATTCTCGCACTCTTTCTTTTTTTTCTCATATACCGCCGCCTGTGGAAAAAGCGCAAAGCAACAGCGGCTGCTCTGCTGTTTTGTATGCTGATTTTCTTCTCCGCAGCCAACTGCATCTACAATGGGCTGGTTATGTTTCCTGATTTTTACATGGACACCGTCAACGGACCGTTCCGTTACGGGACATTTTCCGGTAATCTGTTCGCTTATTCGGATGAGTTTATGTTCCAGGATGAAATTCTCTTTCCCATACTGAAAAACCGGCATGTATCCCTGGACAGCCAGGCCGGTTTTTATGAAAAGTTTGTTTCCCTCTATGCAAAAACATATGAACAGATAGAAGTAACAGATGAAACCCGCAAAACGGTGCGTTCTCATCGGGAGGCTTTTGATTTCTGCCATCCGTTTACCTGTATCGGCATTATGGACTATGTAACGGATGAGATACCGAAAGCGCTTGTTCCCGCCTTTGAAGAAGAAATATACCCAATGCTCTATATCAACACAGATTCTCTGAAAGATCAGTCCAATCTGGTCTTTGTTATGAATCCGGACTATTCCGTATATGTTATGAGCGAGGCATTTTATCGGGAAATCACAGGAGAATCAACATGAATAAAAAACTTTGTATTTACAGCGGCATATTTGCTGCCCTCTGCGCCGCTCTGTTTGTAAGCAGTATGTTTATCAACCGCGCCGGTTTTGAACGGATTGCCTATGATTCTGTATTTTCATATCAGATGCGTCAGTTGGCTGCTCTGTTACTTATACTGCTTCTGGGACTACTGTGTCAGTTCACGGTCAATACGATGCTCTCCCCCCAGTGGTCCGTATTATTCGCATTGCCCACAGGCATCTGTCTCTGGGTATTTGCCGGTATCCTTCTGCTTTTGACAGGTGTTCCTTTTACATTCCCCGCAACGATGGCTGTCGTCCTGGTGATGCTATGTCTGTTCTATGGCCTGCGCCGTTATTTTCTGCCTGGAAAAAACAGATCCGTCTCAACCACAGAATCCCTGAAAAAAGCGCTGCCGCTCCTGTTGTTTTTCCTGGGGCTTGTTTTTTTTGCAGCCAGCGGTTTTACCTATTCTTTTGTCAGCTATGACTCCTTTTTCTATTTTATCAATTATGGACATACATTGACGATTTTGGGAAATTTCAGGGATATTGCCGGGGAAAACAGCTTTACGCTGACCAACATCAGTCAGTTCCTGCCCCTGGTACACGCCTATGCGGCATTCTGGGGGCTGGATCAGGCGTACCAGATACAGGCGCTGCTGTCCTGCAATGTACTGGCCGCTTTTTTCTATGGTTTATACCGGTTTTCAGCCGTCATACCAGTATCTGCCGGGGAGGGGATTCCTGCTCTGCCAAGAAAAAAAGCGCTGCTTTTCAGCGCACTTTTTACCTTCCTGTTGGCTTCTTCCACCTGCTTTATTGTCGCTTCCTCCTGGGTGCTTGCCAATATGTACTGTATGGTCTATATATTTTTTCTGTTTTTGGCATCCCTGCTGCTGCAACATGGCGAATGTGCCCGGTATGAAGGCATGATCCTCATTGCCGCAAACTTTACAGCCCTTACACTGCTGCGAAAAGATGGCATTATTTTTGCCGCTTTCTTTCTTATCTGCTTTTCCAGCATCCGGCTGCTGTCCAAAAAACATCTGGCCCTGCTGTTCCTGCCCCCGTCGCTGGCGGAAATCTGGTGGCTGTTTTATGTACGCGTTATCTTAGACGCCGGTGTGTCACAAGCTGTATACACCTCCATAGCCAACAATAAAAATATCTTTTTCATCGGACTGATTCTTGCAGGCAGTTACGCCTACCTGCTCTTTGGTCACGATCTCCTGAAACGGATTGAAAAGCTGACACCCCGTCTGCCTTTTCTTACGGAATACTCCATGATCCTGGCAGGCATGTTTGTATTGTTGTGTTATTCTTTTGTCCTGAAAGGAGACATCATTATCGACAACATGGATTTTGTTATCCGGAACATGTTCCGCTATCCGTCTTCCTGGGGTATCAGCGCACTGTTTTTCGGAATATTGATCGTGTGGTCTGTCACTGTCAGAATCCGTCTGGATTACCTGCATTTTCTGTGGATCGGCTATGCCTTCCTCAACTTTGTATCCTACTGTATTGTAGACAGCAAAGCATTCTGGTTGAACTGGGATGATTCCTACAACCGGGTGCTGCAGCAGATCGTTCCCGTATTTGTATTGATCATGGCTCTGAAATCACTCGCCCTCCTTCAATCCGATACACCAGATCACAGTTCTGAATCGTAGACAATCTGTGGGCAATGATAATCAGCGTCTTGCTGCCCGCCAGATAATCGATGGCTTCCATGACAGCCGCCTCTGTATCCGTATCCAGCGCAGAGGTGGCTTCATCCAGAACCAGTACCTCCGGTTCCAGATACAGCGCCCTGGCAATCCCGATACGCTGTCTCTGTCCCCCGGAAAGACGCACGCCGCCTTCTCCGATCACCGTGTCCAGCCCCTCCTCCAGAGAGTTCACAAATTCCTCCAACTGCGCCTCCCGCAATGCCTTCGCCAATCGTTTCTCGTCCACCTGGCCTTTTTCCACCCCAAACAGAATATTGTCACGGATAGATGCATCCAGAAGAGAAATCGTCTGGGGAATATACCCCAGCTTCCGGTTCCAGGCATGCAGCCCCTGCCGTATATCCACGCCGTCCACCAGCACTGCCCCCTCCTGGGGTTCCAGCAGGCCCAGAAGAATGTCCGCCATGGTGGTTTTCCCCTGTCCGGACGGTCCGATCAGGGCAATGGATTTATTTTTGGGAATCACCAGAGACACATGGCTGAAAATTTCCTTCTCTGTCTCCGGATAGCGAAAACTCAGGTCTTTTACCCGAATTTCCTTCTGAAACGGAATCTCCCCGATTGTCTCCGTTCTCTCCCGCTCCGTCATCAGTCCTTCTATTTCTTTCAGATCATGATAAATAGCATCAATGGCCGGCTTGCTGAACATAATCCGGCTCAGATATTCAGCGATACGGTTGGCAGACGGCAGCATCCGGAAGGCAGCCATGGCAAATACGGTAATGGTGGGAATAAAGGAGGCTGCATCCGCGCCCAAGGCAATCTTCACACAGACAATCAGCAAAAGCCCGGAAATGGCGATGGTTTCCATAACAGGTTTGGGAATCATCCCATACACCTTAAACCGGCGATTGCTCTCCGCATAGTCTTTATATTCTGTGTGAAACTGCTCAACAAACACCCGCTCCCGGCCGAGCACCTTGATTTCCTTAATACTGCCAAGGGCCTCCAGCACAGCCTGACGGGTATTGCCCTGTTTGTCCCGGCTTCTCTTACCTGCGGCTTTCAGACGTTTCCTGAACACTTTCATAAAAATTAGTCCAAATGCACCCACCATGGCAATTACGCCCAGGGTAATGGAAATATCCTGCAGCAGGAGGAAACACAACAGTGCCAGGCACACGCCTCCTTCCGACGCCAGCTGCAGGCCTGCCAGAACCGCCTCGAAAAGGGAAACGGTGTCTTCATTGATATTCCGGCTTAACTGGGCACTGTTATGATTTAAGTGGAACAGATACGGCTGATTCATATAGCAGTCCATCATCCGATAAGAGAGCAGCCGCTGATTCTCATAAGTAAACCGATATTGCATTCCATGCATCAGATAGACATATATATTTTTGAATATATAGATGAGAATAATCGAGACGCCCAGAAATATAATGTACTGGTCAATGGTCTCAAACCCCAGCAATCGGTACACGCCCCCCAGCCAGGGATTGTCCAGTATCAGCTCCGGGCTCAGCACTGCGCTGATAAAGGGCAGCACTGCACTGACTCCCACCAGTTCCACAAATGCCCCGATAATAATCACAAGAAAAAGCAGGGCCGCTTTCAGCTTCTGCTTTTTATCGAATATAAACATAAATTTATTCCATGTACTGCTCTGATCCATCCCTGCTTGTCTCCTCTATCTCCCCAACTGTTCACTCCAGTCCCAGGGAAACCGCTCAATATCCGCTTCCACCAGCTCCGTTCCCAACTGTACTTCTATAAAGTCAACGCCTTCCGTGGATGCCATGCCGTGTCTGCACATTTTGGGAATATACAACACATCCCCCCGGACAACCTCCCGTATCTCCCCATTCAGCAGGAACAGGCCTTTTCCGTCAATAATCGTCCAGATTTCATCCCGCAGATGATGCATCTGATAGCTGAGGCTTCTGCCCGGTTCCACATGCATATGCTTCGTTAGAGAACTCTCTTTGCCCGACCGACACTGGACAAAATCCAATACCTTATATTCACCCCATTGCCGTTTTTCATACATGGGCCTGTTGTCAATCTGTTCCACATAGCGCCCCATATAGGAGCTGGCATGCTTGTCGCTGACCAGGATACCGTCCGCGCTGGCTACCACCACCATATCATTCAGCCCCAGCGCCACCACAGGGATTTCCAGTTCATTGATCACATGGGTATTACGGCAGTCTTCTCCCCGGACAACAAAACCGCCGTCCGGTTCCTGCATCTTTTCAGTCAATGTGTTCCATGTGCCCAGATCATTCCATTCTCCGTCATAGGGGATATACACCAGAGAAGTATTTTTTTCAATGACTTCATAGTCAAAGCTGTTGACTGGCAGCCGGTCATACAGAGCATACAAACGGTCAAAGGAAACCTGTCCCACTTCTTTTTCAATGAGGGTCTTTACAAAGGAAGCCCGGAATACAAATACGCCTCCGTTCCAGCGTCCGCCTTCCGAAACCAGCCGCCGGGCCGTGGCAAGATCCGGCTTTTCCGTATACGCCCGAACCTGCCTGTAAGGCCGGTCCGGCATGGATTCTCCCATAATATAGCCATACTTTTCCGAAGGATACGTGGGCTGCACTCCCAGAAGGCAGACATCCGCCCCCGAATCCGCAAGCGCAGATTCCATCTCGGTCAACTTCTCAAAATATCCCTGTTCCACATACGTATCCACCGGAAGCACTGCAATCACTTCCGTATCTTCTATCTGCCTTTTGTCCAGCAGCCAGGCTACTGACAGCAGAATCGCCGGATAGGTATGACGCCCGGAAGGTTCAAATACAGTCTCCGCCTCACTGCCAATCTGCCGCCGGATGGAATCGCTCTGTGCTTCTCCTGCGGCAATGACCACCTCCGTCCCCGGACAGCTCAGACGGATCTGTCTGTAAATACGCTGCATCATGGACTCGGAATTGCCATGTTCATCCTGTAATACTTTAAAAAACTGTTTGGATCTCGCCCCGTTGGACAATGGCCAGAGCCGCTTCCCGGAACCGCCGGATAACAGTATGATTTTCATGTGATTGTTCTCCTTATTGTATACTTCCAAAGCAGGAAAGTTTTCTTAACAGTAACAGTATATCACAATTCATCCGATTCCACTATAAACCACGGCAATTCCTGCAAATTTTCTTTGATAGCGGACAGATAGGGGTGGTGGGGACCGAACTGTGCTTCCATTAAATCATATGCTTTCTGACACAGAGCCACCGCTCTCTCATGGTTTCCCAGTGCTTCACAGATAAGGCCCATATGGCAATATACCATAATCATATCAGGCGGCATATGCC
>ERZ778518.1610-NODE-1610-length-14493-cov-6.212356_pt1 | contig 14493 bp, 10 predicted proteins | sample MGYA00510340_ERZ778518 | MGnify/ENA primary metagenome ERZ778518 (study PRJEB29527, sample SAMN07138967) | mouse gut metagenome | material: feces | host: mouse | place: China:Nanjing | collected 2016-01-25 ...
AGGTGCCAGTCCTAATTTTGTTTTGCCTCAAAAAGTTTTATCGGACAGCAATAATCGAATATAGCGGCACCAAATAAAACACCACCCCAAAAGTTCTGGTCGACTTTTGGGGTGGTGTTATTAATATGGAATCTCTTTCAGATGTAAGAGTGGCCGGGGTTAAATTCTTACTTTGGTGACTGTGTCGCCCTGGCGGCGGATGTAGATGCCGGGGGCAAGGTTGTCGCCATCCATGCGGATGCCTTGGAGGTTGTAGTATTCCACAACGCTATTGTCGGTATCAACGGTGATGTCCTCGACGCCAGATACGGCTTTGAAAGTGAGTCCGGTTTCGGTTATGGCCTGGCTTTCGGGCTGGGGCACGGCATACGCTGCCGTGAAGGCGCGGTTGGCCACGAACAGACGACCGGCGGGGTCGAATGCCATCTGGTAGGTGTTGGTGTCGGAGCCCAGTGAGAAGGAATAGATGTGTTCGGCTTTGAAACCAGACTCCCAGTTCAGTCGCATGATATGCACATTCTGCGCCACGTCGGTAACGGCCATCTGTGTGGCGTCGGCATTGACAGCCAGAGCGCCGTCGCCGCCGCCGAGGGTCTCCCAGTCGTTACCGGAGTTGAAGAGAATGTTCTGGTCGTAGTCGGCGATGAGCACCACGGGAACATTGGCGGTGTTGTTGCCGCTGCCGCGGGTCTGGCTCAGGAACAATGCCTGCGGACGGGCTACGACGTTTACGTTGCCGTTGAGCAGATAGCGGCTCAGCTCGGGATACGTGGCATCGGGTACTGTGGAGATGGTGTGCGCGGTGCCGATGTTGTAGCTTACCATGCTGAGCGAGTAGTCGGAAGGATAGTCCTCCTGGAAGGAGTAGAGAACCTGGTTCTCTCCGCTACCCAAGGCGCACATGTCGGAGGTGGAGCCGCCGATAACCTGCCCCTGTGCGTTGGTCCATTCACCGCTGGCAGGATTCTGTGTTCCTTCGAACATCGAATAGCGAGGTGTGGAGGGATTGGCGGGGTCGATTACGTATATGCCGCCCTGCTTGTCGCCGAAGTCGGATACCAGCAGTGTGCCGTCGGCCAATGTGCTGGCACGGAAGCAGGAGCCTCCGATGCTGAGGTCCCATCCTCCGCTCTGGTAGGGAGCTTCGGTGGCGGGAGTGAACATGGGGTCGTACTGCATCACGCCGCGTTCACCGGACTTGATGGTGAAGTACGCGTTGCCGAAGAACGGTGAGGCGGGATTGCAGTCCACAGCCACACCAGAGCTTTCTATTTCGTTACGGAACAGCTCCTTAACACCGGCAACAGCCTTGTTGTCGACAACGATATCGACTTCATATTCACCTTCGGGGATATTGTTGGAGTATACTGGCAGGCTGTTTTCGCCCTTCTCGAGGCTAACGGCATCAAGGTCGACCACGGTGCCGGCGGTCTTGTCGCGCAGGCGCAGGAACACGTCGGCGGCATCGGTGAGGCTGAAGGAAATATTATAGCCGTTCGCTCCGGACAATTCGCTGATTGAGGGATTGTATGCATAGGCGGGTATTTCCACGGGCTGTTCCACACCCTTGGTGGTCATGCGGGTTATTTTGCCGCCCGGACGCAGGATATAGAGATGCATGTAGGCGGCTGTGACGCGTTCTTCCTCGTCGCGTACCACCTCGGTGCGTCCCGCTGCGGCAGCGATTCCCCCGGAAGCCTTAAGCTCGGTGTTGGTGGTCTCCAGAAGACGGGCTTTGTCCAGGCCGTCGGTTATGTCGAGCAGGCGCAGACCGATGTTCTTGCTGTCGGCGTCGACAGCGGGGGCAACCATCATGGAATGGCCGGCGAAGCGGAAGAATCCGGCCTGACCGGAGGCCTTGGGGCTCATGGCTTCGGAGAGTTCGGTCTCCAGCGCCATGTCGTTGATGGTGTACTGGCGGGCAAGGGCATGGGTGCTGTTGGCGATGAAGCTCTGCGAGCTAAGCGGCGAGATGGTGAAGGTGAAATCCTGCAGGTCGTCGACGTTGAAATAATCGCATACATCGCTCTTGTTGGAGTAGCCTTCGGAAGATTTGGCACCGTCGACGATGTCGATTATAGTGAAGAAAATCTTGCGGTTGTAGTAACACGAGGCTGAGGACAGCAGCATGCGTCCTTCCTGGAGGGTGCCAGTGTAGGCCATGCTCTGGCCGGTCCATGCCTTGAAGAGGTTGCCGGTCATCATTGTGGTGAACCAGATGCGCGGAGCACCGGAGGGAACGCCGTTGTCGTCGTTGGTCCAGCGGTAGATGTTGCATACGCCGCGTTCCTCGCCCTCCTCTACTTCCTCATCGGTGAGGTGGCAGAGCTCCATGGAGCAGCCTATCAGCTGGCCGTCGCTGGTCACCTGGATGTCGCTGAGGGCGTATTCGGTGCCTTCGCAGCCGTCGGTCGACACCTGGGCCACCTGCGAGAGATTGTCGGAGTTGAGTACAACAACAGTGGGCTTGGATTCGGCGTCGAGGGCAAGGACATAGATGTAGCGGTCGCGCACGATGAGGCGGCGCACGGTCTTGTCCTTGAGTGCGGTTATGGTCTTGTCGGTGAACACGCGCTTGAAAGCATAGGAAGGTGCGGCCAGGATGCCATCGGCACCGGCGGCCTCATCGGGATAGTCGGAGTAGCTGACAGCCGGCGGCACATAGTCCTCGCTTTCGAGATACACGCGCGGATAGGTGGTCTTGGACGCTTCCACAGTGAAAGGACCGCAGAAATCCTCGTGGGCGGGTTTGTAGCCCGGAGCAGTCACGGCCACGGTGTAGTCGTTGCCTGGTTCGAGACCGGTGAACACGAAAGCGCCGTTGAACTCGTCGTCGGTGGTGTATCGGCTGATTTCCTGTCCACCCTTGTAGAGAACGACCTCGGCGTTGTTGATGGGCTTCATGGCGTCATACGACGAAGCCGAGCAGTTGTAATAGGTATGGCGGAAGCGTTCGTGGCGGTCGCGCACGATGCCGTACAGCTCGCCGTAGCTTTCGGTGGGAATGCCGAAGATTGCCGCCAGGCCATGGGCATAGCCGATGCCTTCGTGGCGGCACACGTCCATGTTCATGGCGCGGTGGCGTGCCGGCTGGTAGGTGTGGAAGTATCCTTCGCACAGGAAGCCGATTACGCCGTGGCGCAGAACACCGTAGTAGCCCTTGTACTGCTTGCCGTCGATGTTGTTTATGGCGTAGTCGCCATGCTGGAAGTCGATGTCGTAGTAGAGGGCAGGATTGGTCATGGAGTAGGTGCTCCAAGTCTGGTGTTCGTCCTGGAATGCGAACGGCCAGAACACGCGGCAGGCATCGTCGGAACCTTCGACCGAAGCCGTACGGTTCTCACCGCGCACGAACAGTGCGGGGTAGTTGGTGTTGGAGCCGTCGGTGTGGGCGTTGGAATGCACAGAAATGAAGAAGTCGAAGTTGTTGCGTTCCACCTCGCAGGCAATCTCGTAAAGGTCGCGGTTGTAGGCGTGGGCATCGCCCGAACCTACGGGATACGGGCCGAGTTTCACGTGGCTCATCACGATGTTGTTGCGCATGTCGAGCGCCGGGCCGCGACGTGCCGGGTTGGGATTGTCCTGGTTGAGGGTGCCGTCGAATTTGAGTCCGTATTCGCGCAGTTTGTCCACCATACTGAGGCATTTCCAGAGATTCGTGTTGCTTTCGAAGAATCCGGTGGTGTCGGGCGCAGTCGAATTATACGGGCCGTGCTTGATGGTAGGCAGAGCGCGGTCGCCGCCGGTCCACGATCCGTGGCCGGGATTGATGTAGATGCGCAGGGTCTCGATGTCGGTCTCGGCGGGATTGATGGGTGCGGAAGATGCTGTGGCGGCGCACATCAGGGCTGCAGCGCCCGCAAGAAAGAGTCGGAGTGTTTTCATCGGGCTATACTTTTAACATTCATGATATACATTTCGCCCTCTGTCGTGGTGAAGGAAATCTGCCCGGGAGTGGCCGATGGCAGCACGGCGATGAGATTGTCTTCGGTAAGTGTCTGGCTGGCGGAACCGTCGGCTGCCGTGGCGATGATGTGGCCCTCGGTGGTGACAACGCCGTTGTTGGCGGTGCGCATGCCCACCACAGTGCTGTTGTCGTACCATACGGGGGCGTAAAGCCATCCCAGATGCCTGAGGTTGCTGCCGTCGAGACTGCAGGTATAGGTTCCGTATCCGGCGGCGAAGAACAGCAGGCTGTTGCCGTCCGGCGAAACCGATGGCCACAGATAGCTCATGCCGTCGGTGCCGAGCGGGCACACAGCTGTGCGCGTGCTGCCGTAGTTGAGATACAGAAGTCCGTGATCGATGCTCGGAACCGGGCGTACGGCTTCAGCCGACACTGCGTTGCCGGCGGCATACATGCGGCCGGATTCCACAGCCAGTACGGAGCCATCGGAGCCTACGGCCACGGTCTGGAGATTTCGCGAGGGAGCCACCAGTTCGGTGGTGCGGCCGTCGGAAAGGCGGTAGGATTTCACGGCCACATGGCGGCGGCGCTGCCCGTCGGTGGAGGCTTCGCGGAATACGATGCCGTCGGCGGTGAAGGCGAGATCCATCATAGAGCCTGTGCGGGAAATTGTGCGGGCTGTGCCGCTGCGGCGGTCCACAACCTTGAGACTGCCGTCGAGGTCGGAGAGGGCGATGGAATTACCGTCGGGGCTGAGTATTGCCTGCTCGGCGCGGACGCCTTGCGGCAGGCGGACGCGTTCCATCGATTCCACCTTCAGCAGCTGGGCATGCAAGCCCATTGCGGCGAGCACAGCCAGGGTGCTCAGAATAAGTTTTTTCATGGAATCAGTTGTTGTTTAGAAGTTTTATGAAATTGCGGGTTGTCAGGTTCAGTGATTCAGGAATTCGAGGAATTCGGCATAGGAACCGTTGAAGGTGTTCAGATCGGCAGCGGACGGCACCCCCGGCACGCGTCCCCGATGGCTGTGCTGCCACAGCGCCCAGTTTCCTCCTGCCAGAGGAGGGTCGGTGAAGGAGCATATCCACAACAGAGGATGTGGAGGCTCGGGGAACGCCGGACGCACGAAGCGCCAGTAGCCGTTCTTATTGGTGTAGAACATCACGCGGTGGCCGGCGCCGCGGAGCATGGCTTCCATGGTCTGCAGGCGGCCGATGACAACGTCGGTGGCCACCTCCACAGGGTTTCCCCACTCTTCGATGTCGATTACCAGCGGCAATGTAAGCCGGCACGAGTCTGTGGCGGCAAGCAGGTTCATGGCCTGGCGGCGCCCGTCGCAGTCGAAGCGGAAGAAGTGATAGGCGCCCACGGCCATGCCGGCCTGTCGGGCACGCCGGCAATTGCTTCGGAAAGTGGTGTCGCGGAATGTGTTGCCTTCGCTGGCTTTCAGATACACGAAATCAATGCCTGCGGCGGCGGCGCTGTCGAAGTCCACAAACCCGTTGTGAGCCGAGATGTCCAGCCCCGCCACGGGATAGAGAGTCCGGTCCACCTCGACATGCGGCTCACGCCGGCTGGCAAGTCTGAATACAGCAAAGGCAGCCACGAACAATCCCGTGGCTGCCACTATGCATATTGCGAGTCGCCGTGCCGTGCGGTCGGTCATCGATACGCGTGGTCAGGAATATCTCAGTCGACCAGCGACATACCCTTCCTTAGAGCTTCTTCGTTGAGAGGGATGAGATGGTGATGGCGTTCGGGAAGGGTTTTGCGCAAGCCGCGGATTACGGCGTCGATGCCTACAATCGGCCGGCACTTGAGAAGAGCACCGAGAAGGACCATATTGTAGGTCTTGGAGTTCTTGAGTTCGATGGATGCGGTGATTGCATCGACAGGAATCACGCGGATGTCGGTGCGCGAAGGCAGGCGATGAATGCCCGAGGGGTCGTAGATGAGAGTGCCGCCGGGTTTCACCTTGCTCTCGAATTTGTCGAGGCTCTGCTGGTTCAGCACCACGGCGGTGTCGAAAGTGTCGAGTACGGGGCTGCTGATGGCATTGTCGGATACGATAACTGTCACGTTGGCCGTTCCGCCTCGCTGCTCGGGGCCATAGGATGGCATCCAGGTCACTTCCTTGCCATCCATAAGGCCGGCGTATGCCAGAATCTTACCCATGGAGAGCACACCCTGCCCGCCGAAGCCTGCGATTACTATTTCTTCTTTCATGGTGTTCAGTTTTTAGGTTCTTCGGAGGGAGTCTTGAGGTCGCCCAGAGGATATTTCTCGAACATGTGCTCCACCATCCATTCGTTGCTCTTGGCGGGGCTGAGTTTCCATCCGGAGTTGCAGGTGGAAACCACTTCCACCACCGAGGTTCCCCGTTTTGCCAGAGCGTTCTCGAATGCTTTTTTGATGGCGGCCTTTGTTTTGCGCACTGCTGCGGGGGTGTGCACGGCCTGGCGTGTCACATAGCAGGTGCCGTCGAGTGTCGCCAGAATATTGGAGATAGGCAGCGGATAGCCGTTTAGCTCGGCGGTGCGGCCATATGGTGTGGTGGCCGTTTTCATGCCCAGCAGTGTGGTGGGTGCCATCTGGCCACCGGTCATGCCGTAGATTCCGTTGTTTATGAATATCATGGCGATGTTCTCGCCGCGGTTCGCCGCATGGATGGTTTCGGCGGTGCCGATGGCTGCGAGGTCGCCGTCGCCCTGGTAGGTGAACACCAGGTTCTGCGGATTCAGGCGGCTGGCGGCGGTGGCAACGGCGGGAGCGCGTCCGTGGGCTGCCTCGACCCAGTCGACGTCGATGTAGTTGTAGGCGAACACGGCGCAACCGACCGGAGCCACGCCCACGGTCTTGTTCTCGAGTCCCATTTCGTCGAGCAGCTCGGCGATGATTTTGTGCACCACGCCGTGGCTGCAGCCCGGGCAGTAGTGGGTGTCGCGCTCGTCGAGAAGCCTCGGGCGCGAGTAAACCTTATTCTGAGGTTGGATAATTTCTTCAGTAGTCATTGGTGAACGAACATAGAGGTTAGGCAAGTTCCGGGAAGTGTTCCTTCAGTGCCTGAAGCACTTCGCCGGGGTTAGGCACTATGCCGCCCATGCGGCCGAAATGGTACACGGGGGTGGTGGGAGCGGCCAGGCGCACGTCCTCCACCATCTGGCCGGCGTTGAGTTCCACGGTGAGGATGCCGCGTACGCTCTTGGCGAGTTCGGCAATCTGTGTCTTTGGGAAAGGCCATAGGGTGATTGGGCGCAGCATGCCCACTTTGATTCCGGCCTCGCGCGCCTCCTCGATAGCCTTAAGACATATGCGGGCCACCGATCCGAATGCCACGATGAGATAGTCGGCATCGTCGGCGTAGTAGGTCTGGTAGCGCACCTCGTTCTGTTCAATGAGCTTGTATGTGGCCTGGAAGCGGTGGTTGTTCTCTTCCATCTTGGCGGAGTCCAGCTCCAGGGAAGTGATCACATTGCGGTTCTTGCGGTCGCCTTTGCCGCATGCAGCCCAGGGACATTGAGCGCGCAGCTCTTCCTCGGTGCGGCGCGGACGCTGCGGAGGCAGCACGACCTTCTCCATCATCTGCCCCACGACGCCGTCGGCCAGAATCATTGCCGGATTACGGTATTTGAAGGCCAGGTCGAAGCCGAGGGCCACGAAGTCGGTCATCTCCTGCACGGTAGCGGGAGCCAGCACAATCAGGTGGTAGTCGCCATGTCCGCCGCCTTTGACAGCCTGGAAATAGTCGGCCTGCGAAGGCTGGATGGTTCCAAGTCCGGGACCGCCACGCATTACATTGACAATCAGTGCCGGCAGCTCGGAGGCGGCGATATAGGAAATGCCTTCCTGCTTGAGGCTCACGCCCGGCGACGACGACGATGTCATCACGGCTTTGCCCGTGGCGGCACCGCCGTATACCATGTTTATGGCCGCCACTTCGCTTTCGGCCTGGAGCACGACCATGCCGGTGGTTTCCCAGGGCTTGAGCTCGGCAAGAGTCTCGAGAACTTCGCTCTGGGGGGTGATGGGATAACCGAAGTAACCGTCGACGCCGTAGCGGATTGCGGCGTGGGCTATGGCTTCGTTGCCCTTCATTAATCTTACTTCTTCTGCTTCCATTTTTAGGGGTAGGGTGAGGGGGTAGGATGGGGATTGGTTGGTGGTGCCTGCGGGCACATGTTCTGTGCCGCCTCAGGCGGGACGCTCAACCACGCGGTACACCTCGATGCATGCATCGGGGCACACGGTGGCACAGGCGGCACACCCTATGCACTTGTCGGGATTGGCGGCATACGCATAGTGGTAGCCGCGGTCGTTCACTTCCTTTGGCTGAAGCAGCAACACGTCGGTGGGGCAAGCCACCACGCACAAGTCGCAGCCTTTGCAGCGTTTGCCGTCGATCACAACGGCTCCGTGGACCTTAGCCATAGATTCTTTTCCTTGATTGCGGGTTAGTATTAGATTGCTGAAATGCCTCGCCGGCACTTCCATCAGCAAAAATAAGCAATTTTTGCCAATGCCAAAATTTTATAAGGAAATTGTGCGCGATTGTCGGCGAAAACCAGTCTATAGAGATGCTCATGTATCACTCCAGATCTATGTCGGGGAAATCGAGTACAACACTTCTTCAAGAGACTCCGAGGATGTAAGGTTCATTCTCCTGCGCAGGCGCTGACGGTTTTTCTTTACAGAGTCGGGCTGCAGCAGAAGCATCTGTGCAATCTGTTTCGATGTAAGTCCCGCGCGAATATATACCGCAAGCCGCACGTCGCCTTCTGTCAACGCAGGATGATTAAGCATCAGCGTGTTCACGAATGCAGGACACACCTTATTGAACACCGTTATGAAATAATCCCAGTTCTGACGTCCGCTCAGATGGAGTTTTATGCTGTTCTCAAGTTCATGACAAATATTGTCCGATATAATTCCTTTGTCCTTAAGACTGTCCAGATTGTCCAATACCTCCTGTAATACATTGTCCTTTTCTGTCATGGCAAGTTCCTGGGCTACCACGCGGCGTCTGTTATGCGCCAGTTCGGTATCGTACCTCACAATTGTGAGCCTGTGCTGGCGCTGCCTATAGATGTAAATGCACACTACTGCCAGAATGAGTATTAAAAGCAGCAATATGATTATCCATAACCGCAGACTTTTGATTTTATGCGCGTGGCGCATTTCCGATTCGTATTTAAGGATGGAACTCCGGGCTTCCGCATTGGCTATTTCTTTCACTCTTTCCACCAGACGGGCCGAATCATTTGCCGCAATATATTGTCTGTATAACGACAGGGCCGTGTCCCGCCCGCCATATATGTCGTGTGTCAGAGCCATGATTTTAAGCATTTCCGGATAATAGAAGCCATGCGCCGCAGAATCGAAACATTCCTCCATCCTTTGTGTATGTGTTCTCATTCCTGCGGAATCATCGGTGTCCGCACAATATCGCGACAGATAAAACTCGACTGGCAGCCGGTCGAGCGACCGGGGATTAATACTGTCGATATACCGTTCGGCTTCATACAGATAATCAGCATTGTCCGAAGCCATATATGCCACACGCAGGAGGTTGGTATGAAACGATGGCGACAGCGACAGACTTTTGTCATTCATAAGAGAATCGACAATTGCCAGTGCCGCATTCTTATCCCCCATAGCTACCAAGGCGTTGGCCATATTCAATGTGTTTTTTCTGACATACGGTTCTATGCCTATACGTCGATAGATGCTGTCAGCCTCTCTATAATACTGTAATGCGCGGTCGTAATAACCTATTTCGCCCATGATATGGCCTATATCCACTCTCACGGAAGCTGTCATCATGTCATCGCCCGAAGAATAATAATATCTGTCAAGTTTTTTAAGACTCCTGAATCTTACCAGAGGATCGTACTCGGCCACAAGAGCAAGCAGATAGCGAATGCGCGAACAGTCGTATTCATATGTAGCCGTATCGCATAGCGACAACGCATCTGTCAGGTCTCTTATCACGCTATCCCTCCCTGTTATATTTCTTCGGTTGGCAATTCTCGCCTTCCAGAACAACACCCTGCTTCTATGCTGATTTTCGGCATCTCTTTCTACCGTCGTATTCTTCAGACTGTCGAGCAACGGCCAAAGGAGGGAATCCGGAACAGAATTCACGAAACCATCCTCCAGCGCAAAGACAATCGAATCTGCTGCCGGATGAATCCGCCTCCATCGATACAGCGAATCCGATTCCGGCCGCACGCCACAGCCGGAAATAATCATAATCGAAACACACAGCAGAAATTTTATAGTTTTCATACACACAAATATATTCAACTTTACCACAACGGACAACACGCTTCAGGCATACACACAGGCCTGTACGCCAAGTGTCACCCCTTGTACCCCTATTATGCCCCATGTAAATTTTGAAGTCCGCGTCCCTCCCGATAAATTTGCCGCCGTTGAACATAAAAAATATATATGATGAGATTCTGGTTCTTTTTATTTGTTGTGGTTGTGGCTTCGGCCACAGGTTCCACGCAAGCCACGGGTTCTACTTCGGGCAAGCAGACGAGCGTAATCCATCCCGTTGCAGCAAATCTTAACGTGGCGGAACGGGTGGATGATGAAGAGGATTCTTCCGACTGGGTGAAAATAAAATTTGAGGTAAAAGAGGAAGCTACCGCCGGGTTCACATATGAACCTAAAGAAGTGATAGTATATCAGCCCGACGGAAAATACTATTGCGGCTTTTGCGACTGGGCCACATATCCCGATGAATACATGATTGAGGAAGGACTCGGCTGGGAACTGATGGTGCCCAAAGGGAGATATGACCTTATACTGCGCTCCGACATACGTCCCGACAATATTGACCCCGACGATGAACATACCTTATCTAATTTTATTGTTTATAACTGTGCTGATATACAGTGTTATACAAAATTGATGGTGTACTCGTGGTGTACTAATTAGTTGGATAAATCGAAAATCGAAGTCGCGATTTTAGGATTTTTAAGGGGTGTTAGTTATATTTAATGCGATTCTTTTTCTCTTAGACGCAGTAGATTTGAGGCTCTGAACAGCGGTTCATTGAGAAAAAATCGCTAATTTTGCAGTCGGATTGACACAGGTCATTCCACTACATTTTGGAAACGAAGCATTATGTTTATCTTATGGTAGGAAACCTGAGAAACTTTCAACCGAGCAGAGAAAGCATAGTGGTTCTCATGCATATAGCGTGGGCTGCTATTGTTATATCTGCTCACAGGCTTTCTCAGGGCCTCCTATCAAGACGTGACATAGTTGCTCACGCTTCTTGTAAGGTAAATCATTAACCGAATTATTATGCGTAAAGTAATACTAACTTCGTTGTTTCTTATTCCTCTTTTGGGATATGCTCAAACAGAAATTCCGGATAGCATAGAGGGAAAAGAACTTAATGAGGTGGTTGTGGAAGCCTCCAATCAGCGGACTTCGTCGAACATATCCACCTATATTCCAATGGCTCGTCAAAAGAACGCTGCTGCCGATGCAATCTCCCTTTTGAGCCAGATGGCGATTCCCCAAATTGAGGTCGATCCTATCGGTCAGGCAGTGAAGACTGCTTCTGGGCAGGGTGTCTCAATATTTATTGACTTTCTCCCTGCAACCGCCCAAGACCTGCAAGGAATGAGGACTCAAGATGTGAAAAAGGTTGAGTATTATCTGCACCCGACTGACCCACGATTTCAAGGCGCACACTACGCCATTAACTTCATTATGCAGAAGTATGAATGGGGTGGATATACCAAAGTCACAGCCAATAAATGGTTCGGTGTAAACCGAACTGAAGGAGAAGTTTACTCCAAAATGGCATACAAGTCGATGATTTTTGATTTGTATGCCGATGAAATATATCTCACAAACCGTCATGGTGGCACTGCCTCGACTGAAACATTCAGGTTTGAGGATTTATATGGCAATGGTCCGCAGACTATTCAAAGGACTTCCGAAACCAAATCTTCTCTATACCGCAACAACAGCAACGATATTGCCTTGCGAGCCTTATATAACAGCGACAAGGCAAGAATCTCAAACCGCATTTCTTATAGCCTAACAAATGTACCTCACAATGATGCGGTCAATTCACTGCTCTATTCCTCCGAATTGTTCCCTAATGCAAGTGCCACATCCCTGAAATCAAGCCACAATTGGGCCCTCTCATATAATGGTAATTATTCCTACAGAATTTCTCCTAAGTTATCATTTGAAGCTGTGGCAATCTACACTTACGGCAAAAATAAATCCTACTCTTTTTATTCTTCCGGTAAAGATTTATCCATTACAAACAACGCCTCTGAAGATGCACATCACCTTCAGATAAATCCTCGTTTATATTGGAGACTTAATAAGAGAAATACTTTTATTTTCTACCTGGCTTCCATACAAAATTGGAATACCATTGATTATTCCGGCGACTCCCCATCTCGTCAGAAATGTAATGTCGGAGGATATTCTGCCGGCGCACATTATAATTTAAGTCTTGAAAAATGGGATATCGGAGGAGAATTTGGCTGGGTATGGGAACGCAACCATATCAGCAACAGCCGCATGAACGATAATTTTCCACGTGCGATTGCGTATGCCACTTACTCTCCCAATGAAAAGCATCAGTTTGAGGTTAACTGGAATTATAGCAAGGATGTTCCCGACGCATCGCAGAAAAGTCCTAATATGCTTCAACAAGACGAACTTATGTGGTATCAGGGCACACCTACACTTTCAGATTATTCTTACCATAATGCAGGTTTGACCTATACTTGGCTCCCGAACAACAGATGGCAACTTTCGGCTGACGGATACATCTATATGCTCGGCAATCGTTGTGTAACTATATATTCGCCTACCGCTCCTGAAGGAACTATGTTGCGTAAATATGTCAACGACGGGGATTATCGTAGCGGTATGTTAGGAGTTTCCGCAACCGCCAAATTCTTCGGAGGTAAACTTGTAGCCAAACTGCGCCCGCAATACTGGCTGCGAAAGACTACCGGGGCATACGCAAGCACAAGAAATGAACTTACATGCACCGCACAACTCACATATTATTTTGATAAATTCTATCTTTGGGGCTGGTATATGACACCAAGTCATTATCAGGAAGAACAAAGCGGTATAGTCGAGCGTACCCCAGCAAAATATCAGATTCAGTTTGGCTGGGGCGACAAGGGTTGGAACATCAGAGCCGGGGTTTACAACTTTCTGCGTACATCGTGGGAATCATCGCGTCAGACCCTTACAAGCGAATATTACACTTTTGACCGCAAAGAGTTCTCAACCGCCCAGCATTGGCGCATTACGTTAGCTGTATCATACACTTTCGGCTACGGCAAGAAAGTTGACCACCATGATGAAGTGAGTGGTTCAGGGACTGTTGGGTCTGCAATCTTGAAATAACAATATCTCTCAAATCATATTAAAAAATCGAGCCACAAGTTTTTTGCCTGTGGCTCCTTTTTTGCATTATTTGATTCCGAAGCCTCGCTTTACTGTATGTGTCAGCCGTTGCCATTGCTCTTTGAGCCATTGGAATATCCGGGTGCCATTGACATGGAGATGGAATTTGTTATCCGTGGGGTCTCGCTTGATTTGTACCTTTGCCCCGGAAGCGTCCACCTCTCTCCGCTGGAACGGGTAATAGAGTGTCATGCCGGACTTTAAGACATATTCATTCAACGAGAGAAGCCCCTTTATTGAGTTGTCATTCAATCCCACGTCCTGACATTCCTCTATCGCCGGAAGCATGGCAACCGCATCGGGAAAGAACTTGACGAAGTTGCCAATCTTCCATTCATAGCTGCGGACGGTGTCTGCCTCATGCTCTTTCTGCCGTTTCAGGCTATCCGAGAGATTGGATATCTCACGGTGTAAATCCCGCTCCCGCGCCTCTGCACGGTCTTTCATCTCGCGGATTTCATTATCCTTTCTGACAATCTCGGCTTCAAGCCTTTTGGTCTTGCTCCCGGTGAATATATTGGCGATGTTGCTGCCGAGTTCCTTGCGCTGCGCATCCCGCTCGGCTTTCGCCTCATCGCGCTCACGGATGGCGTTCCGGGCTTCTTTTCTCGCCTCGTCAGTCTGAGCCTCGTATGCCTTTTTCTCGGCGGTCAGTCTGTCGGTATCCTCTGCAAGTCCTTTCCGTTGCTCCGCAAGTCTGACGGATTCCTCCGACAGTCCTGCGTTGGTATCGGCAAGCGATTTGTTTTCGGCGGCGAGAGAAGAATTAGCCTCGGTCAACCGGGAGTTTTCGGAATAGAGTTCATTGTTCTGCTGCCGTATCTCCTCGTTTACCTGCGTGAGCATTCTCTTCCGTGTGTCAAGGGCGGTTGTCCGGCACTCAAGGCTCTCCACCTTGCTCTCGAGAGTTTTTTTCTCTTTGTCGAGCTTTCTTTTCTCAATGGAGAGATTGCCGATGTCTTCTTCAAGACCTTTCTTCTTCACCATGCAGTCGCGGTAATATTCGTGCTGCCCGATGTGGCGCGCCTCTGAGCCACGGATGCCACGCTCCAGACCGTATTTCGCCATAGCCTCGGCATAGATGTCCTGATAGCGGCTCATCTTTCCGCGCTCCATTA
>ERZ778518.1613-NODE-1613-length-14476-cov-18.511407_pt1 | contig 14476 bp, 10 predicted proteins | sample MGYA00510340_ERZ778518 | MGnify/ENA primary metagenome ERZ778518 (study PRJEB29527, sample SAMN07138967) | mouse gut metagenome | material: feces | host: mouse | place: China:Nanjing | collected 2016-01-25 ...
AGACCACGCTTACTGCAGCCATCACTAAGGTGCTTGCTGAAAAAGGTCTTTCCGAACTTCGTTCGTTCGATTCTATTGATAACGCTCCCGAGGAGAAAGAGCGCGGTATTACTATCAATACCTCTCACGTAGAGTATCAGACAGCAAATCGTCACTATGCTCACGTTGACTGCCCGGGACACGCCGACTATGTGAAGAACATGGTAACCGGTGCCGCTCAGATGGACGGTGCTATCATTGTAGTAGCTGCTACTGATGGTCCGATGCCCCAGACTCGTGAGCACATCCTTCTTGCTCGTCAGGTGAACGTTCCGCGTCTTGTTGTCTTCATGAACAAGTGCGACATGGTAGACGACGAGGAGATGCTTGAGCTCGTGGAAATGGATATGCGCGACCTTCTTGCTCAATATGAATATGACGGTGACGAGACTCCTATTATCCGTGGCTCTGCTCTTGGCGCTCTTAACGGTGAGCCTGAGTGGGAGGAGAAAGTTATGGAGCTCATGGAAGCTGTCGATAACTGGATTCCGCTTCCTCCCCGTGATGTTGACAAACCATTCCTTATGCCTGTTGAGGACGTGTTCTCAATCACCGGTCGTGGTACAGTTGCTACCGGCCGTATCGAGGCTGGCCGCGTGAAGGTAGGTGATGAGGTTCAGATTCTTGGTCTTGGTGCTGACAAGAAGTCAGTTGTGACCGGTGTCGAGATGTTCCGTAAGATTCTTGACGAGGGCGAGGCTGGTGATAACGTAGGTCTGCTTCTCCGTGGTATCGACAAGGATGAAATCCGTCGTGGTATGGTAATCTGCCATCCCGGACAGGTTAAGCCTCACGATCACTTCAAGGCTCAGGTTTATATCCTGAAGAAAGAGGAAGGTGGCCGTCACACTCCGTTCCACAACAAGTATCGTCCTCAGTTCTATATCCGTACTCTTGACGTTACCGGTGAGATTACTCTTCCCGAGGGAATCGAGATGGTAATGCCTGGCGACAATGTAGAGATCGAGGTTAAGCTCATCACTCCGGTGGCTTGCGATCAGGGTCTTCGTTTCGCTATCCGCGAAGGTGGACGTACGGTAGGTTCAGGTCAGATCACATCTGTAATCGACGACTAATCAGATATCCGTAGGCAACGCCTCATCTGATAATGAAATAACAATCATGGGGCCTTCGGCTTTGTTGAAGGCCCCATACTTACGGGAATAGCTCAGTCGGTAGAGCACTGGTCTCCAAAACCAGGTGTCGGGAGTTCGAGCCTCTCTTCCCGTGCCAATCAGATGTAATATGAAATTAATGAACGACATAAAGGAATCTTATGACGAACTTGTCTATAAGGTTTCTTGGCCAACTCAGAAACAGCTTATCAATAGCTCAGTGCTGGTGTTGATAGCTTCCATCATCATCGCTGTGTTTATTTGGGTTGTTGATAAGATTTTTAATCTTCTGATGGAACTAATATACAGCATCAGTTTTTAAACTTTAAAATGTAGTAGCTCAATGGCTGAAAATAAAAAAGAATGGTACGTACTGCGTGCCATTTCAGGTAAGGAAGCAAAGGTCAAGGAGGTTCTGGATGCAGCAATCAAGAACACGTCGCTTGGCGAGTATGTTTCGCAGGTATTGATTCCTACAGAGAAAGTTTACACCACGCGCAATGGCAAGAAAGTGCTCAAGGAGCGTAATCTTTATTCCGGCTATGTCTTTGTAGAGGCAAATCTGACGGGAGAAGTAATTTACGAACTAAGAAACACGACTAATGTCATTGATTTTTTGCGTGGGCGCAGCAAGAGCAGCCAGCCGGAACCTTTGCGTGAAAGCGAGGTTATGCGAATGTTGGGCGCGGCTGATGACTTGCGTTCTCCCCAGGAAGACAATTCGCAGGAATATATAGTAGGAGAGTCAGTGAAAGTTAATTTCGGACCTTTCTCCGGATTCTGTGGAGTCATCCGTGAGGTGAATGCCGACAAGAAGAAGATCAAGGTGGAAGTCAAGATATTTGGGCGTCCCACCGACCTCGAGTTGGAAAATTCGCAGGTAGAGCGAGTCTGAGTGAAATGATGTTACGTATTTCAGCGATGGCGGCTCACTTGCACAAACTAATAAAATAATAATAACAATGGCTAAAGAAATTGCTGGACAGATCAAATTGCAGATAAAGGGTGGTGCGGCGAATCCGTCGCCTCCAGTAGGACCTGCTTTGGGTTCTAAGGGCATCAATATCATGGAATTTTGCAAGCAATTCAACGCCCGTACTCAGGATAAGGCCGGAAAGATATTGCCTGTAGTAATCACTTACTACACCGACAAGTCTTTCGACTTTGTAGTGAAGACGCCTCCGGTGGCCGTACAGCTGAAGGAAGTCGCCAAGCTTAAAAGTGGCTCAGCTCAGCCTAACCGTAACAAGGTTGCTGAGATTTCATGGGAGCAGGTGAAGACTATTGCAGAAGACAAGATGCCTGATTTGAACTGTTTTACTTTAGACTCGGCAATGCGCATGGTTGCCGGCACAGCGAGAAGCATGGGTATCACCGTTAAAGGGGCGTTCCCCGAAAACATTTAAAAATCTTCAAAAATGGGAAAACTGACAAAAAATCAAAAGTTGGCTTTGTCGAAGATTGAACCCGGGAAGGCTTATTCACTCGCTGAGGCTGCTGAGAAAGTAAAAGAGATTACCTTCACGAAATTTGATTCTTCATTCGACATCGACGTACGTCTTGGAGTCGATCCTCGCAAGGCAGATCAGATGGTTCGCGGTGTGGTATCACTGCCGCACGGGACAGGCAAGCAGGTTCGTGTACTCGTGCTTTGTAACCCTGATGCCGAGGCTGCCGCAAAAGAGGCAGGCGCGGATTATGTCGGTCTTGACGAATATCTCACCAAAATTAAAGGTGGTTGGACTGATGTTGACGTTATCATCACTCAGCCTTCCGTAATGGGTAAGCTCGGTCCTTTGGGTCGTATCCTCGGCCCTCGTGGCTTGATGCCTAACCCCAAGAGCGGAACTGTCACGATGGACGTTGCAAAAGCAGTAAAAGAGGTGAAGCAAGGTAAGATCGATTTCAAGGTTGATAAGACCGGCATCGTTCACGCTTCAATCGGCAAGGTAAGTTTCACCCCCGATCAGATGCGCGACAACGCAAAGGAATTTATCAATACGCTCATCAAGCTTAAACCGGCTACGGCAAAGGGCACATATATCAAGAGTATTTATCTTTCGAGCACAATGAGTCCCGGCGTAAAGGTGGAACCCAAGTCTGTGGTTGATTAATCTAAAACGAAGACGTAATGAAAAAGGAAGATAAAGAAATTATAATCGCGAAAATCAGCAACACGCTTTCTGAATATTCATGCGTGTATCTGACCCAGACGTCCGGTCTCGATGCCGAGAAGACAAGTGCGCTACGTCGCGCATGCTTCAAGGATAGCATCAAGATGCTTTGTGTTAAGAATACGCTTCTTAAGAAAGCATTTGAGGCAAGCGAGACAGACTACAGTGAGCTTTACGATCTTCTTCACGGCGAAACTACTCTTCTTCTCAGCAACACAGGAAATGCTCCTGCAAAACTGATTAAGAAGTTCCGCCAAAAGAACGATACATTGCCCCTTCTGAAAGGAGCATACGTCGAGGAGACTGTATATGTTGGCGAAGAGCAGTTGGACACTCTCAGCCACATCAAGAGCAAGAACGAGCTCATTGCCGATGTCATCGGCCTTCTCCAGAGTCCTGCCAAGAACGTTGTCAGCGCTCTTCAGAGCGGAGCAACAAAGCTTCATGGCATATTGGAGACCTTGTCTAACAAAGAAAACTAATCAAGTAAAAAATAATAAAAAGAGATACAACAATGGCAGATTTGAAAGCATTTGCAGAACAATTGGTTAACCTTTCCGTAAAGGAAGTCAACGAACTTGCTCAGATCCTCAAAGAGGAGTATGGCATCGAACCCGCCGCTGCAGCAGTGGCAGTAGCAGCAGGCCCCGCCGGCGCAGCAGCTCCCGCAGAGGAGGAGAAGACTAACTTCGACGTAGTGCTCAAGGCAGCAGGTGCAAGCAAGCTCGCAGTCGTTAAGCTCGTGAAAGAGCTGACCGGTCTTGGTCTGAAAGAGGCTAAGGCTCTCGTTGACGGCGCTCCCGGTGTCGTTAAGGAAGGTCTTCCCAAAGCTGAGGCTGAGGGCATGAAGAAGCAGCTTGAAGAGGCTGGTGCTGAAGTTGAGCTCAAATAAGATAAACCGTATCCTACCAATAGGTTAAGAACGCACGAGGAGTGGCGTTCTTAACCTTTTTTTGGCATATTTAATGTTTGTTCTCCCTTTTGGGTGAATTAATTGCCATATTTATAGTCGGTCGCTATGACGTGTGGCCAGACCCTTACATAACACTTCTCGAAGAGTAACTCTTACACTAACCCAAACCCCAATGTCAGTAATTTTAACCGAAAAACCGCGCGTAAACTTCGCATCGATTAAAAATCCGCTCCCGTTTCCTGACTTTCTGGAGGTGCAGCTGAAATCTTTCAAGGATTTCCTTCAGCTCGATGTGCCCCCCGAGGACAGGAAGAATCAGGGACTATATAAAGTATTCGCGGAAAACTTCCCCATTGCCGACACTCGCAACAATTTCGTTTTGGAGTTTCTCGATTATTATATCGACCCTCCCCGCTATTCTATTGCGGAGTGTCTTGAAAGAGGACTCACCTACAGCGTCCCCTTGAAGGCAAAATTGAAGCTTTATTGCACGGATCCCGACCATGAGGATTTCGACACCACGATTCAGGACGTTTATCTCGGCCCTATCCCTTATATGACCGAGCAGGGTACGTTCGTCATTAATGGTGCGGAGCGTGTTGTCGTTTCGCAGCTTCATCGTTCGCCGGGAGTCTTTTTCGGACAAAGCACACATGCCAATGGCACCAAACTCTATTCTGCTCGTATCATCCCTTTCAGGGGCAGCTGGATTGAGTTCGCTACTGACATCAATAATGTCATGTATGCCTATATCGACCGCAAGAAGAAGCTCCCTGTGACTACTCTTTTGCGTGCCATAGGCCTTGAAAGTGACAAGGATATTATTCAGATTTTTGATCTCGCTGAAGAAATCAAGGTCACAAAGTCTAATTTGAAAGCCGCAATCGGCCGCCGCCTCGCAGGTCGTATCGTCAAGAGCTGGGTGGAGGATTACTCCGACCAGGCCACCGGTGAGGTCGTCTCCATTGAGCGTAACGACGTGATTGTAGACCGTGGCACTGAGCTTTCAGAAGACAACATTGATGCTATTCTCGACAGTGGGACATCAACCCTCCTTCTTGAAAAGGAAAATGTCAGCGCAGTAGACTACAGCATCATTTTCAATACTCTCCAAAAAGATAACTCCAACTCCGAAAAGGAGGCTATTCAATATATCTATAGGCAGCTCCGCAACGCAGAGCCACCGGACGATGCGTCAGCACGCGAGGTTATCCAGAATCTTTTCTTCTCAGAGAAGAGATACGACCTTGGCGAGGTGGGCCGCTTCAGAATCAACAAGAAGCTTAATCTCGACATTCCTGACGATGTCAAAGTGCTGACGAGAGAGGATATCATCGCCATCATCAAGTATCTTATCGAGCTAATCAACTCGAAGAGTGACGTGGATGATATCGACCACTTGAGCAACCGTCGTGTGCGTACGGTGGGCGAACAGCTCTACAACCAGTTCGGCGTGGGCCTTGCCCGTATGTCGAGGACTATCCGCGAGCGCATGAACGTGCGTGATAATGAAGTGTTTAAGCCTATTGATCTTATCAACGCCAAGACGATTTCGTCGGTAATCAATACTTTCTTTGGCACGAACGCCCTTTCGCAGTTCATGGACCAGACCAATCCCTTGGCCGAAATCACCCACAAGCGCCGTATGTCAGCCCTTGGCCCCGGTGGTCTGTCGAGAGAGCGTGCCGGTTTCGAGGTGCGAGACGTCCACTACACCCACTACGGCCGTCTGTGTCCTATCGAGACGCCTGAGGGTCCGAACATCGGTCTAATCTCCTCTCTTTGCGTATATGCGAAGATCAACAACCTCGGATTCATCGAGACCCCCTATAGGGTCGTGACTGACGGAAAAGTAGACACCGACAACAACGATGTTGTCTACATGACGGCTGAAATCGAGGAGGGACAGATGATCGCGCAGGGCAACGCCCCGCTCAACGACGACGGCAGCTTTATCAACAGCAAGGTGAAGGCTCGTCTTGACGCCGACTTCCCGATCGTTCCGCCCGAGCAGGTTCAGCTTATGGATGTCGCTCCTATCCAGATCGCATCCATTGCGGCTTCGCTCATCCCGTTCCTTGAGCACGACGACGCCAACCGTGCGCTCATGGGATCGAACATGATGCGCCAGGCAGTGCCTTTGCTGAGAAGCGAAGCCCCGATTGTCGGCACCGGCATCGAGGGCCAGTTGATTCGCGACTCCAGAACACAGATAATGGCGGAAGGCGCCGGAGTCATCGAATATGTTGATTCCACCGTGATCCGCATAAAATACGACCGCACGGAAGATGAGGCTTTCGTAGAGTTTGATTCTTCAACGAAAGACTACAAGCTTCCGAAATTCCGTCGCACCAACCAGGGAACGACCATCGACCTGCGCCCGATATGCAATGTCGGCCAACGCGTGGAGAAAGGCGACATACTGACCGAAGGCTATTCTACGGAAAAGGGTGAACTTGCCCTCGGCCGCAACCTTAAGGTGGCGTTCATGCCCTGGAAAGGCTACAATTATGAGGATGCCATCGTGCTCAACGAGAGAATGGTCAGGGAGGATATCCTTACGTCTGTGCACGTCGATGAGTATACACTTGAGGTGCGCGAGACCAAGAGGGGAATGGAGGAACTCACGAGCGACATCCCCAACGTCAGCGAAGACGCCACCAAGGATCTTGACGAGAGAGGCATCATCCGCATCGGCGCGCATGTTGTGCCGGGCGACATTATGATCGGTAAAATCACGCCTAAGGGCGAGAGCGACCCGACCCCTGAGGAGAAACTTCTCCGCGCTATTTTCGGCGATAAGGCCGGCGACGTGAAGGACGCTTCCCTCAAGGCTTCTCCATCGCTTAAGGGAGTCGTAATCGGGACAAACCTTTTCTCTCGTGCAATAAAGAAAAAGAACAACAAGAAGAGCGCCAACGCCCAGCTCCCGCGTCTCGATGAGGAATACGAGGAGAAGCAGTCGTCGCTGAAAGAGATACTCATAGGCAAGATGCAGACCTTGCTTAAAGGAAAAATCTCCGCCGGCGTAAAGGACTTTATCGGAGCCGACATCATTGCAAAGGGTGCAAGGTTTGACGACCAGACGTTCGGCAACATCGACTATGAGACGGTCAACCTTGCCAACTGGACCGACGACGAGCGCATCAACAAGATGGTGATGGCTCTCATCACCAACTATCTCCGCAAGTCGAAAGAGGTCGACAGCGAGTTGCGCAGGAAGAAATTCGATATCACGATTGGCGACGAGTTGCCTTCCGGCATTATGCAGATGGCTAAGGTCTACATCGCAAAGAAGCGTAAGATCGGCGTCGGCGACAAGATGGCAGGCCGCCACGGCAACAAGGGTATCGTCTCCAGGGTCGTGCGTCAGGAAGACATGCCGTTCCTCGAAGACGGAACGCCCGTGGACATAGTCCTCAACCCTCTGGGTGTGCCTTCCCGTATGAACCTCGGACAGATATTCGAGACCGTTCTCGGATGGGCTGGCCGTGAACTCGGCGAGAAGTTCGCCACCCCGATTTTCGACGGTGCGAGTCTCGATGACCTCAACGAATGGACCGACAAGGCAGGACTTCCCCGTTATGGCAAGACCTATCTCTACGACGGCGGCACCGGCGACCGTTTCGACCAGCCCGCGACAGTCGGCGTCATCTACATGCTTAAGCTCGGCCACATGGTGGAAGACAAGATGCACGCTCGTTCCATTGGTCCGTACTCTCTTATCACGCAGCAGCCTCTCGGTGGTAAAGCCCAGTTCGGCGGCCAGCGTTTCGGAGAGATGGAGGTCTGGGCTCTCGAAGCCTTCGGCGCTGCCCACGTGCTTCAGGAGATTCTCACGATCAAGAGCGACGACGTCATGGGAAGAAGCAAGGCCTACGAGGCCATTGTCAAGGGCGACCCGATGCCCAATCCGGGCATTCCGGAATCCCTCAACGTGCTTCTCCACGAACTTCGCGGCCTCGGCCTGAGCATAACCCTCGAATAATCATTGAATATTAGGAGACTAACACAATATGGCTTTAAAGAAAGACAACAAGATAAAGAGCAACTTCACCAAAATCACGATTGGACTTGCCTCCCCTGAGGAAATCAAGGCCAAGAGTAGCGGAGAAGTGCTGAAGCCCGAGACCATCAACTACCGCACCTATAAGCCGGAGCGCGACGGACTCTTCTGCGAGAAGATCTTCGGTCCGGTCAAGGACTACGAATGCCATTGCGGGAAATACAAGCGTATCCGCTACAAGGGTATAGTCTGCAATCATTGCGGTGTGGAGGTGACGGAGAAGAAAGTGCGTCGCGAGAGAATGGGCCACATAGAGCTCGTTGTCCCCGTGGCTCATATCTGGTATTTCCGTTCCTTGCCCAACAAGATCGGCTATCTGCTCGGACTTCCTTCCAAGAAGCTTGACGCCGTCATCTACTATGAGAGATACGTCGTCATCAATCCGGGGGAAAGCGGCAGGGAGAAACTCGACCTGCTGACCGAGGAGGAATATCTTGAAATAGTGGAAAACCTTCCCGAATCGAATCAGTCGTTGCCCGACGACGATCCGAATAAATTTGTGGCCAAGATGGGAGCCGAGGCAATTTTCGATCTTCTTCATGAGATCGACCTCGTGCATCTTGCTGCAGAGCTTCGCCATAAGGCAAACATCGACGGCTCGCAGCAGAGGAAGACCGAGGCGCTGAAGCGTCTGCAGGTGGTCAACTCCTTCCTTGCCTCCGCCGACCGCAACAAGCCCGAATGGATGGTGCTTAAGGCCGTGCCCGTCATTCCCCCCGAGCTGCGCCCGTTGGTCCCGCTCGACGGTGGCCGTTTCGCTACGTCCGACCTCAACGACCTCTACCGCAGGGTCATAATCCGCAACAATCGTCTCAAACGTCTTATCGAGATTCAAGCTCCGGAAGTCATTCTCCGAAACGAGAAACGCCTTCTTCAGGAGGCCGTTGACTCCCTGCTCGACAACAGCCGCAAGGCTTCTGCCGTAAAGAGCGATGTCAACCGTCCGCTGAAGTCGCTTTCCGACAGCCTCAAGGGCAAGCAGGGACGTTTCCGTCAGAACCTTCTCGGTAAGCGTGTGGATTACTCAGCCCGTTCGGTAATCGTTGTCGGCCCTGAATTGAAAATGCATGAATGCGGCATCCCCAAACTGATGGCCGCAGAGCTATACAAACCCTTCATCATCCGCAAGCTCATCGAGCGTGGAATCGTGAAGACCGTGAAGAGCGCCAAGAAGATTGTCGACCGCAAGGAAGCAGTCGTATGGGACATCCTCGAACACGTCATGAAGGGTCATCCCGTGCTTCTCAACCGTGCCCCGACGCTCCACCGTCTCGGCATTCAGGCATTCCAGCCTAAAATGATCGAGGGCAAGGCTATCCAGCTTCACCCGCTCGCTTGTACGGCATTCAACGCCGACTTCGACGGCGACCAGATGGCAGTCCACCTCCCGCTTGGCAACGAGGCCGTGCTTGAGGCCCAGATGCTCATGCTTGGAGCCCACAACATCCTCAATCCCGCCAATGGCGCGCCTATCACCGTGCCTTCGCAGGACATGGTGCTTGGTCTTTACTATATCACCAAACTCCGCAAGGGCGACAAGGGTGAAGGCTCGAAGTTCTATGGACCCGAAGAGGCAGAGATCGCTTACAACGAGGGGAAAGTGACTCTTCACGCCCCCGTCAGCGTCCTCGTCGATGATATCGACGAGAATGGCAACCCCGTAAAGGTGCTGAAGGAGAACACCTCCGTTGGCCGCGTGCTGTTCAATCAGTTTGTGCCTAAGGAGATCGGCTACGTCAATGAGATTATCTCTAAGAAGTCGCTTCGTGGCATCATCGGCAAGGTCATCAAGACGTGTGGCGTGACGCGTTCTGCGCAGTTCCTCGACGACATCAAGAACCTCGGCTACCGCATGGCATTCCGTGGAGGTCTTTCCTTCAACCTCGGCGACGTCATCATCCCGAAGGAGAAAGAGGAATACGTCAATGAGGGTTATGCCCAGGTGGAGGAAGTGATGATGAACTATTCGATGGGTCTTATCGGCGATAACGACCGCTACAACCAGGTCATCGATATATGGACACACGTCAACACCCGCCTCGCAAATACGCTGATGAAGCAGATGGAGGAAGACCAGCAAGGCTTCAATTCCGTCTACATGATGCTCGACTCCGGTGCCCGTGGTTCGAAGGACCAGATTCGTCAGCTGTCAGGTATGCGTGGTCTGATGGCCAAGCCTCAGAAAGCAGGAGCCGAAGGCGGACAGATCATCGAGAACCCGATTCTTGCAAACTTCAAGGAGGGTCTGTCGGTGCTCGAATACTTTATCTCCACCCACGGTGCGCGTAAAGGTCTTGCCGATACCGCCCTTAAGACCGCCGACGCCGGCTACCTTACACGTCGTCTTGTCGACGTGGCCCACGATGTGATTATCACTGAAGAGGACTGCGGCACGCTGCGCGGACTTGAATGCAGAGAGATAAAGAACAATGAGGAGGTAGTTGCCTCGCTCAGCGAGCGTATCCTTGGCCGCGTGTCGGTGCATGACATTGTCGACCCATTCAATCCTGATGATATCATCGTCCATGCCGGAGAGGAAATCACGGAGGCCATCGCCGACCGTATCGAGAAATCTCCGATCGAAATGGTGGAAATCCGCTCGGTGCTCACGTGCGAGGCCAAGAAGGGCGTTTGCGCCAAGTGCTACGGCCGCAATCTCTCCAACCATCGCATGGTGCAGAAGGGCGAGGCTGTCGGCGTGATTGCCGCTCAGTCAATCGGTGAGCCCGGTACGCAGCTTACTCTCCGTACGTTCCACGTCGGTGGTGTGGCAAGCAACGTGGCAGCCGTGAAGGACGTCACTTCCCGCTACGACGGCAAACTTGAGATCGACGAGCTCCGTACGGTCAAGAACAAGGATGGTGTTAGCGTCGTTGTAGGCCGTATGGCTGAGATGCGTATTGTCGAGCCCAAATCCGGGATCGTCCTGACCACTGCCAACATCCCTTACGGTTCGAAACTCTATTTCAAGGACGGCGACACCGTGAAGGTTGGCGACATGATTTGCGAATGGGACCCCTTCAACGCCGTTATCGTTTCGGAAGAGGGTGGTAAGGTCCGCTTCGAGAATATGGAAGAGGGCGTGACGTTCCGCACGGAGAGCGACGAGGGCACCAACCTCAGCGAGAAAATCATCATCGAGTCTAAGGACCGTACGAAGGTGCCCGCAGCCGAGTTCTATGACAATGACGGAAATCTCGTGCGCACGTATTCTCTGCCTGTAGGTGCCCACCTTCTCATCAATGAGGGTGAGGAACTGACTCCGGGTGAGGTGTTCGTGAAGATTCCGCGTGCTGCCGGTAACGCCGGTGACATCACCGGTGGTCTTCCCCGTGTGACCGAGCTTTTCGAGGCCCGCAACCCGAGCAACCCTGCCGTGGTCAGCGAAATCGATGGCGAGGTGAAATTCGGTAAGATCAAACGTGGTAACCGTGAGATATCCGTGACGTCGAAGCTTGGCGAGGAGAAGAAATATCTTGTGCCTCTGTCGAAACAGATTCTTGTTCAGGAGAACGACTTCGTGCGTGCCGGCACTCCGCTTTCCGACGGCCACATCACTCCGGCCGACATCCTTAACATCAAGGGTCCCACGGCCGTGCAGGATTATATCGTCAACGAGGTGCAGGACGTCTACCGTATGCAGGGCGTGAAGATCAACGACAAGCACTTTGAGGTGATTGTCCGCCAGATGATGCGCAAGGTCAATATCCTTGATCCGGGCGACACGCGATTCCTTGAGCAGCAGGTGGTAGACAAGCTCGACTTCATGGAGGAGAACGACAATATCTGGGGCAAGAAGGTGATCACCGATGCCGGGGATTCCACTACTTACCTTGCCGGACAGATCATCACCGTCCGTAAGCTCCGCGACGAGAACTCGGCATTGAAGCGCAGGGACCTCCGTCCGATGCAGGTGCGCGACGCAATGCCCGCCACTTCTGAGCAGATTCTTCAGGGTATCACGCGTGCGGCTCTCCAGACTTCGAGCTTCATGTCGGCGGCCTCTTTCCAGGAGACAACGAAGGTGCTCAACGAGGCAGCCATCAACGGCAAAACCGACAACTTGGAGGGCATGAAGGAGAACGTCATCTGCGGTCACCTTATCCCTGCCGGTACGGGTCTTCGCGAATACAACCGCCTTGTAGTTGCCAACAAAGACGAATACGCAGCTCTTCAGCTGACCGACAATCCCGAAGAGATAGCGCTCTGATAGCAATTATACATAATACGAACAAAAAAGGATTGAACCGCAGCGGTTCAATCCTTTTTTTGTTCGTATCCACCACGACATCCATCATGTTGGACTTTCCGGATGAAATCAGTCTCCGTAGAAATCGTTGTAGTAGTGCGACAGTTCATGAGACTGGCGGACATAGGTCCATCCAAATTTCGAAGTCTCACACCCTCCAAATAATTCATCAATATTATCTAAAGCAAATCCTACCGCTGAAATAATATCCTCGCTGATGCCTTCTCCCTTCAGCGTGCTTATCAAGTTGTCGCGTGACTCACTGTTTGTAAAGACTGTAGAAATCATATTCTTCAATACGGATATTCCCATGGCTGAATCGGCAAAAGTATTGTTGAAAAGCAGTTCGTCTCCCTCTTCCTTAAAAATATAGTTAATTGCAACCCCTTCGGCATTTCTTGGGGTGATTGTCAGAAATATATTCGACAGAAGGGAATACAGAGCCTCGGTATTCATGGGATACGTTTCATATGAGTCGGCGGTTTTCCTTTTGACGATATTCATTCCCATCATTTTTAATGGATCGAAAGTCAGCGCATATGAAGATTCTGTAATATGGCTTGCGCAGAATGTATTAGGAGGATAGACGGATATCGGCTCATAGTATAGTTCTTGATCTTTGTATAAACCGGCTATGCCAAACGATAGTGGATATCGCGAAGGAGTATGAGGTATTGAGACTCCCGGTATGATCCTACCCCATAGTTTCCCTAAGGATATAAGTCGGTCGGAGTCTTGATCAAAACCGTAGTCTTTTTCTTTTATGCACGATGTATTGAGTATCAGCAGAACAAGGTCAGACAGCGAGATGGATTGTTCGTATTTCGATGGATAGGACGAGCTTTTCAAGTCGCATATGAACAATGAGTGGGAGAAATGACAATTGATGTCTCTGTCAGGAATAGCAGCAATGAAGTATAAAGGGGATTCCTTACCCAATATGCCGGCGTTGGGGTTAAGTGACTCAAAGTCTTTTGTGGGAGACACATACCATTCTCCACACTTGAGACTGTCGGCAGTGGCTATTCCATTTGAGATTTTCACTTTGACACCGTATATTTCCTCTTCCCCGGAAAATTCATACCTTCCTTTCTGATAATTGGGAGTTAGCTTGATGGGTATGATCGGTTGGATGCCCAACCCGATAAAAGAAGGCCTTTCCACTTTCCCCTTCACAGGATTCCCCTCAATTGAAGATAGGTAGAGAGGATCCGTGTAAAGTTGCAACGTCCCTTTATTGCCATCGGTTAGGGATATTTTGACATGTTGCCCCTCCGACAGTTTTATGTCGAAATAGGCTTGTCCTCCCGATCCCATATACGTGCCGGTAAAACAGAATCCGTCTTTCTCCCCGAACACTTTTCCATTGATGTCAGGCAAGTCGACAACTTCAGGAGGATTATCCGGAATAATAGGAGGCTCTTCTACCCCCTCCTTGGTTTCATGGCATGCGCACAAGGATATTGCAATCATAGATGCAATTCCCAAATTCAATAACTTGTTCATAATTAAACTGGTTAGATTTAATCAACTTCAATAATAAGTATGTTTTAATAAAGACAATAGTTCGTTAATTTTTGAATGAATCATGCGGAGTCTCTGACGCCGAAGAACAATAAGTTAGGCGGAATCTCGTCCGCCATGACAAAATTATTTTTCTGATTGTCGGATTTCTGACCCTCAATAAATTTCTTAATATGTTGATACAGCGAGGCATTATGAAGTACTCTTCTGACGGAAGCGACGGAAAGTCTGCGTCCTGTCGCCTCGTGTATCCTGTCAGACATTTCCCTGGCCACATTTACTGCGGAAAGGGATGCGTTGTAGCCAAAGGAGAGTCTGTCGGCATCAGTGGACTGCCAATGTTCAATGTAGAGTCAAGTGGCAAGTGCAAAATTAGCAAATCATTCGGAAGAACTC
>ERZ778518.1618-NODE-1618-length-14426-cov-3.889778_pt1 | contig 14426 bp, 12 predicted proteins | sample MGYA00510340_ERZ778518 | MGnify/ENA primary metagenome ERZ778518 (study PRJEB29527, sample SAMN07138967) | mouse gut metagenome | material: feces | host: mouse | place: China:Nanjing | collected 2016-01-25 ...
TCTCGGAGAAGCGCGTGCCGACGACCTCGGCCTCTTCGGCTAATTAATAGAGTATTGGTCAGATATTGTTATAAGACACCCTCTAAATCTTTTGCGGGTAGGTAAAAAAAACTTATCTTTGCATTTGCCCGGATATGTACGGGACGTATAGACGACATGGAACAATACATCGTATCGGCAAGGAAATACCGTCCGTCGACATTCGACAGCGTGGTAGGCCAGCAGGCCCTTACCACCACGCTCAAGAATGCCATAACGGCCGAGCGCCTTGCCCACGCTTATCTATTCTGCGGATCGCGGGGCGTGGGCAAGACATCGTGTGCCCGTATTTTCGCCAAAACAATCAACTGCACCAACCGGACGGCCTCCGGCGAGGCTTGCAACGAGTGCGATTCCTGTCGGCAATTCAATGAAAACCGCTCGCTGAACATCATAGAGCTTGACGCCGCCTCCCATAACGGTGTCGACGATATGAAAAGCCTGATAGAGCAAGTGATGGTGCCGCCGTCGGTGGGCCGTTACCGTGTGTTCATCATCGACGAGGTGCATATGCTCACCTCGCAGGCTTTCAACGCTTTCCTTAAGACTCTCGAAGAGCCGCCGGGATATGTGGTTTTCATTCTTGCCACCACGGAGAAGCACAAAATTATTCCCACGATCCTGTCGCGCTGCCAGATATATGACTTCAACCGTATATCCATATCCGACATGGTGGCGCACATGCAGCGCGTGGCCGCGTCGGAGGGAATACAGGCCGAGGCTTCCGCGCTCAACGTCATAGCGCAGAAAGCCGACGGAGCCATGCGCGACGCCTTGTCGATATTCGACCAGGTGGCGGCAAGCTCGGGAGGCAATATCACCTATGCCGCAACGATAGAGAATCTTAATGTGCTTGACCACGGGTATTACTCCCGTCTAGTCGACGCGTTCGTGGCGCAGGACGTTCCGGCAGCATTGCTCATATATAAGGAGATAAGGGCCAAGGGTTTTGATTCGCAGTTCTTTATCAATGGCCTCGGGCTATACATGCGCGACCTCATGGTGGCGTCCGACCCTTCCACGATATGCCTTCTGGAGGCGCCCGACAACATCAGGGCGGAGATGGCCGAACGTGCCGCCAAGCTTCACCCAACCTTCCTGTACAAGGCGATGGAGCTTTGCAATGATGCCGATTTCAATTTCAGGCAGGCCAGCAACAAGCAATTCTTAATAGAGCTGACGCTCATCAGACTGTGCCAACTACTCAGCCCTTCGCCCGATGAAAGCGGGAGTGGCGGGGGGCAGTTGAAACCGCTCGTAGCCGCAGCCACGCCCGTGGCCGCAGCGGCACCGGGTGTCCCGCAAGGCACGGCAGCCCCTGCCGTGCAGTCTCAGCACGTGCAAGAGCCGGCCGTGCAGTACAAGGCCGTCGAGCCGCAGGTGCCGCAGAGCCACGGCCCTGCGCATACCATAGGCTCCTTCTCGCTCCGCCGCCCTGCCCGCGCGGCGGCAGAACCCGAAAAACCGGCAGAAGCTCCCGTGGCGTCCCAAAAGCGGCAGGCGGCATATTCCGATGCCGACATGGCTTCGGCATGGGGACGCTGCGTGGCGCAGTATTCTTCCGAGCCGGTGTTGTCGAGCACTCTGAGCGCTATCGAGCCGGTGCGCGCGCACGGCGACTCCTTCGTGCTGAGCGTGAGCTCGTCGATACAGCTCGACATACTCTCCAAGGAAATAAACGGGCTGGAGCAGAGACTGCGGCAGGCGGTGGGCAACGACGACATATCGCTGGAAGTGCGCCTTGTGGAAGGCGATCTGCCCAGTTCGTTGTGGACCGACGACCAGGTACTCTCAGCCGTTCTTGAAAAGCACCCCGGGCTGGCCGATTTTATGGCTAAATACAAGATGAGGCTTATGTGACCGAACACATCTGTATTTGGCAATTGTTAATAATTATGCAGATACGTAATAATTATACAGATACGGCACATAGATGACAGAATATTCAAAACGAATAGTAGTAAAGATAGGCAGCAACGTCCTCACAAGAGCCGACGGCATGCTCGACGTGACGAGGCTTAGCTCCCTTGTCGACCAGCTCGCAGAGCTGCGCCGCGCAGGCGTGGAACTTGTGGTGGTTTCTTCGGGAGCCGTGGCTTCGGGTCGCGGCGAGCTGCGCGGCCTCGACGGTCTGGCGCGCCTCGACCAAGTGTCTGCCAGGCAGTTGTTCAGTGCCGTGGGGCAGGCCAAGCTCATAAACAGGTATTACGATTTTTTCCGTGAGCACGGCATACATTGCGGCCAGGTGCTGGCTACGAAGGAGAATTTTGCCGAGCGGCGGCATTATCTCAACCAGAAAAACTGTATGGACGCCATGCTCCGCCACGGGGTGGTGCCTATAGTGAACGAGAACGACACGGTGTCGATTACCGAGCTGATGTTTACCGACAACGACGAGCTGTCGGGGCTGATAGCCGCTATGATGAACGCCGACAAACTAATAATACTCAGCAATATCGACGGTCTGTTTACCGGCAATCCCTCCGACCCGGCCTCGCAGCTGATCGAGCGGCTGGAGGCGGCCGACGATCCCACGTGCTTTATAAGCTCGGCAAAGTCGAGCCTTGGCCGAGGTGGGATGGGGTCGAAATGCCGCATTGCGCGCCGCGTTGCTGCCGAAGGCATCGAAGTGGTGTTGGGCAACGGCAAACGCGACGGCATAATACCCGCTCTTGCCGCCGTGGGCAAGCCGTCGGTGCCCTGCACGGTGTTTGTGGCCTCTGAGGCGGCGCCATCAGGCCTCAAGAAATGGATTGCCCACAGTGATTCATTTGCCAAAGGTTCCTTGTATGTGAATGCCGGTGCGGCTGAGGCTCTTATGCGCGGCGGCGCCAGCGTGCTGCCCGTGGGCGTGGAGCGTGTGGAGGGCGATTTTGAGGCCGAGGACATAGTGACTGTGTGTGCGCCCGACGGCCATGTGATTGCGTGGGGACGCGTCACTGCCTGTGCAACAGATGCCTGCGCCCTGGCAGGGCAGAGCGGCGCGAAGCCCCTTATCCATGCCGATTTCCTTTATGTAGACGAAACCATTAAATTCCGTGACAATGAACTTGACAACTGACAACGACAATATATTCAGCAAGGCCCGAGAAGCTTCGAGGCAGATAGCCGCCATAGCCCCGGCGCGTACCGACGAGATACTGCGGGCGCTGGCCGACGCCGTGGAGGCACGGCAGGAGGATCTGCTTAAGGCTAACGCGGCCGACTGCGCCGCTCTCGACCCCTCCGATTCCCGCTACGACCGCCTTCTTCTCACGCCCGAACGTGTGGGCGCCATCGCCGATGGTATGCGCGAGGTGGCAGCGCTGCCTTCGCCACTTGGCATAGCCCTCGAAAGCTTCAAGCGGCCTAACGGCATGCTTGTGCGCAAGGTTTCTGTGCCATTCGGCGTGATAGGCGTTATATTCGAGGCGCGACCCAATGTGGTTTTTGATGTTTTCGCCCTGTGTTTCAAGGCCGGTAGCGCCTGTGTGCTGAAAGGCGGACACGAGGCTGCCACCACCAATGCCGCGGCAATAACCATAATACGCGAAACTCTCGAGGCATCGGGTGTTCCTGCCGACAGCGCCATATTGCTGGGCAACAGCCGTGACGAGGCGCTTGCCATGCTGCGTGCGCGAGGCCTTGTCGACCTTGTTATTCCGCGTGGCAGCCGAGTCCTTATCGACTGGGTGCGCGAGAATGCTCAGGTACCCGTTATAGAAACAGGCGCGGGCGTGTGCCATACGTATTTCCACTCCTCGGGCGACATTGCCACGGGGCGTGATATAATATTCAATGCCAAGACGCGACGCGTTGGAGTCTGCAACGCCTTGGATTGTATGATCGTCGACCGTTCGCGCCTTTCCGACCTTCCTGCCATATGCTACCACCTCTCAGACCGCAATGTCGAGATATATGCCGACGAGGAGGCTTACCAGGCGCTGAAAGGTGCGTACCCGCTGCTGCATCGAGCTTCCGACGAGGATTTCGGGCGCGAATGGCTATCGCTCCGTATGAGCCTTAAGACGGTGGGGGATATAGACGAGGCTCTTGATTTCATAGCTGTCCACGGCTCGCAGCACAGCGAGTGCATAGTGGCGGAGAACCGCGAGGCCACAGAGCAGTTCCTCAACAATGTCGATGCCGCCTGTGTGTATGCCAATGTGTCGACGGCTTTTACCGACGGCGGACAGTTCGGCTTCGGTGCCGAGATAGGCATATCTACCCAGAAGCTGCATGCCCGCGGCCCCATGGCGCTGCGTGAGATTACGACGTACAAATACCTCGTTACCGGCGCCGGGCAGACACGATCTTAAAAACGCAGGCTGAAATCCTGCCTCGGAAGGTGGGGCAGGGCAGCGAACACAGCGCGGGAATTGTCGTTGGAGAAAGCCATTCCGTAGGAGTAGCGGCAGCGTAGTTCCGCGGCTCGTTCGATTGTGTCGCGCCCTATCAGCAGGGCGTTGACAGGCTTTTCAATATCTGCCGCAATGTCGGCCACGATAAAGTTGGCGTCGCAATCCACTATTTCGGATTGCGGCGCTACTGTTTTTATTATCGCTGTGTAGCGCCCGGGATTGCGCGACATTATCATAATCCTTTCAGGCCTGAAGAAGGCCAGCAGGCGCACGAGCAGCCTCAGGTCCTTGTCCGAACCGATGCGGCTGTAGGAGTAGTATGGCAGCGGCTGGCACAGCACCTCCGTTATGAACCGGTAGGCGAACGGCGAGTGTATGCCGAAGCCCTTGCTGTGCCGCCAACGCTTGTAATATGCCAGTACGCCCATCGGCAGAGGAGGCTTAGATTAGTTTGCGGCGTCGTGCCTCGGTGAACACGCCTGCGCCAACGAGCAGATATATCAGAGTCACGCAGGCATAGGCAATGCCTGATGATGTTTTAATAGACTCGGGCGCGAATGTCATACTCACTTCGTGGCTGCCGGCAGGAAGTGCCAAGGCGCGGAGCACGTAGTTTACGCGGGCGAGTTCCGCTGGCTTGCCGTCGATGGCGGCGTGCCAGCCCCACGGGAAGTATATTTCGGAGAATACACCCACACCGCCGTTGGTGGTGGATACGTGGTATTTGAGTTCGTTGGGGGTGTACGAAGTCATATAGATGGTGTCGCCGGGTGCGAGCGACGGAGCCTCTTCGGGCAGCGCTCCGGCAAATTTGCGGTCGGCCACGGCGTTGCGTGCAAAGTCGAGCGTAGAGGCGTCGAGTGCTGCCATTTCGGCGTCTGCTCCGTCGACCCACACGAGGCTGTCTACCAGCCACGCGTTGCCGAGGGCGTCGGGGTTCTTGGCGAGAGGCTGCTCGGGGTCGCCCGTTATCACATAGCGGGCATTGAGCATGTCGGCCACCCGGTAGCCGGTGCGCAGGTCGTTGCCGAGCTGGCCTATGCGCGGGTCGGAAAGCACAGGCGAGCCGGGCATGTATCCGTAGCGCAGCACGGGCATCAGCTTGCGCTGTATGAGGTCTTCGTAGCGGTTGAGCTTGGCTGCGTGGTAGCCTCCGAGGGTGTGGTGGAAGTACGACCTGTCGGCGTTTTGGAATCCCGGTATGTCGAACACCCTGTATGTGCCGTCATTGTCGGCCAAGATGGCGCGGTCTATCTCGTCGGGGGTGAATGTTATCTCGCCTGCAGGGTCGGCCGGCCCGAAGGAGCTGTGCGACACATAGCGCTTGTCGGTCTGGTAAAGGTCGGTGAATATCAGCACTCCGAATGCGCCCGCAGCCACGCCGAGGCGCACGGCGCGCTTATAGAAAAGTATCATTACAAAGGCGCCAAGCGCGAGGAACAGCAGCGAACGCCAGCCGTCGGAACGCACCAAGCCATATCGCAGCGATGTTATGGCCTCTATGTTGGCCGGATTGGAGAGCGACAATTCATATACTGCGGCTGCAATCTGGTTGCTGTCGGCGCCGTTCTGCTCGTAGTACTGGGCAAGTTGCTGTTGCAGTTGCTCGGAGTATGCGCGGTCGGTATCGTTGATAGCTTCGCCGAAAGCGCCGGGCGCGGCCACGGCTACAAGCGCCACAAGCGCCGGAAGGCCGAAGGCCACGAGAAGCGGCTTCTTGTACTTGCCCCACGCCGTCGCACCGTCGCGCAAGAGTTGCGCCAGTGCGAGAATGGCCAGCAGGGGCATACAGAATTCAGCTACCACGAGAATGCTCTCTACGGCGCGGAATTTGTTGTACATCGGGAAGTTGTATATCATCAGGTCGGTGAGCCATTCGAGATTGTAGCCCAGCGACAGAAGCATCGACAGCACTGTGGCCGTGAGCAGGCCCCACTTGAGCGGCCCGCGAACGATAATACAGCCCAGAATGAAGAATACTACCACGAGCACACCCACATACACGGGACCGTTGGTACCTTCGGAGTTGTTGAAGTACTGCGACAGGTATTGAAGCAGCATCGAGGTAGAAGCGTTGTCGGCATATTCGGAGGCATCATCGAGCATAGCAAGGCTCATATGCTGCATAGAGCCTTGCTCGGGGCGTGCGGAGGCTCCGCCACGCACATTGGGTACCACGAGCGAGAACATCTCGGCCCGGCCGTAGCTCCAGCCCACTATATCCGATTTGGCAAGGCCTCCTGTAGGCCGTTCTGTCGGAGCGCCGGTAGACGCTGTTTCCAACGGGGTGAGCTCGCTCTGGGTGCGTTTGGTTTCTTTGGCGTACTCATAGGTGTTGTATAGCGACGGGGCGTTGGCTCCGAGAGCGAGGACGCCGCATCCCAGGGCTATGGCAGAGGCTGCGAACCAGCTGCGCAGGCGCTTGCCGCGTATGGCTTCCACAAGGTAAGAAATGGCAAGAATGGCCATCGTCAGGCCGAAATAGTAGGTCATCTGCGGGTGGTTGGCGTTGAGCTGCAGCATGGCAAACAGCGCCAGCATGGCAGCTCCGGCCACATAGCGTCCGCGATAAAGCATTATGAATCCGGCAACAGTGGGCGGCACATAGCTGAGCGCCACGAATTTCCATATATGCCCGGCTCCTATTATGATTATGAAGTACGACGAGAATCCCCATGCGATGGAGCCTATCAATGCGTAGTACCATCGCATCTTAAGGGCGAAGAGCAGTATCAGGAATCCCGCCATCATCATGAATAGCAGGTTCGAAGGTGCGGGCAGCCCGAGTCCGTACACGGTGTTAATCCATGTAAAGAGGCTGTTCGAGGGGTAGCTCGGCGAAATCTGGAAGGTGGGCATGCCTCCGAAGAGGGCGTTTGTCCACAGCGCTTTCTCTCCGGTTTCTGCTTCGTAGGTCTGCGCCTCGTGGCCGTTTGCGGCGCCCTGCTGCATATCGGGTTGCCTCAGGCTGTTGCCCTCGAAATTGTCGGGGTAGAAAAAAGCCAGTGATATTATGGCCAGTACGGCCACTGATACAAAGAACCCCCACACCTGAGGCCTTGAGAGATATGCTTTGAGTCGTTCCATCATATTTTCCTTGCTAATAAGCCGCAAATGTACGAAAAAAAACCGAACCTCGCCTCATAAGTAAATAAATGTTAAATTATTGGCGTGTTCACGAAAATTATCCGTATTTTTGTTGTGTACATCATAAAAGAAATTCCTGAATAATATGCCTAAGGATATAACAATCCATATAGAGAATTTTGGGCCAATAAGAGAGCCTGCACAGATAACGCTACGCCCGTTTATGATTTTTTCGGGAGTTTCAGGAACAGGCAAAAGTTATGTGGCGATGCTTGTGCATTTTGTGTACAGGGTGCTGTGTGGTGAGGAATTGATTTCCTTTTTTACAGAAATTACAGGCGGTAAATCAATATTGATCCCCGGGGCAATTACCGGAGATAATGGCAAGGTCTATTCGGTAGGGAAATATGATTTTTCCGAGTGGGTAGATCGTCGGGCTGTGTCGTATATGCAGGAAATGCTTGGTAATCAAGAATTCTCAGCCAAAATACATATAGAGTTCCCAGATCTTAAAGATACATTTGAATATAATTACAGGGAAGGTCGTTTGTCTATGGGAGATGACAATAACGACCAGCAGCAGATGGGATTCTTATCACTCTCAGGAGTTGAAGATTCTTTAAAATTCCCGGTAGAAATACTTTCAGATGTAGGGGTTATACCATTCTCTCTTTTGCTTTCCCGCTATTTGCGTGATTTGTATGAACTTCAGCCGTCGATGACTTTGTTCTTGCCGCCGTCGCGAGGTGCTTTGATCAGTCTTCCTGATGATGCAAGAGGCATTCTGAGCAAGTCCGGCGGAATGTATCAGGAGTTTGTTACAGATATGCAGGAGCTAAAGCGATTGCGTCCGAGGCGTGATGAAAAGGTTTCCGAAGCATGCCATATCGTTCAAGAAGATGTGCTGAAAGGCAGTATTGATGTTGTGGATAATGAGTTGTATTATAACACAGGCTCTTTGCCAACACCACTGCCTATTACTGCGGCAGCATCTTCAATTAAGGAGGTTGCACCTTTTGCACTTTTAATGCAGAAGGGATGGCTTCCGTACGTGTCTACTTTGTTTGAAGAGCCTGAGTCGCATCTTCATCCGCATTTACAGATGAAAGTTGCCGACATTCTTGGATTTGCAGTTGCGGAAGGAGCCCGAATACAAATTACCACTCACAGCGACTATCTGTTGCGAAGAATCAGCGACTTGATCAGGCTGTCGTTGTTGGCTGATCAATATAACGATAAAGAAAAGTTTATAGATTTCTGTCGCAAATACTCTTTTTATCCGGAGGCTGCAATAAAGCCGGAAGACGTGGCGGCGTATTTCCACGCCTATGACAAGGTTGCAGCCTCTGTTATTGTGAAGCGTCAGGACGTGTCGCGTGGCATACCGTTTGATACATTTGAAGGCGTGGTGGAAAATGAGATGAGGAACAGTTTCATATTGATGGACGAGACAGACGTTTTTTAACAGTATAGATATGGAGCCAAAACTTATCGCAAATTTCAACCGGCAGTTTCCTGTATACGCGGTTTTGGAATGTAAGGGTACTTGCGTTTTAAAAGAAAAAGAGCGTTCAGCGTCAAGCAATGGCGAGTTTGGCCAACTTACTATAACGGATATCGATTGTTGGCACTTTCCCCATAATCTGCCAAAGGATAATTCTTCGTTTTATGCAAAGTCTGTCGAAGGCATAGGTGCGATAGAGAGATGTCACGAGCTTATGCTGAAAGATTGCGACGGGATATTTTGTGTTGAAGAACAAGGCAAACTTGTGTTCTATGTCTGCGAACTTAAAAGTTCGTACATTAAGGACAATATAGTAAAAGCAAAAGATCAAATAGTCGGTTCTTGCCTGAAACTTGATTCACTGTTGTCTATTTTGCAAGGTTATGATAAGGACTTAATAGAGTATAGAGGTGTTATTATTGCATATGAGGCTGATACGGAGAGATTGAGCTCGTTTAATGCTTTGACAGATCGTGGAGCGGCTTTCTGTATAAAGCTATATAAGGACGGGGCGTATCATATGCCGAAAGAGAAGTGTGAGGCATACTGGAAGCCGCTTAGATGCTATGATATAGAAATTGGTCTTGTAAAAGTACCGAGAGGGAATACGGCTTATCAAGTTCGATTGAATGATATTATAAGGCAGGCTCATTCATAGTTTGTAAATCCGGTTTGTCGGTTAAATATGACACGCCACCCCTTGGAGCCATAGGAATGGCGAGGGGTGGCGTGCGCACAGTTATATTTTTGCGGAGGGGCTTACTGCATGCCGCTCACGCTTACGGAGGAGTCGATTTTGGCGACCAGTCCCTGCAGTACCTTGCCCGGGCCGAGTTCTACGAACTCTGTGGCGCCGTCGGCAATCATGTTGCGGACGCTCTGTGTCCAGCGTACCGGGGCGGTGAGCTGAGCCACGAGGTTGGCCTTGATTTCGGCAGGGTCGGTGTGGGGCAGCGCGTCCACGTTCTGGAACACGGGGCATACCGGGGTGTGGAACTCGGTAGCTTCGATAGCTGCAGCGAGTTCTGCGCGGGCAGGCTCCATGCAGGGCGAGTGGAAGGCCCCGCCTACTTTGAGTTTGAGGGCGCGTTTGGCTCCTGCTGCCTTGAGGGCCTCGCAGGCTGCGTCGATAGCCGCTACCTCGCCGGAAATAACGAGCTGTCCGGGGCAGTTGTAGTTGGCGCAGACCACCGTGCCTTCGATACCGGCGCAGATTTCCTCAACCTTTTCGTCGGGGAGGGCGAGGACTGCCGCCATGGTCGATTCGGTGAGCTCGCAGGCTTTCTGCATTGCGCGAGCGCGGGCAGCCACGAGGCGGAGGCCGTCTTCAAAGCTGAGTGCTCCGGCAGCCACGAGCGCTGAAAATTCGCCCAAGGAGTGGCCGGCAACCATGTCGGGCTGGAAGTCGGCACCGAGGCTCTTGGCCAAAAGCACTGAGTGGATAAAGATGGCCGGCTGAGTTACGGCGGTCTGGCGGAGGTCTTCGTCGGTACCGGCGAACATAAGGTCGGTGATGGAGAATCCGAGTATCTCGTTGGCTTTTTCAAAGAGGGCGCGGGCTTCGGCGTTGTTGTCGTAGAGGTCTTTGCCCATGCCTACGAATTGCGCTCCCTGGCCCGGGAATACATATGCTTTCATTATGGTTGGTTTATAAATTACCTTAAAAACTCAGCAAAGTTAGGGATTTTCGGTGAATTATGCCTAACTTTACACATCAAAACAACCGAATCATGCACACACTCCTGCTCATACCCCTCTTTATTGGTAATCTCCGTGGCTGGGAATGGCTTATAATATTCCTTGCCATACTTCTTCTTTTCGGCGGCCGCAAGATTCCTGAGCTGATGCGCGGCCTCGGAAAGGGCATACATTCGTTCCGCAAGGGTATGCAGGAAGCCAAGGAGGAGCTTAACAAGCCTCTCGACAGCGACGAGCAGGCCAAGGCTCCGGGTGCGGCTGCAAGTGACGAGCCACGCGGCAAAGACCGCGATTAACCCACCCCCTGTCCGGCCGTGGCAGACAAGGAATCGACTTTCTGGGACCATCTCGACGCCCTGCGCCGGGTGCTTGTGCGCGTGGTGGCTGTGGTGGCCGTTCTCGGCGTGGGCGCATTTGTGGCTATGCCGTGGATTTTCGACAATGTGATAATGGCGCCGTGCAGCCCGTCGTTCCCCGTCTATGAGTTGTTCGACCGTATTGCGGGGCAGACTACTGCCGACGGCTTCGAGGTCGATGTGGTAAGCCTCGAGCTTGCCTCGCAGCTGTTTGTGCATCTCTCGGCTTCGTGCTGGGTGGCTCTGATTGTCGGATTTCCAGTGGTCATATACCTGCTGTGGGGCTTTGTGGCTCCCGGGCTTTATGAACACGAGCGCCGTGGCATCACCCGTGCGTTCTTTTTCGGCAATGTCATGTTCTATCTCGGTGTTGCCGCAGGCTATTTCCTTATATTTCCGCTCACGGTGAGGTTCCTTGCCGATTACAGGCTTAGCGAAGCCATACGGCCTATCGTGTCGCTGGATTCCTATATGGATAATTTCTTTACGCTCCTGCTTATGATGGGAGCCGTGTTCGAGCTGCCGTTGCTCGCGTGGCTCTTGGGCAAGATGGGAGTGCTGCGGCGCGATTTCTTCGGCCGCTACCGGCGTCACGCCATCGTGGCGCTTCTGGTGGTTGCCGCCCTGATAACTCCTACCGGCGATCCGTTTACCTTATTTATAGTATTCATACCTATCTACACCTTGTGGGAGGCCTCCGCGCGCCTTGTGCCGGCCTCGGACAAGAGATTACCATGAAACATCCTCTTCCCCGTATCGGGCTTCTCGCCCGCGTGGCAATAGCGATAGTTCTCGGCATAGCTGCCGGAATGGTGCTGCCTGTATGGGCGGCGCGCTGCTTTGCCACTTTCAATTCCTTGTTCAGCTCTTTTCTGGGCTTTGTGATTCCGCTGCTTATCGTGGGGTTTGTGGCACCTGCCATTGCCGACATAGGGCGTAGAGCCGGCGCCATGCTGCTTGCCACCGTGGCCATATCATATCTGATGACGTTCGGCTCCGGCGCGCTTGCATATATTACTGCCAATTTCGCATTTCCGTCGCTTATAGAGCCTGCCGCCTATATTGCCGCTACAGGTGGCTCGGTGGCCGGTCCTGATGCTTTTTTCAATATCGAGATAGAGCCGTTGATGACCGTCACGGCATCGCTGGTGCTTGCCTTCGTGCTTGGCTTCGGCTGTGCCGTACTGCCCTTGGCTCGCACTCTCAAGAGCCTGCTCGAAGATTTCCGCAGCATCATAAATCTCGTGATAGGCAGGGCGATAGTTCCTCTGCTGCCGCTTTATATCTTCGGTATATTCATGGGTATGACGATGGCCGGTACTGTCGGCTCGATACTGTCGACATTTATCAAGATAATAGTCGTTATTTTTGCTCTCCACATAGGTGTGCTTGTGCTGCAGTATTGTGTGGCATCGGCGTTTTCGCGCCGCAATCCGTTCAAGGCCTTGGCCACTATGATGCCGGCTTATTTCACGGCTCTTGGCACGCAGTCGTCGGCTGCGACCATACCTGTGACGCTCGAGCGCACTGTCGCCATGGGCGTCAATCGCGATATCGCGGGTTTCACCGTGCCGTTGTGCGCCACAATCCATATGTCGGGTTCGACGCTTAAGATAGTGTCCTGCGCCATGGCGCTTATGGTGCTCCACGGCATGCCTTACGACTTCGGTATGTTTGCCGGGTTCATAGCCATGCTCGGCATCACCATAATAGCGGCTCCCGGTGTTCCCGGAGGCGCGATTATGGCTTCGCTCGGCCTGCTGAGCGGTATGCTCGGTTTTTCCGATGCGGACAATGCCATGATGATAGCTCTCTACATAGCTATGGACAGTTTCGGCACCGCCTGCAACATTACCGGCGACGGAGCCATTGCCCAGATCGTGGAGAGAATCTTCCGCCGGCCTACGACTTCTGGAACTCTGTAGGCGACATTCCGGTGAGATGCTTGAAGTACTTGCCGAATGACGACTGGTTCGAGAAGTTGAGCGCGTAGGCCACTTGCTGGATGTTCTTGCCCGAGAAGCGGAGCAGGTTCTTGGCTTCCGTAATCACGAAGTGGTCGATCCACCGGGCAGCCGAGCGTCCTGTGGCCTCCTTGACAAGCAGCGACAGGTACTTGGGCGATATGAACAGCTGGGAGGCGTAGAAGTTTACGGAGCGCTCGCGGGTGAAGTGCATATGCACAAGCCTCATAAAATCCTGCACATAGCTGCTGCGCCTCGGCGCTGCGCCTTCGGCCACGCTTACCTCGGCGCGTTTGTAGGCAAGCACCATTATGTGGTAGAACAATGCCGCCGCCAGATTGCTCAAAATATGGCGGTTGAGCTGCAGGTTGAATTTGTCGCTCATCACAGAGTGCATCAGCCCGAAATAACGAAGCAGCACGGGCAGTTCGCGTTCCTTTACCTCCAGCACAGGCGTCGGGCGTTCCTGCAGGGGCGCTATGGATATCGACGAGAACGATATGTTGATGTTCTGCACGAAGCTCGACGACATCGCCACGATATATGTTTCGGCCTCGCGCCAGTTGTCGGAGTGCAGGTTTATCAGAGAGCCGTGAGGAGCCACAAGCAATGACGGTTTGTCGATAACGAACTCGTCGGAATTGAATTTGACGTTAATAGTCCCTTTCACGAAGAGAAAACAAATCAGACCGTCGACCCGGCGGTGCATCATCTCGAGGCTTTCGAGCTGCTTGCTCAGCTCCGAATCGAGATGCACGTACACGCACGAATCCTCTATGCGGCTGTAGTCGGCCGATATCCTTTCAAGGCGCTCAAAGCCTTGGCGAATTACTTCCTCCATATGGTGGTATGTGTGTTGACTTTCAGATTGTGCGCCAAAATTACAAAAAGATTCGCAAACCTACTGCCAAAATTCCCAATCGCACCAATATCTTATCCCTTTGCACCAATCATCCGTCCTCTCCCCGCAGATCATTCCGAAAATCCCTCCCCGTGGCGAAATGCGCGTGGTGTAAAAATAAATTTAGTTGTTTTTGCGCTCGACTTATTCGTATCTTTGGCTAATCGCCTTAGATACTCACGCTCGGCAAAATCAAATAAGAATATTTGTTTTTGCACTCGACTTATTCGTATCTTTGCAATCCATACCAATCAGATATGACAATATAATTATTAGGAAATTGAAAGTTCGTTATATCCGGCATATAAATACAGTTGCCTATAGTGGTAAAATATTTGTTTTGGTTTGGGATACAAATAATTTAAGATATTATGAGGCGTCAATATAATCTTGGATTCATCTCAGACGATGACATTTATGAGCATGTAAAGCGAACGGTTGAGTCTTATCGTCGTGATATTACGTTGCTACAGTTTAACGAAAACATTGTAGATCCAATCAAACTGACATTTGATTCCAAAGTATATGGCAAATCCA
>ERZ778518.1623-NODE-1623-length-14405-cov-4.445784_pt1 | contig 14405 bp, 14 predicted proteins | sample MGYA00510340_ERZ778518 | MGnify/ENA primary metagenome ERZ778518 (study PRJEB29527, sample SAMN07138967) | mouse gut metagenome | material: feces | host: mouse | place: China:Nanjing | collected 2016-01-25 ...
GTCTGACGACAGCAGCTTCCATCCAAGATACTCTTTGTATTAAACTCCGTATCAGATGCCAGACGGTCGATCTCATCCATCAGCGAATCGATTTCTTTCTGGATCGCCTCTTTATCCTCGATCGTCATCGTTCCACCGTTTGCCGCCTGAACCGATAATTCACGGCATCTTTGGAGCAGGTTATCCGTCTCGGTCAGCGCCCCCTCTGCGGTCTGGATAAACGAAACACCATCCGCACCGTTGCGGGAAGCTCTCTCCAACCCGCGTATCTGCGCGTGCATTTTTTGTGAAATCGCCATACCAGCGGCGTCGTCTGCTGCTTTGTTGATCCGGTATCCCGAAGAAAGCCGCTCCAGGCTCGTCGTCAGATTATCCTGCGTCCGGTTTAAGTGGCTGCTGGCAAGCATCGCCGAAATATTTGTGTTTATTTTCATGATTGTTCGTCCTTTCTCTGCACATTTTGAATAAATAGTTTTGCCACGAGATAGAGTCTGTCATTCGCAGCTGCTTCATCAAATCTATTACCTGAATGAAATGAATTTCTCCTGCCATTCGCAAAATTTCCACGCTCCATCGTGAAACCATTCATTTCCAAATCCTTTTCTAATTGAGGAAACATATCTTCACACATCCGAAGTGCCTTTTCGTCCCCACTCGTCACAAAACCGGATACCCGGCTGCCAGCGACTTTGAATGTCGCCTGCACACTCCCTGACGGTTCCCCCGGCATCTCCATCGAAATCTCCACCGTACCTTTTTCGGATTCACGGCCCTGCTTCACAGTAATGCTGCAAGCCGTCACGCCCTGTTCGGTGTAGATTGGAACCTCGTATTTCTGAAACTGGCGCATCTGACGGTAAAAGGAAATGCCGCCGGCCATACGGGCGATATCCTTTACATCCTCATACTGGACATCGGGTTTCTTTTTTCTCTCCTCAAGCTGCTCTTTGTGCACTCCATCGAGCTCTTCATATACTTCCTGAAGCTTCTCTGGATCATCAAACACATCCGCGATCCTGTCGCTCTCTTCTTTCGAATACAGTTTCAAAAACGGCTTTCCTCCCCGTTCCAAATACGATTTCATCCAGTGGATATTGACCATACTGTCTGGAAGATCTAACTGTTTCAAAAATTCCACGATCTGCGCATCGCTCTCAGCCGCCATTTCCCGGATTTCCGATGCAAGCTGCTCATAGTAACCGGCATCTTCTCCCAACGCCTCAACTCCATTCAGGCATTCGTCTAACAGAACTTCCAGCGGCTCTTCCAGATAACAATCCTTTTTCTTTTTTAATACAGCGGGGGAAAGTTCCTTCTGCAGATGAGCCGCCACATGGTTGGCAAACGCTGCCCCGATCTGCTCGCTGATACTCTCGCCGTTTTTCACAACCTGTTCCAAGCCGCCAAAATCATCATCGACCGACTGATCGATCCCCTGCGCCTTACGGGAACGCACGGCGGATAACAGCGACGAAAAGGACAATTCACGCCCCTCTTTGATCACCTGCCCGATCACCGCTCCGTCACTCTTTTCGACCTTGTCGAGAAGACGGTATATCCCGATCATGCTCTTTCTCTCTTCCGGCGTAACTGCCCCGCTGTGATCGAGTTTCCATATATATTTGCGGAATGATATATCATTCGATGTCAGTTCCGCGCGGATTTCCGAAATCTTTTCATCCAGTTCATCCAGCCCCATATCCAGCGGATTTTCCTGCCTGCGGATCAGTTCCGTTACCACTTCCGGCTTTAACCCCTTGGCGATCGATGTCACCTTATCATCATATTCTTTCATGGCACGGATATTTTCTTCGGTAATCGGCATCCGGTTGTACGCCAGGATCCGAACCGCACGTTCATTCGCCGCTGTCGCTGGAAGTCCCATCTCTTTTAAAAGCCCGCCGACATGAGAAAATGCTTTTTGTATCGAATCACCCAGATCCCGGCGCACTTCGGTTCCCACAGACTCGTAAGAATCTGCCGCCGCAAGCCGGCTTCTCGATTCATTCGCAGCAGCGGCCACATCCACGATCGTATCCTGATCCGCCGAGGCGATCGTCACGCCGAAAACGGCTGCCGGCGCCTGCAGAATATCCCGTCCCGCCTGCAGTGCCGTAACCGCGATCTGCGTATTTTCCTCATTCACCGGAATCCCGGCTGTCGCCAGCATCTCTTGTGCTGCTGCCTGCTCCATCGACTTTAACTCTTCGACAATCTCCATCAGGTTGCCGACGTCCAGATGGATCCCTTTGCTCTCCATCGCTCTCGCCGCGTCTATCGTCATCGTGAGCCGGATTTCTTCCAACTGCCGTTTCGCCGTTATAAAATCAACCTCTGTCTGAAAGACGGTCCGCAGCGCATCGTCATCCATTTCGCACAGACGGGTGAGACGCTCCGACGCTTCTCTCCGGGAAGGCACGGTCAGATCCGCCGCTTCCGGCGTGATCCCATCGAGTACCGCATCCCCGATCCGCTCCGCAAGGACGTCCGGCGGCACTTCTTCTAGTGCCCGGAGCGTTTCATACGCGCGTATGTTGTCACCCGTCACCGGCACATCGTGTTCATACAACCACTTAGCTGCCTCCAGATTTTCTTCACCCGCCTCTAAACCGCTGTTTATAACTGCCGCTTCGATCTGCGGCTTCATTTCCTCAAACGAAGCCCTGTCTGCCGCATATGTAGTAAGTTCCGTTACGGAACTGCAATTTTTTATATTTTCAGGACTGAACGGAAGATGGTTATCCAAAAAATATTTCGCCGCCGCTTCGGAAATTCCCGGCAAAGCAGCGGCCATCTGGGATGCCTCCTGAATGCGCTTTTCCATCTCCCCAAAAAATTCCTGCACTTCTTCCTGTTTTTCTACCTGGCGTCCTACGGCCTCTTCCTGCTCCTGACGCTGGCCTTTCACCCTCTCAATGGCACGTTCCAGCGTTCCTGCCACATATTCTTCCAGTATGGTCCCATCCTCTTCTACCGTTTTGGCATCTTTTCCGGTCATACTTTTGCTGATAAAATCAGCCGGATCAAACTCTTTTGCCGACAGATTTTCCGCTATTTCCTCCATTATACGCTGCTTATTACGATTCGCATCGGTATAAACGATACTGTTTTCCATATCCTTTTGTACCGCACAATCCCTTGTAAATTCAATCCCAACACGGGGAATACTGCCTTCCGTGGCATTCTGTACTGACGCGCCCGGTTCTTTTGCCCGGTCGGTGTCATTAAAGTCAATGGAAATCTTGTTATTTGCATGGATGATCATAGATTTCACACTCACTCTCTAAAGTTTCGCTACTATATATTTCGGTCAAAACAGCAAAACCTTTAGCGTGGCTATTTGAAAATGCCGGATATGACATCCAATATTTTGAATCCATACTCCACATCATCCCCGCCTGACAAAAGCGAATCGTATTCCTCTTCCGTCAGATTGTCTTTCAGTTTTTCTTTTGATTCGTCCGGTACGACCTGGTACGTGCTGTCCACAAAGCAGAGGGTCGGATACATGACACACCACCAGTTCTTTCCTTCCGATTTGCCGATATTTACCTTCAATGCCTTATATTCCCCTGCCGGAAATGTGAGATCCCCATACTCTTTTACCGGGAAATAGCAGGTTCCCAGTTCCGCCTTCACCGGATAGTCGTAACCCATATCCTGTATGTAGCGCCCCGCCGCTTCCTCGATCTCATCCAGATGATCCCGGATCGTCTGCTGGGCCGCCGTCACGGTCTGGTCCTCCCGCATCTGTTCGCGTAAAAGCGACAAGATCTCTTCTTTTACCTCCAGCTTCAGCTTTTGATCTTCTCCGCTGTCGCTATTTGCCACCACATGGAGCCGGATGACTTCCTTTGCGATCTCCCGCTGCATCTTCTGCTCATCCGTCGCCTTTCCATAAAAATACATCAATCCGCACACAAATAATACCGCCGCCGTAAAACCCGCTTTTTTTAACCAGTCCCTCATCGTTTCCTCCATTCGCGCGCCTTTGCGCATAAATACCAAGTTTGAGCTAAAATCTTTAGTAACATTTTTTCCAATTTCATCTTTTTTATTCATTGAACAAATGTTATAATAAGTTTCGAAAAGGAAAGGATGTGCAGCTTATGGACTCCACATGGATCAATGCCCCGGCTAAGATCAATCTTGGTCTGGATGTAATAAGAAAAAGAGAAGACGGCTATCACGAAGTAAAAATGATCATGCAGAGCATCCGCCTGTTTGACCGTCTGACCCTTACAAAATCAAAAACACCGGGAATTCATCTCACGACAAACCTGAATTTCCTCCCCGTCAATGAGGACAATCTCGTATACCAGAGCGCCAAACTGCTGATGGACGAATTTGGGATTACGGACGGCCTGGACATCCATTTGGATAAACGGATCCCCGTAGCCGCCGGTATGGCTGGTGGAAGTACGGACGCAGCCTCTTGCATGATCGCGATCAACCGGCTGTTCGGGCTGCGTCTTTCGGCAAAAAAACTGATGAAGCGCGGCGTCAGACTGGGAGCGGACATTCCCTACTGTATCATGAAAGGAACAGCTCTATCCGAGGGAATCGGAGAGCTCCTCACACCGCTTCCAAACGCCCCCGACTGTTTTGTCCTGATCGCGAAGCCCGTTTTCCACATCTCTACCAAATTTGTTTATTCCAATCTCAAGCTGGACGAACACACCGTCCATCCCGACATTGATGCAATGATCGACTGCATCCGGGAAAACGACCTGCACCGCATGTGTAAAAACATGGAAAACCTTTTAGAAACGGTTACGATACCTGCGCATCCCGAAATTGAAACCATTAAAAAGACAATGTTGGAACACGGCGCACTCGGCTCCCTGATGAGCGGAAGCGGGCCAACTGTTTTTGGAATTTTCGACGACGCAGACAAGGCAAAAGCCGCGAAAGAAGTCTGCCGCCGGCTTCCATACCGCTGCTTTGTTTTTGTTACTGATTTATATCGATAAAGAGGAAGATACTCATGAATTTATACCCATATTTATATGAAACGCATCTTCATACGAGCGAAGCGAGTTCCTGTGCCGTCTCGACCGGAAAAGATATGGCAAACGCGTGCAAAACTGCCGGATACACCGGGATCTTCGTGACCAATCATAACTGGCACGGGAACACCCGGATCGACCGCACACTGCCCTGGGATCAATGGATCGAGCACTTCTGGCAGGCATTTGAAGAGACACTGAGATGGGGCAGTCGCATCGGACTTGACGTGTTTTTCGGCTATGAGGCCGCCTACCACGGGACAGAGTTTCTTATTTACGGCATTGATAAGGAATGGCTCATTTCCCACCCCGAGATTGAAAACGCCACGGTTGAGGAACAATACGCCCTGATCCATGCTGCCGGGGGTATCGTCATACACGCCCACCCATTCCGCGAAGAGCCCTATATCCCGAAAATCCGCCTTTTCCCGGATTATGTAGACGGCGTGGAGGGCATCAACGCGACGCACTCGAATCCGCGCAGTCCGAGCCATAACGATCCGGCATTCGATAAACGGGCGATTGCGTACAGCAGGGAACACCATCTACCGATGACAGCAGGTTCCGATATACATACAAAACAACTGCTCCGGGGAGGGATGGCATTTAAACGGCGGCTCCATTTCATTCAGGATTATTGCGAAGCGATCCGTTCAGATGAGGATCGTATTCTGACAAACGGAGTGGCGTGGTTTGATAAAAACGGAAAAGAGATCGCCATGCGCTGACGATCTCTTTTATGCGAGCAGATAACGGGAATCGAACCCGCCTCTCCAGCTTGGGAAGCTAGCATTCTACCAATGAACTATATCTGCATAATGGTAGTTTAGCACGACTTTGGAAAAAAATCAAGCTTTTTCTTTTTTTCTATTGATACATCTGGTTTCTTGTCATATAGCGCTTCAAGACGCTTATACATATTGGAACGATCATAAACGTCTTGAAGAAGTTCCTGTGATCTTGCCAGTTCATAAAGGATACCGCGAAATTCTTCTCTTTGTTTTGATTCTCCTGATAAATCCATAAATCATCCCACCGCCTTTATCAGATCGATAGGAATAACCTTGTGATTTCCTAATCCATTTCGATAAATTTGGTCCCATGCCCCATTAGTTTTATGTGTTTCAGCTACCATAGTCCAGGGATCAAGAACCCTTTTACTCTCAACAATATTATTTATCACCTTTTTATCTTCAAACTCTAGGTCAAACTTCTCATAATTCGACGAGATCGGCATAGCGCCATACCCGCAATAATGATAATAAACATTAGGCACTACAGGGCCAAACTGCCAAGCTTCAATATCGTCTGAAAAAGCAAGCCGATCCCGCCCCAAAAAATCTTTTTGAATGTAGTATAATATCTTTTGAAGTTGAAGATTACTGATCGGGTGACCATCAGCAATACATTTTGACACAAAGCACAAAATTCCATTAAAAAATAAAATTTAAGGATTATTTAATATTTCCCTGTTACAATAAACTTATCAACATCGAAAGGAGCCGCAACCATGTACCTGACCATACTAAAAAAAGACATCACGCGCAAGAAGACAATGAACATCATCCTGCTCATCTTTGTAACCCTTGCCGCTACATTCATCGCCAGCAGCGCCAATAACCTCTATACGGTGAGTAACGCTCTGGACCACTTTTTCGCCAAAGCCGACATGCCGGACTACTGGTTTGCCGTGTCCAACACCCCCGACATCGAGGCTTTCGAAGAATTTGCCAAAGAAAACAACTACCGCTATCACATCTCACGGCTCATCCAGATCGAACCGAAGAACATCCTCATTGATGGCGAAAAATTCGAATACTACAACACGGTAACACTTTCCAGTCTTGGCAGCGGTATAAAGATCTTCGACAAAGACAACGAGGAACTGACGGACATTGAAGACGGCGGCATCTACGTTCCGTATGTGATACTCCAGTCGCAGGAAAACAATTTCCGTGAAGGCGGGAAGATCTCGATAAAACAGGACGGCGTTGAGAAAGAATTTACGATAAAAGGCTACACAAAAGATGCGCTGTTCGGCTCGGCGATGGTCGGAATGACAAGGTTCCTCATCAGTGAAAACGACGCCGCGCTGTTTGACCACGAACAAGCCGCCGTCTGCTCCTCCGTGGAAGTCTATACGAAAGATGCCGGTTATCCCGACAAATTTCACTCCCTCGGCACGAATTCTCTCATGGCCGTCGATCGTTCCATGATGGAGATGATGTATTTTATGGATATGCTCATGGCAGCCATCCTTCTCGTGGTAAGCGTCTGCCTCATACTCATTTCCATGGTGATCCTGCGGTTTATCATTCATTTTACGATCACCGAGGAATACCGGGAGATCGGCGTGATGAAAGCGATCGGCATTAAAAACAGCGGGATCCGGGGACTGTACATCATGAAATATCTCATGATCGCCGTGATCGGGACGACGGCCGGACTCCTCCTCAGTATCCCGTTTGGCAAGCTGATGCTCCGCGAGGTGTCAGAAAAGATCATCCTTGCCGGCGAAGATCATATTCTGCTCAATGTCGGTGCCGCTTTGTTCGCGGGTGCTGTCGTCGTCTTGTTCAGCTATTACTGTACCAGGAAGATCCGCCGCTTTTCGCCGATCGACGCGATTCACAGCGGCGAGACGGGTGAGCGTTTTCGGAAAAAAGGATTTTTGCGTCTCGGACGATCCTCTCTGCCACCCGTCCCATTTATGGCTCTCAACGATATATTCAGCGGGATAAAAAGCTACGTTTCGATGATCCTCATTTTTATTCTCGGAACACTGCTCGTCATCCTGCCTGTAAACACAATTAACACGCTGCGCTCGGACGACCTGGTCACGATGTTTAATATGGCAAAAAGCGATCATGTCATATCAACAGAACTACTCTTTAACCCGAATGAAGATAATCTGGAAAAAGTCAATGACCAGCTTACTAAAGTGCGGGAACTACTTGCCAGACATCATATCAAGGCCGACGTTTTTCAGGAGATCATCTTTCGGAGTAACGTTTCCAAAGGTAATAAACGCACAAACTCCATTTCATTCCACGGCCGCGGCGGCGTGACGACCGACCAGTATGCTTACATAGAGGGTACGCCCCCGCAAAATGCACACGAAGTCGCCCTGTCGTATATCACGGCCGATCAGATCGGCGCACATGTCGGCGACGACGTGAAGATCAAAATCGGCGGGACGACGAAAACCTACACCGTAACCGCCATCAATCAGGGGATGAACAATATGGGCGAATGCGTCCGCTTCCATCCGGATGAAGAACTTGATTACCACTACGCGGTGGGCAATTTTGGCATCCAGATCGCGTATAAGGACTCCCCGGACAATGAGACACTTGCCGCGCGAAAAAAAATTCTGGAACAGCAGTATCCCGACGCCAATATTTACTCCGCGGGCGAATATATCTCGTATATGATCGGAAATGTAGCTGGACAGCTCGACAGTATGAAGACGCTTATTTTAACGATCATACTCGGAGTCAATATCCTCGTGGCTGTCCTGATGGTAAAAAGCTTTATCACAAAGGAAAAAAGAGAGATCGCGCTGTTAAAAGCGATTGGATTTAAAAATAACGCGCTCATCCTGATCCAGACGCTCCGCATCGGATTCGTGCTGCTCCTCTCGGTGATCACTGGAGTACTGGTTTCTTCACCGCTGTCCTCTCTGATCATCACCCCGATCTTTCATATGATGGGAGCACACAGCATCGAATATGAAATCCACGCCGTGGAGGTATATGCGGTATTCCCGCTCATTATGCTGGCGGCGACCGCCTGTGCCGCCTTCCTCTCGGCCCAGGGACTGCGGAACATTTCATCCTCGGAAATTTCAGGCATTGAATAAAGGAGACATCGCTATGAAAAATATATTAGAAGTAAAAAACCTTTGCAAAACATACATCGTAAACAAGCGGCAGAACAACGTGCTGAAAAATGTAAACCTGCACGTCGCCGAGGGAGAGATGGTCGCCGTCATGGGACCATCGGGTTCGGGAAAATCCACGCTTTTATACGCCGTTTCAGGCATGGACAACATCACCGCCGGCGAAGTTGACTTCTGCGGAAAAAACCTCGCCGAACTGAATCAAAAGGAACTGGCCGGCCTGCGGCTCGACGAGATGGGCTTTATCTTCCAGCAAGTGTACATGCTGAAAAACCTATCGGTCCTGGACAATATCCTCCTCCCCGCCTGCCAGTCCGACAAAATAAAGGAAACACGCCGCGAAACAGCCGAACGCGGCCACGCGCTCATGCGGAAACTTGACATCATCGACATAGCCGAAAATGATATCAATGAAGTCTCCGGTGGACAATTACAGCGCGCCTGCATTTGCCGCAGCATGATCAACCAGCCGAAAATGATATTTGCCGACGAGCCGACCGGAGCCCTAAACCGCGCCTCCTCGGATGAAGTGATGGAAGAACTGGCGATGCTGAACCGGGATGGCACCACGATCATGCTCGTCACCCACGACGTAAAAGTCGCGGCAAAATGTTCCCGCGTACTATATATAGTTGACGGAAACATAAAGGGCGAGTATAATTTGGGTCAGTATGACGGCTCGCATTTGCGCGACCGCGAGCGAGCGCTGAACGGGTGGCTGATGGAAATGGGATGGTAAAAATGCCACCCCCTGGTGGCATCGCCGTTTGGAAAGAGGTTGATCAATGGATATACTAATCGTGGAAGATAATGATGAACTGGCAGGCTTACTATGCGATTTCCTTCGCGCGCAGCACTATACGGTGTCTATTGCTGAAAACGCCGAAAAAGCACTTTCCCTGCTTGATACATGCGGAGCAAAACTTGTCGTGCTCGACATTATGCTCCCCGGCGCCGACGGTTTCGCCGTCTGCAAACAGATCCGGGCGCAGAGCAATACGCCGATCCTCATCGTGAGCGCCCGGACGGGCAAAGAGGACAAACTGACCGGTCTGCACCTTGGCGCGGACGATTATATTGAAAAACCGTATGATATCGACATCATGCTGGCCAAGATCGACGGGATCTTCAGACGGCGGTATTCGAGGGAAGAACAGATCGACGGCGATATACGCATCAATACGATCAACCGGACAGTATGCAAAAACGGCCGCCCCCTTGAGCTGACAGCGAAAGAGTTCGACCTTCTGACGCTGCTAGTCGAAAACAAAGGCCGAACTCTCTCAAAAGAATACCTTTTTAACACCATCTGGGGCAGCGACAGCTTTTCCGAACAACAGACGCTGACCGTCCATATCAAATGGCTGAGAGAGAAAATTGAGGAAAACCCGAAAAAGCCGCAGCGGATCGTTACGGTGTGGGGTGTGGGGTATCGATATATATGAGCGCATGGAGAAATCTTTTTCTGACTGTGATTGGAGTTATGGCTGTCATCTTTCCCGCGGTGAACCTGCTCCTGCTGCGAAACGCACCGGATGAGGGCCGGCCGTACCGCGTCGAAATAAACCGGCTCGCGCTTCAGATTGAGCAAGAAGGATTTGAACGCCTTGATCTGTCACAATGCGAGTATGTGTATCATGTTGAACCATATGGCGATGACGACGATGATTTTTACGATTCCGAGAGCGATCATGCCATCCGCACCATAAACGGCAACCTGTACCGCTTTGATTATGTTTTTGAAAATAGCACGACGAACACATCGATGATCGTTTTCGTAAATACCGTTTTTATTTTTTTGTCCCTATTGGTATTGGGCCTTTTACTCTATGTGCGCGCGAAGATCCTGCGCCCGTTTGACGAACTTACAAAAATCCCTTACGAACTCTCCAAAGGCAATCTGACCGCGCCAGTCAAAGAGGACAAGAACCGCTTTTTTGGAAAATTCCTCTGGGGGATCGATCTGCTGCGCGAAAAGCTCGAGCAGCAAAAACAGCAGGAACTGGAACTGCAAAAGGAGAAGAAAACCTTGCTTCTCTCACTCTCACACGATTTGAAGACCCCGCTTTCAGCAATCAAACTTTACGCAAAAGCACTCTCTAAAAACCTTTATCCCGATGCCGGAAAACAGCAGAGCATCGCCGAAAATATCAACAAAAAGGCCGATGAGATTGAAGCGTATGTTTCACAGATCATCACCGCGTCGCGCGAAGACTTTTTAAGCCTTGATGTGAAAAAAGGAGAATTTTATCTCTCGGATCTGGTGCAGGCTATTGTTTCCTATTATCAGGAAAAACTGGCACTCGTGAAAACCGAATTTATCGTCGGGGAATATGACGACTGCCTTCTCTCTGGTGATCTGGACCGCAGTATCGAGGTGCTGCAAAACATAATGGAAAACGCCCTCAAATATGGGGATGGAGTCCGTGTGGAACTCGTATTTCCCGAAGAGGACAGCGGGGTACTTATCGCAGTCAGAAACAGCGGCTGCACACTGGATGACACCGACCTATCACATATTTTCGAAAGTTTTTGGCGGGGAGCAAACGCCGCTCATATATCCGGGAGCGGCCTGGGGTTGTATATAGGCAGACAGCTCATGCACAAAATGAATGGAGAGATGTTCGCGGAAAGCGGCGACGGATGGATGACGGTGACGGTTGTTTTTGGCAGGGTTTGATCCGTTCATCGTCCAGGTAACACAAATATGCGTTCGTCATTTCACCGTAACCCGGATCTTCCTGTAAACTCCGCTCTGCGCATAGGCAAAAATCGTGCATTTTCCTTTTTTCTTCGCCTTTATGACGCCCTTTTTGGATACGGATACTGCCTGGGGGCGGCTGGATTCAAAACAGACTTCCCGGTGGTGCCGCAGTGATTTGGACTCTTTGATCTCGCTCGCCCGGATCTGCCATGTTTTTCCTTTCTTAATACTGACCTTTCCTTTGTTTACCTTCACGGCCTTTGCATTTCCGTTTTTGTCGCCTTTTGTTGTGACGTGGATCGTCTTTGATGCAGCGATCGTTACCTTTTTTCCATCAATGATCTTATAGGCACGCACGAAATATCTGTAATAGGTACCCTTTTTACACTTCCGGTCAATGTAGGACCTTTTGTTTCCGTTTTCTATGGTCTGCTTCCGCTTATATTTTCTGAATAAAAGTATAGCACAGACAAAACAACAGGCAAGAATCTTTCGTTAATCAACAAATGGCTCTTTTCCATTTGGACAAACATCCTAATCCTTACTACGCTTTTTTCTTGAACATCCATTTCCTATATGGTATAATCATCTTGTATGATTGAAAAGAAATCAGGATGCGATTTCCCATAAACTTTTAGTTTTTTGATGCCCTCTAGTCTTACGAAAGAGGGTGATACTATATGAGTACAACGGAAGTTCTTACATTATTACTTGTGTTGTTTTCGCCTCTGTCCTACATAGACAATCACAAAAAGAAATAGCATCCCACCGCCTAAAGTGAATGCTATTTCAAAATAGATTATCATACTGAGGGCAATCGGAAATTTCATTCCGACCACTTCTAAGTAGATTATACACCAGAGCCGCTTGTTTGGCAAGTGGCTCTTTTCAATTGCGCCTAATACATTCCCGGCTCTTCGAGCCCCTAAATCATATTCTTTCGTCAACCTCCGTTCTAGGAAGAACGTTCATATCAACGATTTGGATCCATCCTTGATCTTTGTCATAATCAACCGCAATTTTCATTTCCGAAATAAACTTTCGGTTTTCATCATAAAATTTTAATCCGATCATATCATACCGCAGATTCTCAAAACCAGAAGGCACATGGTAAGTGAATCGGTTCTCTTTCTTTACTTTTATGCAATCAGAAGAAACCTTTCCAAAATCGGCAGAGATCTCGCAATATTCAACAAAGGCCGCACAACTTGAAACCATGACATCAAAACTGTCCATTCCCGGATAAAAAATAGCGTCCAGATGGTCCAACTGGATATATGCTTCCTCGTTTTCGTATGGACTTCTGCTCCTGATCTCCAGATCCTTTTTTATCACATCGGGAGATGCTGCCGGACCGGGAGTCTGGCCTTCATTTTCGCTTACATTTACATGCTCCGTCCATTCTATGCTGTTTCCAAAAATGATCGCGATCATCACGATCACAGCGAAACCTATTACAAATCTCTTCCTATTCATAAACTCACCCACTTCAGAATAAATTCTCACGTATTCATTTTATACGGTATGACAAATGCCGTCAACGGCATTTTTATATATGCAGATCAACATGTGGCACACTTGCCGCCATCACACCGTTCCACAGCTTTTCATAACTCTTTTTGTACATTGTTATGTCCTTTGCAATATGTTCTGCCGCAAAAGGCTCCGAACCACCGTGCATTTCCAGATAAGCCGGTTTCATCCAGTCCTGATACTGCTTAAAAAACGACTGAAGTTCGTCTTCGTTCCCGAAATCCAATGTCGAAAAGCGACTGCGGAGAGTGCCTGCCAGTTTTGTATTAGAAGCAGATATCGCCATTCCCGGAGAATCTACTTTTTTCTCAGCAAAGACACGTTTTGTCTGTGCGGGAAGATCCGATTTTGCCACCATATCCTTTGCATATTGTTTCAACTCATCCCAAACACCTCCACTATACCGTTTCCCATAATAACAATCCTCAACGATAAAACCTGCCTCAGGCTCTTTCGCGATCACCTGATCCATATGCTCCGAAACTGCTTTCATTATGACCTCTGCCTGTTCAGTGCTCAAGTTCTTTTCCGCATAGGAGCGCGCCACATTTTCCGCGATACCCATTTTTGCATAATCGCTGTAATCAATACTGGAACCCGGCCGTTTCACCGAGGTAAACACATCACCCAGCGCTTCCCGCATCGACTTCATTTCCTCCGCGGAAAACCGGACGCCATCCACCTCGTAAGCGTCATTGTCCGCCACGTCTTTTTTCGTCAGACTGGCATATAAGTCCTCCCTGGTTGCCATCTTGGCCGTCTTTGTCGTCCTTGCAGCCTTAACAGCCTTCGCCGTCGTCCCCACGCTCGCAGTCTGTACCCGGGCTTCCGTTTTCATCGATTCCCTGTCTGCCTGCGGTTCTTCATCGACCCTTCTCAGCAGCTTGACCTCACCGGCATCCGAACTCCCGTCTGCCGATTTCTTTGGTGGAATGAGAAAGGATTTCTTTTGCCTTATCACCTTTATCAAAATCAGCCACCATAAAATCCATATTGTCGTAAGTTTTCCTCAGCTTTCCTAAAAATGCCTGTGCCCTTTTAGAAAGTTGCGGCCGGTTGGCAGTACTGGCCTGAGAAGCCCTTTCTGATTCTTTCGCCGTGTAACTTTTTACCGTTTCTGTACTATTTTTCTGCTTCTGCTGAATTGTATTATTATAGTATTGAGAAGTGGCATAACCGCCATTAATTACATTCATAGTCTAATCCTCCATTGCTTTACTATAACGAACCAAACAATGAATCGCCGTTTACAGCAGTT
>ERZ778518.1629-NODE-1629-length-14367-cov-4.575391_pt1 | contig 14367 bp, 10 predicted proteins | sample MGYA00510340_ERZ778518 | MGnify/ENA primary metagenome ERZ778518 (study PRJEB29527, sample SAMN07138967) | mouse gut metagenome | material: feces | host: mouse | place: China:Nanjing | collected 2016-01-25 ...
CTGAGCTATAGCGACAGTTACAAAATCTATATTTAGTTTTACTTGTTACCTTTTTCCTTTTCCTCTTAGGCGAGTGTTATAACACTTTCTTAGGAGGGGCTTGTTATATCCATTTAACTATGAGAGCAGATAAGGGCCGGCGGATCATCCGCCGCCAGGCATCCCGCACACGAACCATAAAACCCATGTACCTCTGCCGCTACCCTTCTATTCTAATCAAAAACCGCTGCGAAGTCAACAAAAAACTACAAATACTTTTTCAAATCCTCCGCTTTATCCGTCTTCTCCCACGGCAGGTCGAGATCATTCCTCCCAAAATGCCCATAAGAAGCCGTTCCCTTGTAAATCGGTCTGCGAAGGTTCAGTTTCTGAATGATACCTGCCGGCCGCAGATCGAAATTCTCTAAAATAATGTCCGCAAGCTTATCATCTGGAAGCTTGCCTGTTCCAAATGTATCTATCCGAACAGAGGTCGGAGATGCGACGCCGATCGCGTAAGAGAGCTGGATCTCCGCCTTCTCACAAAGACCTGCTGCCACGAGATTCTTTGCCACATAGCGCGCCGCATAAGACGCGGAGCGGTCAACCTTAGTCGGATCCTTCCCTGAGAACGCACCGCCGCCATGACGGGCCCACCCGCCATATGTATCCACAATGATCTTCCGGCCGGTAACTCCGCTGTCTCCAGCTGGACCGCCGATCACAAAACGTCCGGTAGGATTTATGTAAATCTTTGTCTCATCATCCAATAGTTCTTGAGGCAGGATAGGATCGATCACATACTTTTTAATATCTGCCTTGATTTGCTCCCATGTCACATCCTCGCTGTGCTGGCTGGAGACGACAACCGCATCCAAACGAAGGGGTTTCCCGTCACTATCGTACTCGACCGTCACCTGCGATTTCCCATCGGGACGAAGATACGGCAGTGTTCCGTCCTTCCTCACCTTACTGAGCTGTCGGGTCAGCTTGTGTGCCAGATAAATGGGATACGGCATAAACTCTTCCGTTTCATTTGTAGCATAGCCAAACATCAATCCCTGATCGCCGGCTCCGATCGCTCCAATCTCCGTATCCGTGAGCTTTGCTTCCAGCGCCTTATCCACACCGAGCGCGATGTCCGCCGACTGTTTGTCAATCGCGATCATAACACCGCACGTCGAACAGTCAAACCCTTTTTCCGAATCATCATATCCGATCTCTTTTATGGTGTCACGGACAATCTTTTGATAATCTACCGTGGCAGAAGAAGTAATCTCACCCATAACGAGAACAAGACCAGTCGTAATAGCTGTTTCACAAGCAACGCGGCTCATCGGGTCCTGTTCCAGCAGAGCATCCAGTATGGAATCCGAAATCTGGTCACTAATTTTATCCGGATGACCTTCCGTAACGGATTCTGAGGTAAACAGTATTTTACTCATCCTCATTTCCTCCTCAGTCTATATTCAGTCTAGTTGTATCGGTCTCTCTTTGGTCAAAATGTCAAATATACACAATACACACATAGATATATCTTATAAGCTTGGCATCTCCACCACCATTAAGAATACAACATTCATCCGCCTTTTGTCAAGATGTTTTCAATTCACCGCGTACAATTTGCACTACCTACAATTCACGATCAACCGTTTTATAAACAAAATCAGAAAACTCACACTTCCCGCCAGGCTCCAACGTGCTGTACATAAACAGTCCCGCCCGGCAGCCGACAAAATGATCCAGCCTAAAAAACAATTTATGGGGTTTTCCAAATGGGATCCACGTTCCATCCGACTCATAAAAAAATGACACTTCATCTTTCATATCTGAAAATTCCGCGCACATCCGCAGCGTAACCGCCGAAGAGTCAAGCGGGATCCGCACGGTTTCCTTCCCGGGCAAAGTGTCGTGATCCCCCATATTCTGCGATATCTCATTGGCACTGCGCTCCACCTGGACAAGATAGTACCTATCATTCTCCCTCATGAAACCGGCATACGCATAACATCCCTGTAAAGCAGCCAGCCCCGCAGCATCCCCATTCTTCATTCCGGCCCCGTCTAACCTGACCTGAACATCAGTGGAAGGAAACATCAGCCTTTGGGTAAGCGTATTCACCGCCTGCGTAATGTTCACCGACAACCGGTCTGTCCTGATCGTATATCCTTCCCCGTCAAAAGAAAAAAGAGAAGCATCCGGCAGATGATTCCACTGCCACTGGCGCCTTAAACGGCCATCCTCACCCGTAAAACCACTCGTGAACAACGGTTCATACGAATGATCCTTCCCGGACAGACACCGTTCCGACAAACGCGCATGAGCCGAAACCGCTTCCTCTGCCACAAAAACCGGAAAACCGTCCTCAAAATGAACGGGGATCAGCACGGGAATCCTTCCGACGGCGCCGCTGTCCTGAAACAGGATGGCAAACCAATCCCCTTGCGGCGTATCGACGATGCCTCCCTGCGCGATCCCCTGTCCATGATACCCCATATCATCGTCAAACACATCGCGGCCCTTGAATTCACCACTCAGCGAATCCGAGACAAAACAGGCCTCCGCGCGGCGCGCGCCATCCTCTTTTCCCCAGTGTATCATAAAGAGGTAATATCTTCCATCTATTTTATATATGTGGACCCCCTCATAACCAAGACGCACATTCCCGGTATCCTTTACTAACATCCGGTGAAGGCCGCCCTCCAGCGGACGGGTCAGGTCCTTCGTCAGTTCGGTTATGAATATTTCTGTATTACCGTAAACAATAAATACCCTTTCCTCATCAAACAGCAGAGAGGCGTCATGATAGAACCCCTCGATTTCTTTCCGTTCCCAGGTCCCTTCGATCTGTTCTGTATAAAATAGATACGTCTTGTGCGTATCATTTGCCACGAAACAGACGTAAAACGTTCCATCAAAATAGCGAAGGGAAGGCGCCCACATCCCCTTCCCGTAAATACTCTGCCCGTCCTGAAGACGCGCCCCTGGCGTATCCTCGAGCACATCGTACAGATAATTTACCAGTTCCCAGTTCACAAGATCATAAGAACGGAGAATCGCTCCGCCAGGGAAAAAGTGCATTGTCGTACTAAGCATATAATAAACGTCTCCGACGCGGATCACATCCGGGTCCGGATAATCGCAGTTCAAAATCCTATGGCTCATTCTCTCCTCCTCCTTCGCATCGGGTAAACATCATCAAAGCAGGTCAGCAATGCGGTAAATGAGTTTCTCCGTTTTCTCCCAGCCGAGGCAGGGATCCGTAATCGATTTCCCATATATGTGCTCGCCGATCGCCTGCGCGCCATCTTCGATATAGCTCTCGATCATAAGTCCCTTCACCATCGACTCGATGTCTTTGGAAAACCGACGGCTCTCCATAACCTCTTTGGAAATTCGGATCTGCTCATTAAAACGCTTGTCAGAATTGTTGTGGTTCGTATCTATGATCACTGCCATATTGTCAAGATTGCGCTCACTGTAAATCTCATGAAGAAGGAGCAGCTCTTCATAATGATAATTCGGAAGGCTTTTTCCGTGTTTATTCACGCTGCCTCGTAAAATCGCGTGCGCATAAGGATTCCCCTCCGTCTCTACCTCCTGCTGCCGGTAAATAAAATGATGACGGCTCTGCGCAGCTTCGATCGAATTCAGCATGACAGTCAGATAACCGCTCGTCGGGTTCTTCATACCGCACGGAACATCGATCCCGCTCGCCGTCAGACGATGCTGCTGGTTCTCCACCGAACGGGCTCCGATCGCCACATAGGAAAGAACATCCGACAAGTAGGCGTAATTTTCCGGGTACAACATTTCGTCCGCACATACCATACCTGTCTGCTCCACAACTTCCACATGCGTCTTGCGGATCGAATGCAGCCCTTCCAGCATATTTTCTTTCTCTTCCGGATTCGGCTGGCTTGCCATTCCTTTATATCCCTTACCCGTTGTCCGCGGTTTATTCGTATAGACGCGGGGCACGATAAAAATCTTATCAGAAACTTTCTCCTGAATGTCCGCAAGGCGCGAAGTATAGTCAATCAGGGCCTCTTCGTTATCCGCCGAACACGGGCCGATGATCAGGGCAAATAATTCACTTTTTCCACTGATTATATCTTTCAGGATCTGATCTTTTTTCTTTTTTATTTCCTTCGCTTTTTCCGAAATAGGAAATTCTTTTTTCACTTCTTCCGGGGTTGGTAAATTTCTTAATATCTTCATATTTTAAACTCACTCCTTCACATTTCTATATAAATCTAGCACTGAAACACAAAGGTGTCAAGAAAAAAATGAAAAAGAGTGGTTGCATTTTTAGTAGAAATTGAGGTATGATATACTTATCGGCACATATACACATGTTAATCGTGCCAAATGTAAACGAACGCTGATAATTGCACAACTAAGGAGAACACGTATGGATAAAATATTAATAATAGAGGACGAACTCACAACTGCCGAACTTGAAAAAAACTATCTTGAATTGACCGGATACGAGGTAACCGTTGAGTCAAATGGAAATAACGGGTTGGAGCAGGCTTTAAGTGGTAATTATCAGTTGATCATCTTGGACCTGATGCTCCCCGGACTGGACGGAGTCGAAATCTGCAAACGGATCCGCGAAATATCAGAGATCCCCATTATCATGATCTCTTCGAAGACGGAAGTCGTTGACAAAATAAGGGGATTTGGCGTCGGCGCGAACGACTATCTAACAAAGCCATTTGATCCGGGTGAACTTGTAGCAAGGGTTCGCTCCCATTTAGAGCGCTACCAGAAATTAGTCGGAAGGGGCACGCAGGCAAAAAATGAAGTGATCAAGATCGGCGGTCTCAAGATTGACCGGACGGCGCGCCGTGTTTTTGTGGACGATGTCGAAAGATTCCTGACGACAAAAGAATTTGACCTGTTGTTTTTTCTCGCCAGTTATCCAAACCATGTCTTCTCAAAGGAAGAACTGTTACAGGAAGTATGGGACTTAAACCCGATCGGGGCAGATATTGCCACCGTAACCGTACATGTGAAAAAAATCAGGGAAAAAATAGAAAAAGATACACAAAATCCGAAATACATCGAAACCGTGTGGGCGGTCGGCTACCGGTTTATTGATCCGGATGTGTAATATTGTTTCTGCTTTTTGCCAATACTAGTTTGACAGGAACAACGTCAAGCATACGGCGAAAGGAGAAACACAAGATGAGTAAAAAATGGAAAAATGTACTGATCATATTAGGAACTGCCGGAGTGGTTTACGTGAGCTTTTACTTTCTTCTCCCTTTGGTAGTTCCCTTTGTTTTTGCATTTGTATTTGCCAAACTTACCCAGCCTGTAGTCCAGAAACTACATAAGAGCTGCCACATCAATGAAAAGATCTGTTCTCTTTTGATCATCCTTTTATTCCTCGGAGCGATCGGAAGCTTTCTATTTTATATTGGATATATCTGTATCGGCCAGCTGACAGAGATCTTAAAAAGCGCCCCAGCACACATAGGCACATGCGCCCGTTTATGTGAACGCGCCTGCGGTGGCGTAGACAATCTGCTGGGACTGCGTTCAGGTGAAACCTATCTCTGGATGGAAAACAGCCTTTCCGATATGGACGGAAGGATCTCACAGGTATATCTGCCGAAGCTTACCGGATGTATCCCGAAAATGCTCGTGACACTGGGAGAATGGGGCGCCGGGTTTATCGTATTTATCATGGCCACGCTCCTCATTTCGTTTGACCGCGACAGTTCACTGAAATACCGCAGCCTCATGCCATATATAAAACGATTAAAAACTGCCGGATTCGCCTATTTAAAAGCACAGGGCATCATCATCTTCCTCGTAGCCGCCGTGAGCGCGGCCGGGCTTTTCATCATCCGAAACCCTTACGCCATCCTGCTCGGCATTACGATCGGCATCGTTGACGCGTTTCCCATATTCGGGAGCGGCAGCATACTCATCCCCTGGGCCGTGATCGAACTCGTCCAAAAAGATTTTTTTCAAGGGGCCGTACTGATCACGCTCTACGTCATCACCCTTTTGCTGCGGGAGATCATGGAACCCCGGCTGATGGGAAAAGAGATGGGCCTAAAGCCGCTTTACGTCCTTATAGCTGTCTATGTCGGCATAAAACTGTTCGGACTGGGAGGCATCATCCTCGGGCCGATCGGCCTCACCATTTTAAAAACGGTGGCAGAAACAAAAATCCGGGTCTGACAGGCATAGTTTCCCCCCAGCCCTCATAGAATGTAATTGCATGAAGGAGGGGTGTAAGTGGAGGATAAACAGGAAACGGCGATCGCCAGCTATGGCCTGACCGTTCGCAAACGGTACCGTTCCCGCGGAGGCTGGGTGTTAGAGACAAATACAGGCCCTAAACTGCTGAGGGAATACGAAACCATAAGCAGTCACTTTCAGATAGAAAACCAGGTCAAACAGCATTTGATCCAGCATGGCTTTTCTATGATCGATGATGTCGTGCCAAATAAAGACGGTGAACCGGTTACTGAATTGGAAACAGGTGAAAAATTTGTACTCTACCATTGGTTCTCTGGAGATGAATGTGACTTGAAGTCTAAAAACTGCCTGACAGCGGCTGGGGAAAACCTGGGTACTCTTCACAAGGCGCTGCGCGGGTTTTCACTACCAGAATCCGGTACGGGGGAACAAAACGGACTTTTACAGCAATTTCACAAACATAACAGGGAATTGAAACGGGTCCATGTCTACATGAAGAATAAAAAACGAAAAAGCGAGTTTGAGATATATGCCATCAATTGTTTTCGCGAGTACTATGAAAAAGCGTGTGAAGCGGCCAACCGTCTGGAACAATGTTCCTATTATCAAAAAATAGCCGGACCGTCAAACGACATATGCCACGGGGATTACAATTACCACAATCTGATCATGACCGGCCACGGCACGGCAACGATCGGATTTGAGAAAACAGGATATGGCATTCCGCTTTTAGACCTAACGTATTTTATGCGGAAAACGCTGGAAAAAAATAGTTGGAACAGACAGGCAGGAGAAGCTGTGCTGGATGGGTATGATCAGGCAGATACACTGACCGGGGAACAGCTGGAGCTGATCTACATCATACTGGCATATCCCGAAAAATACTGGAAGCTGATGAACCACTATATGAACAAAAAGAAATCCTGGCTTTCCGCCAAAAGTTTAGAAAAATTGAAAGACGTTAGAAGCCTGGAAAAACGCAGGGAAGAATTTTTGAAAGGGCGCTAGAAATAAGTGGAAGTTTTTACAATTTCGTGCTATACTAATAATATCTTTTAAATAAAGCAGGTGCGGCATGAACCATACGATATACAAATGGGCAGTAGCTATTGCTGCGGTGTGCATCCTCGTATCCGGGTGCGGCAGAAAGAACCGTCAGCCTACTGCGACTGAAAATCCAAACGCGTCCCTTACTTATGAAAGGGGAAGGGACTTCGTTGGCGTCATAAAAAAAATAGATACGCAGAATAAAACCATTATTTTTTATAACACCGCCTTTGAAGAAGAGTCCGTGTGTACGTACAGTGGCGGGACAGAGATTTTGACGAAAAATGGCAAACAGATTTCGTCGGAATCTCTTGAGATAGGACAAGTTCTGGATGTGTACCAGAACCCCGATACAAAAAAGCTTTCTAAATTGCAGTTGAGCGCAGACATATTAGAATACGAGAGGGTCACGGACCTGACAGCAGATCCCGACGCGGGAAATCTCGAAGTGAATGGGGTTAAATACCGCTATGGGAGCGGATTTACTGCGTTTTCTGGTGGCGAACCGATCCACGTACAGGAGATTTCGCCGACGGATGAAGTGACGTTTCGCGGGGTTAAAGGAAAAGCCTATTCCATCGTCGTCACGAGAGGGCACGGCTATATCAAACCCAAAAAATACAGTGATTTTATCGGCGGCACTATGACAGTCGGCGGCGTTACGATCGTTCCTGTTACGGAAAAAATGCTCGTTCCCGTACCAGAGGGCACCTATGAGGTGACGATGAAAAACGGGGATTATACCGGGAGCAGCACGGTAACGATCGAACGGAACCAGCAGTATAAGTTAGATATGTCAAAATTTAAAACTCTGGCGCCCCATACAGGACAAGTCGTCTTTGATATCGATCCGGTCGGCGCAGAGTTATATGTAAATGGAACATTAACAGACTATTCGAAACCTGTTTCTTTAAAATACGGCAAACACTCCCTCCGGGTCATTCTCGAGGGCTATACGCCGTATATCGGTATCATCGACGTGCAGTCAGCAAGTCCTACGGTACGGATCAGCCTTACAGACGAAAATACAGATGTAACAGACGATACCGACGACACTACCGTTTCCAGACAGGATTCCGAAAACGACCAGACTGTATCCGTCCAGTACGACAATCAGCATACGATCACAGTCAGCGCGCCGATCGGAGCCAGCGTATATATGGACGGCATGTACAAAGGAGTGGCGCCGTGCAGTTTCCCGAAAAAGATCGGCACTGTCACGATCACACTTTCCATGTCCGGCCTGACGACGAAAAGCTATACAATGAAAACCGTAAATGACAGCAAAGACATCGCATGGAGCTTCCCGGATTTAGAAAGTTATGCTGTTGGATAGAAATTACCAAATTTAAAATAAAGGAGGAATAAAGATGGATTACATGGAAAATTATAAGGAATGGCTTGAGAATCCTTATTTCGATGAGGAGACGAAAAAGGAGCTAAAGAGCATTGAGGGGGACGAACAGGAGATCAAAGAGCGCTTTTACGCGGACCTTGAATTTGGTACGGCCGGCTTACGGGGGATCATCGGCGCCGGGACAAACCGCATGAATATGTACACGGTCAGAAAAGCGACACAGGGGCTTGCCAACTACATAATCAAACAGGACGGACAGAAAAAAGGCGTGGCGATCGCCTACGATTCCCGCCGCATGTCTCCAGAATTTGCGGATGAAGCGGCCTGCTGCCTTGCTGCGAACGGCATCAAAGCCTATGTTTTTGAGAGTCTTCGTCCCACGCCGGAGCTGTCCTTTGCGGTTCGCGAACTCGGCTGTATCTCAGGGATTAACATTACGGCGAGCCACAACCCGCCGGAATACAACGGCTACAAAGTTTACTGGGAGGATGGGGCGCAGATCACGCCGCCAAATGACACAGGGATCATGGATGAAGTAAAAGCCGTCACCGACTATTCTACCGTAAAAACCATGAGCCGGGAAGACGCGGAAAAAGCCGGTCTCTATGAGACGATCGGCGCTGCCATCGACGACCGCTACATGGAAGAACTGAAAAAGAATGTCCTTCATCCAAATTGTATCAAGGAAGTAGAAAAAGATCTGAGGATCGTTTACACACCACTCCACGGAACGGGAAATATCCCGGTTCGCCGGGTATTAAAAGAACTCGGTTTCACAAATGTATTTGTCGTACCAGAACAGGAACTTCCAGACGGCGAGTTTCCGACTGTAGGATACCCGAATCCAGAAGCGAAAGAAGCTTTTGAACTCGCTTTAAAACTGGCAAAAGAAAAAGATGCCGACCTCGTACTAGCAACAGATCCAGATGCCGACCGTCTCGGTGTTTACGTAAAAGACAGCAGATCAGGCGATTATATCTGTCTTACCGGAAATATGTCCGGCTCTTTCTTAGCTGATTACGAGATCGGACAGCGTCTTGCGTTAAACGGAGAGCTTCCCAAAGACGGGATGCTTGTAAAGACGATCGTGACGACCAATCTCGTCGACGCGATCGCTGCCCACTATCATATCGATGTCGTAGAGTGTCTCACCGGATTTAAGTGGATCGGAAGGGAGATCTTAAAGACCGAGAAAACAGGAAAAGGCGAATACCTATTCGGTTTTGAAGAAAGTTATGGCTGCCTGATCGGAACGCATGCCAGGGACAAGGACGGAATCGTAGCTTCTATGGCATTGTGCGAAGCAGCCGCCTATTACAAAAAACGCGGTAAAACGCTGTGGGATGCCATGATCGATATGTACGAAAAATACGGTTATTATAAAGATGAGGTCGTTTCTATCACCCATAAAGGAATCGAGGGCCTGGCAAAGATCAAATCAACGATGGACGGGCTTCGGGCAGATCCGCCGGCATCGTTTGGAAATTACGAAGTAACGGCTATGAGGGATTATGAAAAAGATGTGATCAAAGACCTTCGCACCGGAGAGGAACGTAAGACCGGACTCCCCGCGTCCAACGTTCTGTATTTTGAGCTCACTTCTGACGCGTGGCTCTGCGTACGTCCTTCGGGAACGGAGCCAAAAATCAAAATCTATTTCGGCGTAGTCGGCGACAACATGGAAGACGCAGAGAAAAAATCATCCGAGCTTGCCGCCGTCGTAAAAGACCTTTTCGCAGACTGACAAAGGAGTATAGGATAAATGAACGAACTTTTAAAAGAGTGGATGAACCCGGCACTGATCGAAGAAATGGACGAAGGTGTTCTAAACGCCCCTCAGGATCTGCTCGGCGTCCACATGTATCTTGATACACAGCTTTTTGTCGTAAGACGCCCCGAAGCCCAGATCGTATGGATCACAAATGTTGACGGGGACAAAGCATATGAGATGGAAGAGCTGGATCACGAACTTGGATTGTTCGGACTGGAGATCAAGACAAAATCAAAACAACTGAAAGATTACCGTGTCAGGATCCAGTACGCCCCGGAAGATGTGATCGAGACGGCTGATCCCTATCATTTTAAACCTCTGACCTCGGATTTTGACTGTTATATTTTCGGGGAGGGCAGGCATTACAAGATCTTTGATAAGATGGGCGCCCATGTAGAAACGATAGACGGCGTGACCGGAACGAGGTTTACCGTATGGGCTCCAGACGCCAGGAGCGTGAGCGTTGTCGGCAGTTTTAACATGTGGGACGGACGGCTTCACACGATGCGGCTTTTAGGGCCGACTGGTGTCTACGAACTTTTTGTACCGGGCGTGACAGAAGGAAGCATATACAAATATCAGATCACAACCCGCAGCAAGGAACTGATCTTTAAAACAGACCCGTACGGAAACTACGCGGAACTGCGGCCGGGAAATGCCTCTGTTGTAACCTCTCTCGAGGGCTATGAATGGGGCGATGCCGATTACATGAAAGAACATGGCACAAAAACACGCGAAGTCCGCGAGCGGAATCCGATGTCCATATATGAAGTACATCTCGGCTCGTGGAAAAAGCGGGTAGAAGACGATGATAATGGCTTTTATTCCTACCGTGAATTAGCGGGCATGCTCGGTGATTATGTCGTAGAAATGGGATACACACATGTGGAACTGATGGGCATATCAGAATATCCGTTTGACGGCTCATGGGGGTATCAGGTCGGCTGTTATTACGCGCCGACCAGCCGCTACGGGACACCGCACGATTTTATGTATTTCGTCGATGAAATGCACAAACGGGGTATCGAAGTCATTCTCGACTGGGTACCGGCGCATTTCCCTAAAGACGCGCATTGTCTCGGAAACTTTGACGGAAAAGCCGTTTATGAGCATCCCGACCGACGCCGCGGGGAACACCCGGACTGGGGCACCTACATTTTCAATTACGGCAGGCTGGAAGTCCAAAACTTCCTCGTCGCAAACGCACTGTTCTGGATCGAGAAGTTCCATATCGACGGACTCCGTGTCGACGCCGTTGCCTCGATGCTGTATTTGGATTACGGAAAGCAGGATGGAGACTGGCTCCCAAATAAGGACGGAGGCAATGAACACTATGAGGCTGTCGAATTCCTGCGGCACCTAAACAGCGTGATGGAACAGTCACATCCTGATGCGTATATCATCGCGGAAGAATCTACGGCATGGCCGGACGTAACAAAACAGGTAAAAGACGGCGGACTCGGGTTTTCCTTTAAATGGAACATGGGCTGGATGAATGACTTTCTGGAATACATGAAGTTAGACCCTTACTTTAAGCAGTTCCACCACGACCAGCTCTGTTTCAGTCTCGCCTACCACCTCAGCGAAAAATACATCCTCGTGCTCTCCCACGATGAAGTCGTTCACGGAAAATGTTCTCTGCTGAACAAAATGCCGGGACTGACCGGGGATAAATACGCAGCGCTCAAAGCGGCATTTGGCTTTATGTACGGCCATCCCGGAAAGAAACTCCTTTTTATGGGACAGGAATTTGCCCAGCAGCGGGAGTGGAGCGAGATGCGCAGTCTTGACTGGTATCTGCTCGACGAAAAACCGCATCAGGGCATCCACCAGTTTATCAAAGACTTCAACCACTTATATAGGGACCACAGCGCCCTCTACTACAATGACAGCGATGTCATGGGATTTGAATGGATGGATTGTTCCCGGCCGGAGACGAGTACGGTAGCGTTTGTCCGCAGGGGAAAAACGAGGACAAAACAGCTTTTATTTATCCTGAACTTCACACCGGTCGCCCACGAAAAGTACCGGGTAAAAGCTCCATGCGGAGGCAGATATACCGAAATCCTGAATTCCGACGATGTGAAATACGGCGGACAGGGCAGGATAAATGCGGATCCGATCACGGCAAAGAAAAAAGGATCTGGAAAAAAAGGCAGGAACAGAAAGAAATCATCGGGGACGGAATACGAAATCGAATGCTATCTCCCACCACTTTCTGTCGTTGTTCTAGAATACGATTACAAATAAAAGATACGAACTGGCACATTAAGATGTTCCCTGGCATACGGGGAACATCTTTTGCACTTTCAGGGCTTTCAGGGCAGACATCCGCGAAAAGTTGCGAATTCCTGCAAATTATGCTATACTGGTAAAATAGAAAAATAAATCGGAGATGAAATGCAACATGCAGACAAATGTTTTAGAATATTTGGAGCAGACGGCAGAACGGGTACCGGATAAAATAGCATTTGCCGACGATACGTCCGCTCTATCTTTTGGTGAAGTCAGCAAGCGCTCGAAACAGATCGGCTGCCATCTCGCATCAAATCAGGCAGCTCGGGAGCCTGTATTAGTATACATGAAAAAATCACCTGAGACGCTGACAGCATTTTTCGGCGTCATCTATGCCGGCTGTTATTATGTGCCGATCGATGAGGACATGCCGAGACGCCGGATCGAACTTATTTTGGATAATACGAAAGCCAAATACCTGATCTATGATGAAAGTACATGTGGCAAAGTAAACGAACTCTCTTTCACAGGAAGATCTTTTTCCTATGAAGAATGTTTATCCTTCCCGCAAGATCATGAAAAACTGGCACGGATACGTGAAAACAGCCTGGATGAGGATCCCATTTATGTTCTGTTTACATCCGGTTCAACTGGTATACCAAAAGGTGTTGTCGGACACCACCGGGGCGTGATCGACTATATCGAGGGCCTGACAGAAGCGCTTCCCTTTAGCGAAGATACCGTATTTGGAAATCAGACGCCGCTCTATCTAGACGCCTGTATGAAAGAAATCTACCCAACCTTAAAATACGGCGCCATGACATGGCTCATTCCAAAAGAGCAGTTCGCCATTCCCGTAAAACTGGTTGAATATCTGAATGAACATAAAATAAATACGATCTGCTGGGTCGTATCGGCACTGACCATGATCTCCACATTTGGAACATTTGATGTTGTCAAACCGAAATACTTACATACGATCGCTTTTGGCAGCGAGGTATTTCCGATCCAGCAGTTTAACCGCTGGAAAGAAACACTTCCCCACGCGCGGTTTTACAATTTATACGGGCCGACCGAGGCCACCGGCATGAGCTGCTATTATTACGCGGACCGCCTGTTTCAGGAATCGGAATCCATCCCTATCGGTAAACCATTTAAAAATACGCGCGTTTATCTGCTCGATGAAGAGGGAAAAGAAGTACCAAAAGGCGAAAACGGCGAAATATGTATTTCCGGCACATGCCTGACACACGGCTATTACAACGATGCGGAAAAAACCGCCGAAGTATTTACCCAAAACCCATTAACGCCTTTTTATCCGCAGCGCATCTATCACACGGGCGACATCGGACGATGGAATGAGGACGGTAACCTCATGTTCATTTCACGCGAAGACCATCAGATCAAACATATGGGGCACCGTATTGAACTTGGTGAGATCGAGGCCGATGCCAGACGGATTGACGGAGTGACGACATGCTGCAGCCTTTACATAAAAGAAAATAATAAAATAGTACTTTTTTTTACAGGCGATACGGACAAAAAACATCTGACTGCCGCCCTGAAAGAGCGGCTGCCCAGATATATGTTACCAAACGCCTTTGTACAGACCGATCAGCTTCCCCTGACAGCGAACGGAAAAATGGATCGTCAGAAAATGCAGGAAATGTATTTGGAGCAGAAGAAAAAACGCCGGCGTAAGGCAGAATGAGAGGACAAGATGGAAACAGAAGAAATCAAAGAGGGCATTTTAGCT
>ERZ778518.1633-NODE-1633-length-14327-cov-4.895320_pt1 | contig 14327 bp, 14 predicted proteins | sample MGYA00510340_ERZ778518 | MGnify/ENA primary metagenome ERZ778518 (study PRJEB29527, sample SAMN07138967) | mouse gut metagenome | material: feces | host: mouse | place: China:Nanjing | collected 2016-01-25 ...
CGTAAATATTCCTTCTTACAGCGTCAGCGCAGGCGATGTAATTGAAATCAGAGAGAAATCCAGAAGCCTGCAGAGATATAAAGACATTGTGGAAGTGACCGCAGGAAGACTGGTTCCCGAATGGCTGGAGGCAGATTTGGAAGGACTGAAAGGTACGGTAAAAATGCTCCCTGCAAGGGAAGCGATTGATGTTCCTGTGAACGAAATGCTTATCGTCGAGTTGTACTCCAAATAATGAATGTGTCGGCTTATAGCAAGGAGGGTATTGCATGTTTGATTTTGAAAGACCAAACATTGAGGTTGCTGAAATTTCAGAAGACAGAAAATATGGAAAATTCGTTGTAGAGCCTTTGGAAAGAGGCTACGGCATCACATTGGGAAATTCCCTGAGAAGAATTATGCTCTCTTCCTTACCAGGTGCAGCAGTAAGCCAGGTGAAAATTGATGGTGTTTTGCATGAGTTCAGTTCTATTCCGGCAGTAAAGGAAGATGTTACCGAAATCATCATGAATATCAAAAGCCTTGCAATCAGAAATAACAGTACAGGCAATGAGCCCAAAACGGCATATATTGAGTTTGAAGGTGAAGGCGTTGTAAAGGCATCCGATATTCAGGTGGATCAGGATATTGAAATTTTCAATCCGGATTTAACCATTGCAACTCTCAGTGGCGGCAAAGACAGCAGACTGAACATGGAACTTACCATTACAAAAGGCAGAGGCTATGTAAGCGCAGATAAAAACAAAAGCGAAGATCTGCCGATTGGTGTGATTGCGGTTGATTCCATCTACACCCCTGTAGAAAGAGTGAATCTTACAGTAGAAAATACCCGTGTTGGACAAATTACAGACTTTGATAAGCTCACATTGGATGTTTACACAAACGGAACATTGGCTCCGGACGAAGCAGTCAGCCTGGCTGCAAAAGTATTGAGCGAGCACCTTTGTCTTTTCATCGACCTGTCCGAAAATGCAAGAAATACCGAAATCATGATCGAAAAAGAAGATGATGAAAAGGAAAAAGTATTGGAGATGAGTATCGACGAACTGGAACTTTCGGTCCGTTCCTATAACTGTCTCAAGCGTGCAGGTATCAATACCGTGGAAGAACTGACAAATAAAACTTCTGAGGATATGATGAAAGTCCGCAATCTGGGACGTAAATCATTGGAGGAAGTACTTGCAAAATTAAAAGAGCTGGGATTGCAGCTGAATCCCAGCGATGAATGATCCCGGCAGGCGGTAAGACCAAAGAGTGCGCCTTCGGCAGATACATGAATGGAACTGTTGATATATTCGGTAAGTAAGACCAAAGAGCGTGGCCGAATATCCCATGAATGGAGGAAATTTAACATGGCAAAATACAGAAAACTGGGCAGGACATCTTCTCAGAGAAAAGCGTTGCTCAGAAATCAGGTGACCAATCTTTTATACCATGGAAAGATTGTTACCACACAGGCAAAGGCTAAGGAAGTGCAAAAAATCGCAGAAGGCCTGATTGCATTGGCTGTAAAGGAAAAAGACAACTTTGAGACGGTGAAAGTGATGGCTAAGGTTGCCAGAAAAGATAAAGACGGCCACCGTGTGAAAGAAGTAAAAGACGGCAGGAAAGTTACCGTATATGATGAAGTGGAAAAAGAGATCAAAAAAGATCTGCCCAGCAGACTGCATGCAAGACATAAAATGATCCGTGTGCTTTATCCTGTAACGGAAGTTCCGGCTAAGAATGCAGGGAAAAAGAGAAATACAAAGGCAGTGGATATGCCTGCAAAACTGTTTGATGAGATAGCACCCAAATATGTAGATCGCAAAGGCGGCTATACAAGAATCATCAAAATTGGTCAGCGTAAAGGTGACGGTGCGATGGAAGTTGTACTGGAACTGGTATAATACGCCAGAATATATTGGAACATATGATGGATATGATTACAGAACAGCCTGTCAGAATTGCAGGCTGTTCTGTTTATTCACGACAATAGGTTTGCCGGCTAAGCCTGCAAATCTATTGTGTATGAGGATGGGGCAAGATGATACAACTGATTGTAATGGATGTAGACGGCACTCTGACAGATGGGAGTGTCTATTATAATGAAGCCGGAATTGAGACGAAAAAATTTTCGGTCAAAGATGGAGCGGGGATTGTGGCGGCACAGGCGGTTGGTATTCCATGTATGATTTTGACAGGACGGGAGTCCTGGGCAGTGAAAAGGCGGGCGGAGGATCTCAGAATTCAGTATGTATATCAGGGAATCAAAGATAAGGCGGGATTTTTGCAGGAGTTTCTGCAAGACAAAAAGATTGACGCAAATACCGTACTGTTTATCGGGGATGATTTTAATGATATGAAGGCAATGCGTATGGCTGGAATGGTGGGCTGCCCTGCGGATGCAGCGGCGGAAGTACGGAAACTGGCAGATTATATTTCTGACAGCAAGGGAGGTTATGGCGCCGTCAGAGATATTATTTTTCATTATCTGAGAGCGGAAGGGAAATATGAAGCTGCAATAGAGGGCGCTTTTGGGGGGATATAGGGAAGCAGACAGATTTTTCCCGGTTTCTGTCCCAATGTATGTACTTATATCAGGAGTCTGTGGTTCACACTCTGTTATGATTTTCTGGCGGCAGATGGTGGATAGGGTGTTTTTACATCTGTCAGATTCAGCAGATAATCAATACTGGTGTTATGGAAATGAGCAAGACGAATCAGGATGGTAGTTGGTATATCATTTTCGCCGGTTTCATATTTGGAATAGCCGGTTTGGGACATGCCCAGTATTTTTCCCATTTCAGTTTGTGACAGATCTTTGTCAATACGCAGATTTCTTATACGCGGATACATGACTTTCCTCTTTTCCGTATGCTAGAGCGTGTTTGAAAAATCATTCCCGCCATCTATACGCCCCACTTTGCGTGATATTTGCACCATATTCAGTCGACGTAGCCCACTACGCCTCCTTCATTTGGCACAAATCTCCCACAAACTGTGACGCACATCTGACGGAAAGCAGTTTTCAAACACGCTCTAGTGTACCGACTCATTTACATTTCGCCAAATGACTTGCCTGAATTTCCATCTTCTGCATTGTTGTCGGTCAACGCTGCCGCCGTACCGCCTCCCTCCTCCGCCTTGCAGACTGAAAATTCATTCTGCGTCATTTGGCTGAAAGTAAATGTGTCAGTACACTAGGTTGACTGTAAATGTATTGTTAGATTTTATTGTAACGAATACATTTTGCGTTACAATATTTTAATCTGAAACAGGTTATTGCATTCTGGATAGGTTGGGGATAAAATAGTATTTATATTTGTCTGTATATGAGAATTGAATGGAAACTGAAATCTATGAAAATCAATAACAGATTTTATCCTGTTTTAAAAGCCGGATTCTTGCGTGTAAAATGGTGTTTTATGATGCTCCTGTTTGGTTTGCTCTGTATTCTGTCAGGTTTTATGTATGAAAAGTCAGATGACTGGACGAGGACATTGGGATATAATTATGATTTTTTCGGCACGAACAGAAAAATATATACCTTGTATTTGGGGTGTTATGCCAGGAATTTGGAGTTGAATGCGGAATACACATATGGAGACGGAGAAGAGGAGACGGGCAAAGTGTGTTGTGATCTGTGCAGTGATGGCCAAAGTCTGAAAGATTCCTGTTTTCTGCTAAGGCAGGCCGACAGGCGGTATCGTTTGAAATATGTGTATCTGGTAGTGGAGACTGACCGGCTCATGTCAGAAACATGTGAAACAGGAGCAGAATCAGCCCCGGCAGGGAGAGAAAGCGATGTTATTTACTTAATTAGAATAATGGAATATTGCGGCAGAAACGGTATCATATTGACCATACTGGAATCGGGAAGCAAAGCGGGCAACAACAGGCCGGCAGAAAAAGCTGTTACTGGCGGAATGCAGGAATTCAACGGTGGGGAATTCAGAAAACTGGCAGAAAAATATGGCGTAAATTTTGTTCGGATGGAAGGGGAATAAAACCGGGCAGAGGGGTAATCCTACTCCTCTGCCTTTTTCTCAAAATGTTGATAATCTTTGCTGTGATTCCAGTTTCCACCCCAACTGAATCCGTGTTCCATAAACAGTTTGTAACATAAATCATTTTCGTCAATCTTATAGGCGAAAGGCTGGCTCCTGTCGGCATAGCTTTCTGCACCTGCAGGGGAAACCTGTTGCCTGCCATTCTTATAAGTGATGTACGGATTAAAAAAAGGATTGATGTCAATGGCAAGTCCCTGGCCATGCATGGAAATCTTATTCGTTCCGGCGATAGTACGATAATTGAAACAGGAAGTGTTATTGTCCTGCATGGAGAGAAGGTCATCGGCGCCATATTCATCGATCAGGCGGATTTGTTCAATCTGGTAGTCTGCCTGGTATAGTTCGTAAAATATTTCCACCAGATCCTGTGCGATTGCTTTGTTGCAGATGATGTCCCCGGTACTGGTATTGCCTTTGAAATTGACATATAATACGCTCACGTGGCGCAGATCATCATAGGGAAGAGGACAATCTTCCTTATAAGACAGGCCTGTAATGCGCTGTTTCAAATCATCGCTTAAAGGTTCATAATAAAAATCCGGCTGGTATACAATCCGATCCGGGTACATTGTATCTGTCTGTGCCATTTGTTCTTCAGTTTCCTCCTCGCCGGGTGCTTCCACGGTTGTCTTTGTCATACGGATGCTTTCCGTGTCTGTTGTGGCAGGGCCGGGGGAAGCCGCTGTGCCGGTCACATGTTCTGCATAGGCGGTTTCCGGTTCCCGCAGGGCATAGTCATAGAGGGTTTCGGAATTACGCCGGGTGATGCTTACAGAGATGCACAGCAGGATAAACAGGGCTGCCACTGCAATATACTTGATATATTTTTTCATATGGATCTGTCCTTTTGGTCTGTCCTCATCTGATACAGTATCAGTATACTATGGGATTTTGGATATTTCAATCGGTAACCTGTCTTTTCTGCACTTGTAATTCAAGGAATTTTCGAGTACAATAAAACGAATGAAATTGTACTATATTCCGAAAGGACAACATGATCATGGGTATTATTCAGGCAGACAAACTGGTATTTGAATATATACGCCGGGATGAAGAAGGCAACGCGGAAGGGATTACCCGCGCGGTGGATGAAGTGGATCTGGACGTGCAGCAGGGTGAATTCGTGGCGATACTGGGGCATAACGGTTCCGGGAAATCCACACTGGCAAAGCATATCAACGCCATTTTGTATCCTACGGAAGGGACTGTGCTGGTCGATGGCAGGGATACGAAGGAGGATGCATATATCTGGGAAATCCGCCAGAAGGCCGGCATGGTATTTCAGAATCCTGACAATCAGATTATCGGGCAGGTAGTGGAGGAAGATGTGGGCTTTGGCCCGGAGAATATGGGTGTCCCCACGAAAGAAATCTGGGAGCGGGTGGAGGAAAGCCTGAAAGCGGTGGGGATGTATGAATTTCGAAAACATTCCCCCAATAAACTGTCCGGGGGCCAGAAGCAGCGGGTATCCATTGCAGGCGTTATCGCCATGCACCCCAAGTGCATTGTATTGGATGAACCTACGGCGATGCTGGATCCAAATGGGCGTAAAGAAGTGATTCGCGCTGTAAGAGCATTGAACCAGGTGGAAAACGTAACCATCCTGCTGATTACCCATTACATGGAAGAGGTCATCTATGCGGACAGGGTGATTGTGATGGACCGGGGGAAAGCCGTCATGCAGGGAACACCCAGGGAAATCTTTTCCCAGGTGGACAAACTGAAAGCATTGCGGCTGGATGTGCCACAGGTTACGATGCTGGCGCATGCATTACAGAAAAAAGGGGTGCCGCTGCCGGACGGGATTCTTTCGGCAGAAGAGCTGGCAGAGGCGCTGGGATATAAACGGGGGTAGCCATGTCGATTATATTGGATCATGTGAGTCATGTATATGAAAAAGATACAGAAATGGCGGCCTGGGCATTGAAGGATATATGCCTGACCATTCCTGACGGTCAGTTTATCGGCCTGATCGGCCATACCGGTTCGGGGAAATCCACCCTTGTCCAACATCTGAACGGGCTTCTTGCCCCCACAGACGGTCATATCTATTTTAATGGTCAGGATATTCATGAGGACGGATTTGACAAAAAGGAGCTGCGGAGCAAAGTCGGGCTTGTATTCCAGTATCCGGAGCATCAGCTTTTTGAAGTGGATGTATTCTCGGATGTCTGCTTCGGCCCACGCAATCTGGGGCTGTCCCGGAAGGAAACGGAGCTGCGTGCTTTTCAGGCCCTTCGTCAGGTCGGGTTCCCGGAAGAATATTTCTACCAGTCTCCTTTTGATTTGTCAGGGGGACAGAAACGCCGTGTGGCCATTGCCGGTGTGCTTGCCATGAAACCGGATGTACTGGTTCTGGATGAGCCCACGGCCGGGCTGGATCCCAAGGGGCGGGATGAGATACTGGATCAGATTGCCGCACTCAAACAGGAAACGGGAATTACAGTGGTGCTTGTGTCTCATAGTATGGAGGATATTGCCAGATATGTGGACCGTATTATCGTTATGAACCGGGGCAGTGTGTTGTTTGACGATCTTCCCGGGGAAGTGTTTGGACATGTAAAGGAACTGGAACAGGTGGGCCTGGCGGCACCACAGGTAACCTATATTCTGCAGACACTGCGGGCGAAGGGGATGGCAGTGCAGACGGACGCCACCACGCTGGAGGAAGCAGAGCGGGAAATCCTGCGGGCACTGGGTAAGCCGGCATGGGAGGGCTTATGTTAAGAGATATTACGCTGGGGCAATACTATCAGACCGAATCGGTCATACACCGGCTGGACCCACGGGTAAAACTGGTTGGAACCATCTTGTATATTATTTCCCTTTTTATATTTAACCATGTATATGGTTATGTGGCTGCGGCCCTGTTTCTGGCAGTGCTGATCCGGTTGTCGGGAGTGCCGTTCAGATATATGATCAAAGGGATGAAAGCCATTGTATTTTTGTTGCTGCTGACTGTGACCTTTAATCTGTTTCTGACGCCGGGGGAGGTGCTGGTACAGTTCTGGAAGCTGACCATCACAAAGGAGGGCCTGCGTATAGCGGTGCTGATGGCGGTGAGACTGACATTCCTGATTATCGGTTCCTCCCTGATGACTCTGACGACCACGCCCAACAATCTGACGGACGGGATGGAAAAACTGATGGGGCCATTGAAAAAGGTACGGGTTCCGGTTCATGAGATTGCCATGATGATGTCCATTGCGCTCCGGTTTATTCCGATCCTGATGGAAGAAACAGATAAAATTATGAAGGCTCAGATTGCCAGAGGCGCGGATTTTGAAAGCGGGAACCTGATGAAAAAGGCAAAGGCGATGGTGCCTCTGCTGGTGCCGCTGTTTATATCGGCGTTCCGCCGGGCCAATGATCTGGCCATGGCCATGGAGGCCAGATGTTATCAGGGCGGTGAGGGCAGGACAAAAATGAAACCTTTGCAGTACAGGAAGCGGGACTATGCAGCCTATGGCGTTTTGGGCTGTTATATTGTGATTTTGGTGGTTGTGAGTCAGATAGGAATGACTGTATGATGCGGGTAAAATTAACAGTAGCCTACGATGGTACGGCGTATCATGGATGGCAGTTTCAGAAAAATGCAAATACAATAGAGGCGGAGCTGAACCGACATCTGTCTGAGCTGCTGCAGGAGGATATCCAAGTCATTGGCGCCAGCCGCACCGACGCGGGTGTACATGCCCTGTGCAATATAGCGGTATTTGATACCCATACACAGATGCCTGCCGATAAAATCAGTTATGCGCTGAATCAGAGACTGCCGGAAGATATCCGCATTCAGGATTCCAGGCGGGTGGCGGCAGATTTTCACCCGAGAAAATGTAAGAGCATTAAAATCTATGAGTATAAGATCTGGCGGGGGACCTTTCCCATGCCCACCGTGCGGCTCTATTCCCATTTTATGTATACACCGCTGAATGTGGAGTGGATGCGGGAGGCGGCAGCATATCTGGAGGGAAAACATGACTTTAAAAGTTTCTGCAGCGAGGATTCCCAGGCAGAAAGTACAGTGCGCACCATTTACGGAATTGATCTGGTGGAAGCGGGCAATATGTTGACGATCCGTATTTCCGGTAACGGGTTTCTCTACAATATGGTCAGAATTATTGCGGGAACTTTGGTGGAATGCGGAAAAGGAAGACTGCCTGCGGAAAAGATGCCGGATATTCTGGAAGCCTGTGACCGGCAGGCGGCGGGGCCTACCATGCCTGCCAGGGGGCTGACATTGGTGGAATATCATTTTCCGTGAAAAAACAGTGTAAAAACAGGAATCAGGTTCTTGACACACACGGGCCGGTATACTATAATTACTCAATGTGGCGGTATCTGAAGTCATATGTCAATTCCCAGGCATATCATTTTGGAACAGCCTTTCGGGTTGGTTTTCAGTAACGGATGCGGCGGCCCGGACATCTGCCGGATAAGTGAGAGAAAACACAGAACAGATTGATAAGACGAGATTTATTATGGAGGTAACATAATGAAAACTTTTATGGCGAGTCCATCTACAATCGACAGAAAATGGTATGTAGTAGACGCTGCAGATATGACATTGGGACGCTTGGCATCAGAAGTTGCAAAAGTATTGAGAGGAAAGAATAAGCCTATCTTTACACCTCATATGGATACAGGCGATAACGTAATCGTTATCAACGCTTCCAAAATCAAAGTGACAGGTAAAAAGCTGGATCAGAAGATTTATTACCATCACTCAGATTATGTGGGCGGTATGAAACAGGCTACACTGAGAGAGAAAATGGCAAAGAAACCTGAGCAGGTAATTGAGCTTGCTGTAAAGGGAATGCTTCCAAAAGGACCTTTGGGACGACAAATGTTCAAGAAACTTCATGTATACGCAGGACCGGAGCATGCACATGCAGCGCAGAAGCCTGAAGTATTGACATTTTAATCGAAGGGACGAAAAAGGAGGAATCGGAAATGGCTAAATCAGCTAGATACTACGGGACAGGTAGAAGAAAAAAATCAATTGCCAGAGTATATTTAGTACCGGGAAAAGGCAATATTACAATCAATAAAAGAAACATTGATGAGTATTTCGGACTGGAAACACTGAAAGTAATCGTTCGCCAGCCTTTGGTGGCAACGGACAATGCTGAGAAGTTCGATGTGCTTGTAAACGTATATGGCGGCGGCTACACCGGACAGGCCGGAGCGATCAGACACGGAATTTCCAGAGCGCTTCTGCAGGCTGATGCCGATTACAGACCAGTGCTGAAAAAAGCAGGATTTTTGACAAGAGACCCTCGTATGAAAGAGAGAAAGAAATACGGCCTCAAAGCAGCGAGACGTGCACCGCAGTTTAGTAAGAGATAATTTTAAGACAAATAAGAGATCTTTTGAAACCCTTGAAAATCCAGTATTTTTAAGGGTTTTCTTTTGTCTAAAGTTTTCTGGAATTGTGGTAAAAAGTGTTGGATTTGAAACGTATCACACTTAAATAAGTAAAAGTGTGCAACAATAGGGGATTGAATTTGCTGTTTCCATTGTTTATACTATCATAAATGGCAGTGGATTATTTCATGCGAATAGCCATCTGCCATATTCTCAAAGACGGAGTATCCCGGAGCTGATGATTACTATCATTTCAGCTGAGAATACAAATGAATGTGTATCTTAAAAAGCGAAAAGCACTTGGCCGGGAAGCCTTGCAATGGGAGTTTTGGGTCTATGCTGGCTGTGCTGCGCAAATGGTGCATATTTGCATAAGGCTGTGCCACTTTATTTTTTGTGTGGGTCCGGGGATAAAAAAGCAGATTCTATCTATGGCATATTGTTTGCGGGAATGATTCGTCTAAAAGAATACTGAATATTTCAGAACAGAGTCATTGATAGAATAAGCTCACAAGACAGTGCGAGGAGGAATTGCCATGGACAAGAAAACAGAAGTTAGTTACAATCCCCAACTGGGGTATTTGCAAACTGTTTTTCAGCATGATTTTGATTTTCTTACAGGGGTAAAACAGTACGAGGTAACGGACAAAGGGGTTATATTTACCGTGGATACATACCGGGGGAGTGCTGCCCGTGTAATTTTATCCTGTGTGGGGCAGGGGGCTGCCAGGTTTCAAATGTATCCTCCGGGATGTGAGAACGCTTTTGATAACAGTGTGTATCAGATAGAGCAGTGTGTGTGCCCACAGGTGTCGGAGATGGAGGGATGCATTGTTCTATCCACAGACAGAATGGAAATCCGGGTGCGTAAGTGTCCATGGGAGGTCAGCTATTATCTGGATGGAAAACTGAAAACAGGTGAACAGATCAAAGACTCCAACGTGGACAATATGTGTAAAAATCTGCCTGTAGGGTTTACCTATAATGCGGAAAAAGAAGTAGCCAGTGTCCATGAGACGATGTATTTATATTCGGACGAAGAGTTTTATGGATTTGGAGAGAAGTTTACGGATTTCGGAAAGCGGGGACAGATAATCCACTGCTGGCAGACGGATGCATTGAGTACCAATACGGAAAAATCCTACAAAAACCATCCGTTTTTTATGAGCAGCAGAGGATATGCCATTCTTTTGAATACGTTTACCAGATCCTGCTTTGAAATGGGAAGCTATTCCAATGTTTCCTGGAATATGCGTGTGGATGATAAAGTCCTGGACTATTTTATATGGATGGAACAGGATTATAAAGCGCTGCTGGGGGCGTATATCGGGCAGACCGGGCAGGTACCCATGATACCCAAATGGGCGTTCGGGCTCTGGATGTCAAAATGTTCCTATATGTCACAGGAAGAGGTCTGTTCGGTTGTGGAAAAGGCAAAGGAACGAAATATTAAAATTGACGTAATCCACATCGACGGCTGGCAGGTGGAAAAAGATGCGGGCGCATGGGTATGGGATGAGGAAAGATTTCCGGACCCGGAAGGTATGGTGAAGTATCTGAAAGCGAATGGGATCAGGCTCTGCCTCTGGAATTTTCCCTATATTGACGAGGGGTCGGAGTATTTCAGAGAAGCAGCTGAAAAAGGCTTTCTGATCAAAAATACGGCAGGAGAAATCAGCACATTTTATCCTGCGGCCACCAGCAAATCCAAAGCGGGCTGCTTTGATTTAACAAATCCGGAATGTGTCAAATGGTATCAGGAAAGAGTCAGAAAAGTGGCGGAGATCGGTATTAGCGCCATTAAAACAGATTTTTCGGAGGCTGTACCACAGGATGCGGTTTACTTTGACGGATCTGATGGGATACAGGGGCATAATAAGCTGCCGCTTCTGTATGCCAGAACCGTATATGAGAGTCTGGCCGAAGTGAAAGAGCCTCTGGGAGAACGGGCCATGCTTTGGGGGAGGAGCGGCTATGCAGGTTCCCACAGGGTTCCGGCCGCCTGGGCAGGCGATTCTTCCACCCATCTGAACAATCATGCATGCATTTTGCGGGGCGGGCTGAGCGCGGCAATGAGCGGTATCCCGTTCTGGGGATTTGATATGGGCGGATTTTACAATACCGATCATGAAGGGTATGAATGTATGCCCACAGATGAGGAATATATCCGCAGTTGCCAGTTTGGATTTTTAAACAGTTTGAGCCGGTGTCACGGCAAACTGCCGAGAGAGCCCTGGAATTTTGGGGAAAAGGCCGAATCAATCTTTCAAACGTTTAATGACCTGCGGCACAGGCTGCTGCCCTACTTATACAGTACGGCTTACCAGACACACCATACGGGGATTCCGATGATCCGTCCGGTGGTTCTGGAATTTCCCAAGGACAGGACGGCCCGTCATGTGGAACTGGAGTATTTTCTGGGCTCCCATCTTCTGGTCGCGCCGGTGTTTGATCAGGATGAATTGGAAGTGTATCTGCCCCAGGGCGTATGGACAGACTGGTTTACCGGAGCGCGTGTGGAAGGCGGCCGGTGGGTGAGCCTGGAGCCCACTGTGGAGACAATCCCAGTGTTTATCCGTGAAAATGCCATGATTCCCTGCCTGCAGGAGATACCGGCGGACATTGATGTCCGGTATGAACATCTGCATGTGATCCTTTCCTTAGGCGACAGGATTTCTGAAACCTATTATGATGACGGCATCTGCCAGAAGCTGGAAGCAGAGATTGAAAAAGATACCTTGCAGGTGCGTACAGATATGCCGGTGAGCCGCCTTACCATATACACGGGAGTGAAACTGACGAGAGCCGTGGTAAACGGACAGGAAGCTGTACTCAGTATGGTGGCGTCTGTGAAAGACATGTATTCCGTGAACATATGATTTTCGTTGCGGACGGGTTTTCAGGGAAAGAGGAAGGCCGGTGGCATGTATTTTTCCCTTGACATGTCCGGTGTGGCAACATAAGATAAAATGGAAGCCTGATAAGGTAAGATAACTAAGGATAAGGAGGATTTTATGCGTAAATTATGGAAACGGCTGCTGGCGGTTACGACAGCGGCGGCCATGCTCCTGGGAATGGGATGGATCAATTTCCCGGATAAGGTGCAGGCAGCGGAGCGTTCTTATGAAGGAGATCTGGTGGTGATCCATACCAATGATATCCATGGACACTTTAATACTGTGGAAGGAGAGCAGTTGGGAATATCCGCAGTCGTGGGACTCAAGCATTATTATGAGGCAAAAGGTGCCAATGTACTTTTGCTGGATGCCGGTGATTTTTCACAGGGCACTACGCTGGTCAGTTACTTTGACGGCGGTTCTTCTGTGCTGTTTATGAATGCGGCAGGATATAACGCGGCTTCACTGGGCAATCACGAATTTGACTTCGGGTTTGAAGAATTGCAGTTAATGGCGTCGCTGGCGGATTTTCCCATTCTGGATGCGAATGTCCTGGACAAAAATACCGGTGAACCATATTTTGAGGATCATCAGATTTTCACCTTCGACAATCTGAAGGTGGGTGTGTTTGGTCTGGATACGGCAGAAGCGCAGACCAAAGCGAGTCCTAAAAATGTAAGAGATATACAGATTCTGGACGGTGCGGACTTGTATGCCTGTGCACAGGAGCAGGTGGATGCCCTGAAAGCACAGGGCTGCGATTATATTATCTGTCTGGGCCATCTGGGCGTGGATGATGAGAGTATTGGCAGACGTTCGCTGGATGTGGTGGCGAATACCAAAGGGATTGACCTGTTTATAGACGGTCACAGCCACACGGAAATAAACGGCGGAATTCAGATCAATGATACAACCATTACAAGTACAGGCAGCTATCTTGCCAATATCGGAGTGGCTGTCTATGACACAGAGACACAGACGCTGAGCACTTCCCTGGTCAGTGCGGCAGATTATAAAGGCGGCTATGACGCAGTTGTGGACGGTTTTGTAAAAGCCCATCAGGACATTGTGGAAACGGCTTATTCGGGTCTGTTTGCCACTGCGGCAGTGGATCTCAACGGAGAGAGAGAGCCGGGTGTGCGGACAGAGGAAACCAACCTGGGTGACTTTGCGGCGGACGCTTATCTGTATGCGGCTCAGCAGTATATGGGAGATACAATTACTGTGGACGGCGCCATCCAGAACGGCGGCGGTGTGCGTGCGAGCATCCCGGCAGGTCCGATTACCATGAATACATTATACACGGTATTCCCCTTCGGCAATTCCATCAGTGTGGTAAAAGTGACTGGTGCGCAGCTTCTGGAAGCGCTGGAAGCATCCTGCAGTGCTGCACCTTCGGCGCTGGGCGGGTTCCCGCAGGTATCCGGTATCCGGTTTACCATTGATACGGCAGTGCCGTATGTGAACGGTATGCAGTATCCGGATTCCACATATTATGCGCCTGCAGTGCCTGGCAGCCGTGTGACCATTGAGACAGTGGGCGGCAGAGCGTTTGATCCGGCGGACAGCTATTACATCGCAGTGAATAATTTTATGGCTGACGGAGGCGATACATATTATGTATTTACGCAGGCTGAGGAGGTCATTGACACAGGTGTGATCGATGCAGAGGGATTGATTTCCTATGTGGATTCCCTGGGTGGCGTAATCGGACAGGAGTATGCATTGCCAAAGGGTAACATTACAATCAAATAAGGATCAGGAAATGGATGAAGCAGGCGGCGCCCGGAAATGGGGCCGCCTGTTTTGCATGCGTGGTATAAAACATAAGGGCTTCTTCATTTGAGCTTTTTTCCGGAATCTGGTATAGTAAGATAAAAGGCTACATGGTTTGACTGAAACGATAGCAGGAGAGGATCTGGGGGATGAAACGGAGTTTGACAGAGGGGAATGTGGCAAAGTCACTGTTGCTTTTTGCCGGGCCTATGATTCTGGGCAATATGTTACAACA
>ERZ778518.1640-NODE-1640-length-14221-cov-12.929620_pt1 | contig 14221 bp, 14 predicted proteins | sample MGYA00510340_ERZ778518 | MGnify/ENA primary metagenome ERZ778518 (study PRJEB29527, sample SAMN07138967) | mouse gut metagenome | material: feces | host: mouse | place: China:Nanjing | collected 2016-01-25 ...
CCGGGTATTTCCGCCAGAACATCTGGATGTTTCTGGTGCATTTTTCGTGCTTTCTCGTGATCTGCTTTGAGACGGGAAAGATCGAGTATCTGCTCTTTTATGTGCTGCAGCAGATCTTGCTTTTTTCCACGGTCATGCTGTTCCGTATGATCTATCCGAAGGGAAATCTTCTGATTATCAATAATATGTGTATGCTCCTCAGTATCGGTTTCGTGATTCTCACAAGGCTGTCCTATGAGCGGGCGATCAAGCAGTTTTTTATTGTGACGGCGTCCATCATCATCGGTATGGCGGTTCCCTTCTTTATACGGAATCTGAAATTTCTAAAGAGCCTGACGTGGGTGTACGCGGGAATCGGCATTGCGGCTCTGGGGGTAGTGCTGATTCTCGGGTCAGTCACTTACGGGTCGAAGATATCCTACTCGGTGGCGGGAGTGACCTTCCAGCCCTCGGAGTTTGTGAAGATTGTATTCGTCTTTTTCGTTGCCAGCGCGTTTGGCGAGACGTGGGATTTCCTGCGGGTCGCGGTGACGGCGGTGCTGGCGGGCGCCCATGTGCTGATACTGGTGGCGTCTAAGGATCTGGGGAGCGCGCTGATCTTCTTTGTGGTGTATGTACTTATGGTGTTTATCGCCACAGGCAGATGGGTTTACCTGTTTCTGGGGGTGGCAGGCGGCGCGGGGGCGGCGGTTGTCGCCTTTCAGATGTTCTCCCATGTGCAGGTGCGCGTACAAGCGTGGCGGGATCCGTTCAGCTGCATCGACGACGCGGGGTTCCAGATTACCCAGTCCCTGTTTGGCATCAGCAGCGGCGGGTGGTTCGGTCTGGGGCTGTTTCGGGGAAATCCCACGTCGATTCCGCTGGTGGAGGCGGACTTTGTATTCTCGGCGGTGGCGGAAGAGCTGGGCATTCTCTTTTCCATGTGTCTGATACTGATCTGCATCAGCAGTTTTATCATGTGCATGAACATTGCCTTGAAGCTTCAGGACAGGTTTTACAGACTGATCGCCTTCGGGCTGGGCGTCACCTATATTTTTCAGGTGTTCCTGACCATTGGCGGGGGAACCAAGTTTATTCCCATGACGGGTGTGACACTGCCCTTTATCAGTTACGGGGGCAGTTCGGTATTGACTACATTGGTCATGTTCTTTATTATAGAAGGGCTTTATATTATCAGACGGGACGAAGGAGACAGACGTGCCAAGAACAGAAAACGAAAGAACAGAAAGAAGAGAGCGCGAAGAGCGGGAGACGAACCGCAGGACCGGGAAGACGAGGAAGAAGCGTAACCGGCAGATTATGACGGTCACATGGTTCTTTGTGGGACTGTTTTTCGTGATGATGGGCTATACGTGCCACTATGCGGTCACCCACAGGCAGACGCTGATGAATAACAGCTACAACACGAGGCAGGAAATTCTCGTGGCACAAAACAGCCGGGGCACGATTTACGCGGCAGGCGGGCAGATTCTGGCGGAGACGGCGACGGATGCAGAGGGGGAGGAAGTCCGGGTGTACCCTTACGCCAATATGTTTTCCCACGCGGTGGGCTATGCCTCCAACGGCAGGTATGGCATAGAGGCGCAGGCGAATTATTACCTGATCAACTCCAACACCAGACTTTCCGAGAAAGTGGCAAGCGACGTGGCGGGCGAAAAGTATCCGGGAGACAGTGTGATCACTACACTGGACGTGGATTTACAGCAGATCGCCTATGATTCCCTCGGCATTTACAGCGGGGCTGTGATCGTGTCAGAGCCATCCACGGGGCGGATCCTTGCCATGGTGTCAAAGCCGGACTTCGATCCGAATGAGATTGATGAGATCTGGGACGGGCTGATCGCCGACAAGGAGAGCAGCGTCCTGTTAAACCGGGTAACGCAGGGGCTGTACCCGCCCGGCTCTACCTTTAAGATCGTGACGGCGCTGGAATATATCAGGGAAAATGTTGACTCGATTGGTCAGTTCAGATTCCAGTGCGGCGGCAGCTTCTCCCACGGGGAGGAGAAGATCAACTGTTATCACGGCACGGCGCACGGAAGCGAGGACTTCTCCAAAGCCTTTGCGAAATCCTGCAATTCCGCCTTTGCCAGCATAGGGCTTTCCCTTGACCGGGAGAAATTCGGCGATACGCTGGACGAGCTTTTGTTTAACCGGGAACTGAAGGTGGATTTCGCTTACAACCAGAGTAAACTTGTCATAGATGCGGATACAACCGACGCAGATGTGATGCAGGCGGCGATCGGACAGGGAACCACGCAGATGACGCCCCTGCAGCTTAATATGATTACCTGCGCCATCGCAAACGGCGGCACGCTGATGAAGCCCTATCTTTTAGAGCGGGTGGAAACAAGCGAAAAGACGGTGGTCAAACAGTTTACCCCGGGCTCCTACAAGCGGCTGATGAGCGAGGAGGAGGCGCGGATTATGACAGAACTGATGGAGGAAGTGGTAAAGAGCGGCACGGGCACCAAGCTTTCCGGGCTCTCCTACACGGCGGCAGGAAAGACCGGCTCAGCGGAGTACAATAAAGTCAAGACGGACTCCCACGCATGGTTTACGGGGTTCGCCCCGGTGGAAGATCCGCAGGTGTGCGTGACAATCATCATAGAAGGGGCGGGCAGCGGCGGAGACTACGCCGTGCCCATTGCGAAGCGGATTCTGGACGCCTGTTTTGAGGAGTGAAAAGGGGCAGCTTTTAGAAGATAGCTGTTATTGTAAGTTCCGGCTTTGAGGAAAGGTCGATGAACTTTCCGTCTTTCCGTTTTAAGAGCGGCCTTGCCAGATTGTCCTTATTGATCGTATAAACCGACGCCTCCTCATCGTTGCTTAAGCGCACCATAAAGCCGAGCTGGGTGGCGGCGATGTGGTAGAGGATGGGCTGCAGGATGGCTTTTTCATATTTTTCATAGCCTTCCCGCTCAAAGTTTTCGATGACTTGAAAAGGATTGAGCGGCTGTCTGTAGGTGCGGGCGGATGTCATGGCCTCGTAGGCATCTATGACGGCGATATATTTGGCAAAGATGTTGATCTTATCGCCTTTCAGCTTGGAGGGGTAGCCGGAGCCATCGCAGCGCTCATGGTGCTGTAGCGTAGCTTTGATGACAGGTTCGCCAATTTCGGGCTGGTCTTTTAGCAGTTCAAACCCGAGCATGGTGTGGGTTTTCAGCTTTGTGTATTCCAGATCGGTCAGTTTCTCGGATTTCCAGAGAAGATCCTGCGGGAGTTTTAACTTTCCGATATCGTAGAAGAAACCGCACTGGATTAAGAGCATCACATCGTCTTGCGGCAATTCCCACCAAGTGCCGAAAACGCCGGCGAGCAGGGCGGAATTGAGACAGTGGGCATGGGTCATGGTGTCCTCCCGGGGGAGCATGTTGTACAGGAAGTCGAGAAGCGCCTCCCCGGTTTTCGCACATGCCGCGATTTTCAGATAGATATCTTTCAGCTGGCTCGTGCTTTTCCAGACGCCTGTTTCGACGAAGTGGTTCATCAGCTTGGAGTAGATCGGCATACAGTTGTTGTAGGTGAGCTGGAAAGTCTGAAATTCCCGGCTCAGACGCACTTTTTCAAAGTGGGTGGTGGCGAAGTCGATCTCTTCCTTGACGGGAACGCAGATAATGGAGTGGCGCTCCAGTTTTTTGATGACCTTGGCGTCCACCTTGGTGTCTCTCGGGATGACCAGTTCGCTCTGGTAATTGTAGATGTCTTCACCGATGATCATGCCGTTTTCCAGTGCCATGCGTGCTACATCTTTCATAGGAAACCTCCGTTTCTGCGGGGCTGTATATAGAACGGGACATGCCCCTATATGTAGTGGTAAAATAATTTATATTTTCGTATAACGTATATATTTAGTATAAAACTTCTGCATGAGAAGTCAATCGTTTCCTGCCGCATTATGGGTAAAACGGTACAGATTGTACAAAAAACGGTATGGATTGCGAAAACAGGGAAAAATCACGGACAGCTCACGGACAGCGGGAAGCTCGCTTTACAATGTGAGAGCACGGACAGAATACATCCGGGAAAGGCGGAAAACATGAGTATTTGTGATACTTGCAGCAATTATCAGTACGACGAGGATTATGAGTGTTATGTGTGCATGGTGGATCTGGACGAGGACGATATGAGCCGGTTTCTGCGCGGCGGCAGTTTTGCATGTTCCTTTTACCAGCGCGACGACGAGTATGCGGTGGTGAGAAAGCAGATGTGATCAGGCGCGGGAAATTTTCCTGTCTTATTATATCTGGATGTGATATACTAAACGCAAGCTTGGACTTAAAGGGATTTTGCGATGAACTTTTATAAAAACCTCTATATTGGGGATACTGTAAAAAAGCCAGAGAAGGCTATAAAGAAGCTGAAACGCCACAAAAAGCAGCCATGGCTTTATGTGATCGCCTACGAGAGCGAGACGGAACGGCTTTCGGTGTATCACAGTCTGATGCTTTCCCAGTGGTACTATAAAGAAAATCCGCCCGGATGTATTGTCGGACTGGCAAACGGCAGGGAGGAAGCTTTTGATGTGATCGAACAGATCGCGCAGGAGTCGCTTGCCGCGACCGGGCAGGCGCAGCTTGTGACGTATCTTTCCGGGATTGACCCGGAGAACTTTCACAAATAGGTTCTGAAACAGGATACTTGGAGACGAAATGTTACATATACTGCTGCTGATTTTAAAGATTATAGGGATTGTGCTCCTGTGTATACTGGGCGTGTTGCTTTTGTGCGTTGGCGGCGCCCTCTTTGTGCCGGTCCGCTACCGGATTGAGGCGGTGAGGAAGGAGGGGGAGGGGGAGCCGCCCGTTGTTGTCACGGTGAAGGTCACATGGCTTTTGCATTTTGTGAACGTGCTGATACGTTTTGCCGGAAGCCTGTCTGTGCGGGCGCGCCTTACGGTGTTTCCCGTTTTTAGGCTGCCGAAGAGAGAGAAGCGCGGCGGGAAGGCGGAGGCGGAAAGACGTAAAGGCAGGAAGAAGCCGGAGAAAGGAAAGGAGCCGGAGTCACAGGAAAAGGGGGCGGAGCCGCCGGACAGAGAAAATGTGACAACGGTGTCGGAATTAAAATCTTCCGCAGAGACGGTGACACAAGGCAGAGAAGGCGAAAAGGCGACAGAAAAGAAGCTGAATTACGAAAGTCTGGCGGCGCAGGAGGAAACGGATGTCCCCGGCGCGACGAATAAACGCGAAGATCAAAACGGGGAGAAGGATGAGGAAGCCGCGGAGGAACCCGGCAAAAAGCCCACATTATGGGAAAAGCTGTGCGCGATCCCGGAGATTCTTCGCGGGATTTTAGGAAAAATTAAGAGTATCTTTGAAAATATACAGTACACAATCCAAAATATCTGTGATAAAATAAGGTCTGTATCGGATACTATACAGTATTACAGGGGTGTGATAGAGGGAGAGCCGTTCAGACGTTCTTTCGCCCTCTGCAAGAAGGAGCTTCTGACGATTTTTAAGCAGTTAAAGCCGGACAGATTCGAGGTATCGCTTATCGTCGGAATGGATGATCCGGCGGCAACCGGGGAGATTCTCGCCGTCTGCGGTATGTTGTATCCGCTTCTCGGTCCACAGGTGAATGTGGTCGGGGATTTTGAGAAAAAACGTCTGGAGGGACGTGTGTTTATCAAGGGAAAACTGCGGTTTTTCACTTTTATCCGGGCGGCGGTGCGGATTTACTTCAATAAGGATATCAGAAAACTGTACGGTTTGTTGAAAAAAGGAGGCAGTATAAATGGCTGAGAATAACTTTAGCGGTGTGATCGAGTCCCTGATGAAGGGCATGAATGCCGTGATCGGAACGAAGACGGTGGTGGGCGACGCCACACAGGTCGGAGATACCATCATCCTGCCTTTGGTGGATGTGAGCTTCGGCGTGGGCGCGGGCGCCGGCACTGGCACCGACGGTAAGAAGAGCAGCGGGGCCGGCGGCTTTTCGGCAAAGATGACGCCCAGCGCAGTGCTTGTGATTAAGAACGGTACCACCAAGCTTGTCAATATCAAGAATCAGGATACGGTCACCAAGGTGCTCGACATGATTCCCGATATCGTGGAGAAATTTACATCTCCCAAGGAAGAGATGCTGGCCGATGACACGGCTGTCGACATTGCCTTCCCGGAGGAAAACAAATAACACATTTCGGGAGCAGATGCATATAGTATCATAAGAGCATAGACAGGGGTAGCCCATGAAAAAAATGATCGGATTTGTGGCGTTTTGTGTCGCGGCAGGCATGATTATCATGCTTTTTCTGATGAACCGTTTTCTGGGGCTTCTGTTAATTATACTGCTTTTGCTGATCGGGTACAGCTTTTTTTGCTGTTAGTCAAAGGATATGAGGATTACGATGGAGAATATGGAAGAAATACTTCTGGAAGAAGGACTGGGCGGGGATGACCTGCAGGAGCTGAAAGCGTGGCTCTTTAAGGAGAATATCAGAATTATGACCGCATCCGCGGAGCTTGAGGAGCAGCGGGAGAAGTTTGAACAGGAAAAGAGCCAGTTTAAAGAGGAAATGAAGAATCTGAACCGGAAGATGTCTGCGGAGCAGAGCCGGATCAGGAAAGACAGCCAGCTTGTGGACGAGCGGCTGGAAATCATCAAGGACGGGTTTCAGAAACTGGACATGGACCGCAGGAGACTTGACAAGGAGTGGGCAAGGCTTGCGGCGGAGAAGGAGTTTCTGGAGGATCGCGGGCTTTATGACTGCTATCCCGAGACCAGCGTCTTTTTCCACGGTGTGAAAAATGTGCTGACGCTCAAGAAGCGGTATAAGGATCTGACGAAGATTTTCCACCCGGATAATGTGGCGGGGGATACGGAGGTCATTCAGCGGATCAACAGGGAGTACGAGAGACTGAAACGCGAATATGAGAAATGCAGGCAGGCGTAGAGTGGCGCCTGCCTTTTCCTTCGTTGCCGAAGCGTCTTTTGACACCCCTGACTTTGTGAAACAAAAAAAGAGCCGGAACAGACCAGCTCTTTCTCTAACAACTTATGTTTCCGAAAATAAAATTATGCGCGCTCCACAGCGCCGGATCTCAGGCAGCGTGTGCAGACATGCAGCTTCTTGCTAGCGCCATTCACCTTGCATTTTACGTTCTGAATGTTGGATTTCCAGATTCTGTTTGATCTTCTATGAGAATGGCTGACGTTGTTACCGAAGTGAGCGCCCTTACCACAAATATCACATTTAGCCATTTTCGCACCTCCTAACGAATTGAGAATTATTTTTTAATATCGTACCGAGGCCGCGAAGCGATCCCCGTAATCGAACGTGTTCGATTTTTGCAACATTTGTATAATAGCAGAAAGTGGAAGAGAATGCAAGCATAATTTGCAGATTTTTTTTTCAGTTTCTTTTTTGTGGAGATCGGGGTATAATGTTATTATTGGGTTCGTGAGTAGTTATAAATTATGGATTAGGAGGTAGTCTATGAAAGTCTCTTCAATGGATACCCATATGGGAAATATCTCGATCGATCAGGAAGTGATCGCGCAGTTTGCGGGAAACGCGGCGATGGAGTGTTTCGGTGTGGTCGGTATGGCTAGCATGAGCGTCAGGGACGGACTGGTAAAGCTTTTGAAAAAAGACAGCATGACGCGCGGCATACAGGTTCTTCTGAACAACAATAAGCTCACCATCAATTTCCATATTATTGTGTCCTACGGTGTAAGTATTCTGGCGGTGGCGGATAATCTGATCGATAGTGTAAAGTATAAGGTTGAGGAGTTTGCCGGGATAGAAGTGGAAAAGATCAATATTTTTGTAGAAGGCGTGAAAGTAATCGATTAGAGGGAGGATCAAATAAGTGGATTCAAATACGATAGATGCCGGCTTGATGGCGAGAATGTTCCTTGCCGGAGCGAAAAATCTTGAGAGCAAAAAAGAATGGATCAATGAGCTGAACGTGTTCCCCGTGCCGGACGGCGATACGGGCACGAACATGACAATGACGATTATGGCGGCGGCAAGAGAGGTGTCCGCCCTTTACGATATGGGAGATATCGACATGGTTTCCCTGTGTAAGGCGATTTCTTCCGGGTCCCTCCGGGGGGCGAGGGGAAATTCGGGCGTCATCTTATCCCAGCTTTTCAGAGGTTTTACGAAGGGTGTGAAGGAATGTCAGGAAATCACGGTCCCTGTGCTCGCCACAGCCTTTGAGAAGGCGGTGGAGACGGCTTACAAGGCGGTTATGAAGCCAAAGGAGGGCACGATCCTCACCGTGGCAAAGGGCGGCGCGGTGAAGGCGAGGGAACTTGCGGACGCGGGCGTTACGGATCTGTCTGAATTTTTGAGACAGGTGATCGACCATGCGGACGAGGTGCTTTTGCAGACGCCGGAACTTTTGCCGGTATTAAAGCAGGCGGGCGTTGTTGACTCGGGCGGTCAAGGACTGATGCAGGTGCTGAAGGGCGCTTATGACGCCTATCTCGGAAAAGAGATCGATCTGACGGTGGACAAGGAAGCTGCAAAAGCAGTTGACAGGTCGGCGGGTGCGGCAGGCTACGAGGCGCAGGCGAACGCGGATATCAGATTCGGCTACTGTACCGAGTTTATCATCATGTTAAACAGGGTGTTCAATATAAAGACGGAGATGGATTTCAAGGCGTATCTGGAGTCCATCGGAGATTCCATCGTAGTGGTTGCGGACGAGGACGTGGTAAAGGTGCACGTACATACCAACGATCCCGGTCTGGCGATTCAGAAGGCATTAAAGTACGGTGCGCTCTCCAACATGAAAATAGACAATATGCGGCTGGAGCATCAGGAAAAGCTCTTCCGCATGTCCAAGCAGGAGGAAAAGCCTGCTGTGGAGGAAGATGATCTGCCGGGACCGAAGAAGGAGGTCGGCTTTATCGCCGTTTCCGTAGGAGCCGGTATTGCGGAAATCTTTAAGGGACTGGGCGTCGATTATATCATTGAGGGCGGACAGACCATGAATCCGAGCACGGAGGATATGTTAAACGCGATTGACAAGGTGAACGCGGACACGATCTTTATCCTGCCGAACAACAAAAATATCATTCTGGCGGCAAATCAGGCGCAGTCTCTCGTGAAGGACAAGAAAATTGTGGTGATTCCCACAAAGACCGTCCCGCAGGGCATAACGGCAGTCATCAACTACGTGCCGGGCTTATCCGCGGAGGAAAATGAGGAGACCATGGTCTCGGAGATGAAGGCGGTTGCCACGGGGCAGGTCACTTACGCGGTGCGCGACACGAACATTGACGGGCAGGAAATCCGGCAGGGCGATTTCATGGGGCTTGGCGATCACGGTATCCTTGCTGTGGGAACGTCGATTTCCTCGGTGGCACTCAAGATGGTGGGTGCCATGATGGCGGAGGAGAAGGAGCTGATCAGCATTTATTACGGTGAGGAGATCGCGGAGGAGGACGCCGAAAAGCTGCGGGAAAAGATCGGGGAGGAATACCCTGACTGTGACATTGAACTGCAATATGGCGGACAGCCGATTTACTACTATATCATTTCGGCGGAATAAACGGATCGTTATGGATATCAGAACTTTGAAGGGCGTCGGTGAGAAAACCGCCGCCCTCTTTGAAAAATTGCATGTTTATACGGCGGAGGAACTGGTGTCGTACTATCCGAGGGATTACGAGCAGTTTTCCGTCCCGGTTCCGCTTGACAGGGCGCCTGTCGAGGAAATTGTGGCAGTAGAGGGGCGGCTTTCCGGCAATGTGGCGACGAGACATGTGCGCGGGCTTTCCATCACCATCTTTGAGGTATCCTGTGAGGGCGGAAGCCTCCATATGACCTATTTTAACATGCCCTATCTGAAAAACAGCCTGAAGCGCGGACAGCCCTATATTTTCAGGGGATGCCTGCACCGCAGGAAGGATCGGTATGTGATGGAGCAGGCGCGGATTTACAAGCCGGAGGAATACGGGAAACTGACGGACTGTATGCAGCCACGCTATGCCACCACGAAGGGGCTGACCAACAACGCCATCACCAAGGCGGTGAAGCAGGCCATCGGTCTGGTGGATCTATCGGATGACCCGCTCCCCGAAAAAATCCGGGCGGCGGAAGGGTTCCTGTCCTTTCGGGAGGCGGTGGAGCAGATGCACTTCCCCACAGGGCGGGAGTCCCTGCTTGCTGCCAGAAACCGGCTTGTGTTCGACGAGTTTTTCCGCTTTATACTGGTGCTTCGCGGGATGCGGGAGTCTAACCAGCGGATGAAGTGTGTGCGTCCCATGATTGAGGTGGCGCAGACGGAGCGGCTGGTCGAGGCGCTTCCTTACCGGCTGACGAAAGCCCAGCAGAAGGTGTGGGCGGAGATCCGGGCGGACTTAACCTCCGAATATGCCATGAACAGGCTGGTGCAGGGAGATGTGGGCTCCGGCAAGACGATCTTAGCGTTTCTTTCGCTCATCATGTGCGCGGCGAACGGTTTTCAAGGCGCCATGATGGCGCCCACGGAGGTTCTGGCAAGGCAGCACTATGAGAGTCTGATGAAAATGAATACAGAGTATGGGCTGCGGCTGCACCCCGTTCTTTTGACCGGTTCGGTCGGTGCCAGAGACAGACGTGAAATTTACGCACAGATCGAGAGCGGGGAGGCGGATATCGTGATCGGCACCCACGCCTTGATTCAGGAGAAGGTGGCTTACAAAGCTCTTTCCCTCGTCATCACCGACGAACAGCACCGTTTCGGGGTCAGACAGCGGGAGACGCTGGCAGAGAAAGGTGGTTCTGTACATGTGCTTGTGATGAGCGCCACGCCCATTCCGCGGACGCTCGCCATCATCCTGTACGGGGATCTGCATATTTCGGTGCTGGACGAGCTGCCGGCGGAAAGACTGCCCATCAAAAACTGTGTGGTGAACACCTCATATCGGAATACTGCTTATAAATTTATGGAGAAGGAAGTGGCGCAGGGCAGTCAGGTCTATGTGATCTGCCCCATGGTGGAAGAGGGGGAAGAGCAGGAACTGGAAGATGTGGCGTCCTACGCGAAAAAGCTAAAGAGTGCGCTCCCCGCGTCTGTCCGCGTAGAAACGCTTCACGGCAGGATGCGCCCGGCGGAGAAAACGCGGATTATGGAGGCGTTTGAGGCGCATCATATCGATGTGCTGGTGTCCACCACGGTGATCGAGGTTGGCATCAACGTGCCGAACGCCACGGTGATGGTTGTGGAGAATGCGGAGCGTTTCGGGCTGGCGCAGCTTCACCAGTTGAGAGGCCGTGTGGGGCGCGGCGACAAGCAGTCCTACTGCATCTTTATCAGCAAATCGGAGCGCCCGGAAACCATGGAGCGGTTAAAGATTCTGAACGAATCCAACGACGGCTTCTATATCGCGGGCAAAGATCTGGCGCTCAGGGGGCCGGGAGACCTGTTCGGGATCAGACAGAGCGGAGACCTGCAGTTTGCGCTGGGCGATATTTACCGGGACGCTGCGGTTTTGCAGAGCGCAAGCGAGTGGGCGGACAAAGTGCTTGCGGAGGATCCGCCGCTTGCCGGGGAGGAGTATGCGGCGCTTAAGAGATCGTTGACTATGCAGGGGACAAATGAGGTTGACTTTAGGAGTATCTGACGGTAAACTGAGGGAGAATAAAGTAAGAAGTACATCTAAGACTCGGCAGTATAGACTGCCTCGCCAAGAAGTACTATGTCTTACTTGAGAGAATGCAAAAAGCAGCATTCTCCGAAATGGAAAGAGGATGATTATGGGTAAGAAAATTGCAGTAGTGACAGACAGTAACAGCGGCATTACGCAGTCTCAGGCGAAGGAGATGGGGCTTTATGTGATTCCTATGCCGTTTATGATCAATGAGGAGGCTTTTTTTGAGGATATCACGCTGACGCAGGAGCAGTTTTACGAGCGGCTCGCCGAGAATGCGGACGTGATTACGAGCCAGCCGAGCCCGGAAGCCGTGATGAATCTCTGGGACGAGCTGCTTGAGACCTATGATGAGATCGTGCATATCCCGATGTCCAGCGGTCTCAGCGGCTCCTGTCAGAGTGCGCGGATGCTTGCGGAAAACTATGACGGCAGGGTGCAGGTGGTCAACAACCAGCGGATCTCCGTGACCCAGAGACAGTCGGCGCTCGACGCCCTTGTCCTGATCGAACGGGGGATGGACGCGGCGGCAGTCCGGGAGTTTTTGGAGGAGGATAAGTTCAATTCCAGCATTTATATCATGCTGGACACGTTATATTATCTGAAAAAGGGCGGCAGGATCACGCCCGCGGCGGCGGCTCTCGGAACGATTCTGCGCTTGAAACCCGTCTTGACGATTCAGGGGGATAAACTGGATGCTTTTGCCAAGGCGAGAACGGTTTCACAGGGAAAGACGATTATGATAAACGCGATCAAGGCGGATATGGAGAAACGCTTCGGCGGCGTGTCGGCGGACAAAATCTGGCTGCAGATCGCCTACACCTATGACAGGGAGGCGGCGGAGCAGTTTAAGGAGCAGGTGCTTGAGGCGTTTCCGGGCTTTGATGTGCATATGGATCCGCTGTCCTTAAGCATCGCCTGCCATATCGGACCGGGGGCGCTTGCGCTGGCATGTTCCAAGAAAATCTGACCGCAGGATATGTGACAATGGCCGCGCAGAAAAGGCGGGCGTCATAGGTTTTGCGCATTGTGGAAGAAACGGAGAAATGGAATTGTCAAAGGAAGAAAATAAGATAGAACTGGATCGGCAGGAAGCATATATCGAAAAATGCCGGGATTATGTGTCGTCTTTTCAGATGGCGCATGGACGCGATCCACAGGCATGTGTAGTGACGTTCGGCTGTCAGATGAACGCGAGGGATTCCGAGAAATTGTGCGGTGTTCTGGAAAAAGCGGGGTATGTGCTCACGGAATCTGAGGAGGAGGCGGATTTTGTCCTCTACAACACCTGTACGGTGCGGGATAACGCCAACCAGCGGGTATACGGGCGGCTGGGGTATTTAAACAGTCTGAAAAAAAAGAAACCGCATCTCAAAATCGCGCTCTGCGGCTGCATGATGCAGGAACAGTCCGTGATTGAAAAGATACGGAAAAGTTATCGGTTTGTGGATCTGATCTTTGGCACCCACAACATTTTTCAGTTTGCCGAACTTCTTGCAAGGACTCTTGCGTCCAAAGATATGGTTGTGGATATCTGGGAGGGGACGGATAAAATCGTGGAAAATCTGCCGGTAAAACGCAAGTACAGCTATAAGTCCGGCGTGAACATTATGTTTGGCTGCAATAATTTTTGCAGCTATTGTATCGTGCCCTATGTGCGCGGGCGGGAGAGGAGCCGGGAGCCGAAGGATATCCTGCGTGAGATCGAAGCGCTTGTGGAGGACGGCGTGTCGGAAGTCATGCTGCTTGGGCAGAACGTCAACTCCTACGGAAAAAATCTGGAAAATCCCATGTCCTTTGCGGAACTTTTGCAAGAGGTGGAGAACATTGAGGGACTGCGGCGCATCCGCTTTATGACATCGCATCCGAAGGATTTGTCGGACGAGCTGATCGAGGTCATGCGGCGTTCTACGAAGATCTGCCGTCATCTGCATCTGCCGCTGCAGGCAGGTTCCGACCGCATTCTGGAGGCGATGAACAGGCGCTACACGAAGGCGCAGTATCTGGCGCTGGTGGATAAGCTGAAAGCGGCGATTCCCGACATTGCGATCACCACAGACCTGATCGTGGGGTTTCCGGGGGAAACGCCGGAGGACGTGGAAGAGACCATCGACGTGGTGAGGAAGGTACAGTTTGACAACGCCTTCACGTTCATCTATTCCCCGCGGACAGGCACCCCTGCGGCGGCGATGGAAAATCAGGTGCCGCAGGATGCCTTGCACGAGGGTTTTGACAGGCTTCTTGCCGTGGTGCAGGAGACGGCGAAAGCGCGCGCCGCGCTTTTGCAGGGCAGGGTGATGGAAGCCCTTGTGGAAGAGGTAAACGAACAGGATCCCGCCTTTGTCACGGGGCGGCTTGGCAATAACATGCTGGTGCACTTTAAAGCGGACAGGCGTCTTGTGGGCAAATTTGTCATGGTGGTGCTGGACACCTGTCACGGCTTTTATTATACGGGGCGCATGGCTGACTGGTTGGGTCAAACCAAGCACACGAGATTAGGAAAGATGGTCGATAACCAATGGCTGAATTGACACCTATGATGCGGCAGTATCTCGATACGAAGAAGGAGTATTCGGACTGCATCTTATTTTACAGACTAGGGGATTTTTACGAGATGTTCTTTGAGGAC
>ERZ778518.1641-NODE-1641-length-14221-cov-10.153395_pt1 | contig 14221 bp, 12 predicted proteins | sample MGYA00510340_ERZ778518 | MGnify/ENA primary metagenome ERZ778518 (study PRJEB29527, sample SAMN07138967) | mouse gut metagenome | material: feces | host: mouse | place: China:Nanjing | collected 2016-01-25 ...
TGTAATTGGCAAAAATAACGAAAAAATCACAATAAAAAGGGAAAGTATTGACAAAATAATTTAATTTATATATAGTTAAATTAAAGTTAAAAAATAAAAAAATTAACATAATAGTAAAGTAGAGTGGGATGAAAAAATATATGTTCATTAAGGGTTCATAACCTTAAAATAAAAAAGAAAAAGGAGAGAAACTATGAAAAAGAAAACCTTGAAGAGAGTACTTGCGGCTTCACTTGCAGCGATTATGGTAATGCCATTATCCGCATGCGGAAACAAAGAGCAGGAGAAAAAAGAGGATGGGCAGGCAATGGATGTGACTATTGACCAGATTAAGCTGGGGGAGGATTACACAGACATTGAGGCAAACCTGAAGTTCGTAACTCACAAAACGGACGCCGTTGACACCACATTCAAAGGCTACATAGAAGAGTTCCAGAAATTATACCCGAAAATCAATATCGAATATGAAGGAATCACAAGTTATGCAGATGACATGCAGACACGCCTTACCACTGGCGACTGGGGTGATATCTGCATGGTTCCAATGACTGTTGATAAGGATGAATTAGGAAATTATTTTACAAAATTGGGCGACAAAAAGACCCTTGCCGAAAGCTATGAAGAAAATATGCTGAATAATTACGCATATCAGGATAACGTATATGGAATTCCTTCCATGGCCAATGTTCAGGGAATTGTATACAACAGGGCAGTGTTTGAACAAGCAGGAATTAAGGATCTTCCAAAGACGCCGGATGAGTTTCTGAATGCGCTGCAGCAGATTAAAGATAAGACAGACGCTATTCCGCTGTATACCAATTTTGCGGCAGGCTGGACAATGACGGCATGGGACGCATACATTGACGGCGGCGCTACAGGGGATGCAGATTTTTCTAACAATGGACTTACCAAAGGACAGAATCCCTTCTCAGACAGAGGAGACGGAACTGGTCCGTATGCTGTATACAATACCTTGTATGAAGCGGTAAAAAGAGGGCTGACCGAGGAAGATCCCACTACTACTGACTGGGAAGGCAGCAAAGGCATGCTGAATAAAGGCGAGATCGGCTGCATGGCCCTTGGTTCTTGGTCTGTGATACAGATGCAGCAGGCAGGCGACAATGCAGATGATATCGGCTATATGGCTTTTCCAATTACTGTGGACGGAAAACAGTATGTATCGGCAGGGCCTGATTATAATTACGGCATCAACTGCAACAGCTCTAAAGACAATCAGATTGCGGCAATGTGTTACATTAAATGGCTGGTGGAGAAATCAGGATTTGCTCAGGGAGAAGGCGGACTTTCCATTGTAATTGGTGATGAATATCCGGAAGCTTTAAAGGCGTTGGATGGTATAGAGCTTGTAGTAAATAACCCGGCAGCGGCTGGTGAAGAGAATCTTTTTAATGATGTTAATAATGATTCTGAACTTGGAATCAATGTATCTGGGGCAGTTCCTACGCAAATTATAGAGGAAGCTGTATCTGGAACCAAGACCATGGAAGATATGAGTGCGGAATGGAATGAGAAATGGACGGCGGCTCAGAAATCCAATGGCGTGGAAAACTAAGAGAACGGGCGGGGTGAAGGCTCACCCCGCTTTTCAAAAGGAAAGGAGTGCGTGGATTTATGAATGAAAAGAAGAGCTTCAAGGCATGGGTGACATCAGGAAAAGTAAACAGAAAGCTGTGTATTTTTACCTTTATGTTTGTGCCGGTAACACTGCTTCTGGTCTTTACCTATATCCCCTTCTTTAAAATGATCGGATTCAGCTTTTATGATATGAAGTATATCGGTGAAAAGGAGTTTGTGGGGCTGAAAAATTATATGGAAGTGTTTACAAGAGAGGATTGTTTTCAGGCGTTAAAGCTGAGTCTGTACTATATTGTGGCTTCTTTTGTTCAGCTTGCTCTTGCTCTGTATTTTGCGTCTGTGCTGAGCTTTAAGATCAAGGGCAGCGGAGTGTTTAAAGGTCTGATGTTTTTCCCATATCTGGTATGCGGTATTGCGGTGGGTTTTATTTTCAAATTCTTTTATACCAGAGGATTCGTTTTAGATACCGTTCTTCAGTGGTGCGGATTTAATCTGGAGCAGCTTCCATACTGGCTGAAGGATACCAGCATCAATAATATTTCGGTTGCCGCCACTTCTGTGTGGAGATATATGGGGCAGGGCATGGTTATGTTCATCGGGGCAATTATGTCTGTAGACGCTTCTTTGTATGAGGCTGGAGATATTGACGGAGCCAACAGCTTCCAGAAGTTTATCTATATTATCCTGCCCAGCATCAAGACGATTATCGTGTTGAACATGATTCTTTCTATTACTGGTTCCTTGAGCGTATTCGAACCGCCCTACGTTATCACTGGCGGCGATTTTGGAACAGGAACATATTTTGTTATTATGAACAAACTGGCCCATGAAAGCCAAAAGGTAGGATTGGCCTCTGCAATGGCGATTGTTCTGCTTGTGCTGATTATGATTGCAACGCTGATCCAGAAGTGGGTGGAAAAATACTACTTCGGCGTAGGGGATGCGGAACCGCTCCGTGAAGTCAGAAGGCGTAAAAAACGTTTGGAAGCAAAAGGAGGTGCACGGTAATGTCAAAGGCAAAAATGAAAAGGACTCTGATATCTGTTTTAAAATATATCACTTTGATTTTGGGAGGATTTGTCTCGGTGCTTCCAATTGTAGTCTGTGTGATCACAGCCTTTAAGACACCGGAGGAATATGCTTCTACCAATGTTATGACTCTTCCCCAAAGCTGGCTTTATTTTGAGAATTTCATACAGGCATGGTCCCAGGCAAATATGGGCGTTGCATTCCGCAATTCCATTATTATTCTGGTATTTGTACTGGCTGGTTCTATTCTGACTGGTTCCATGCTTGCCTATGTGCTGAGCCGTTTCAAATTCAAAGGCAATGGTTTTATCCGAAATCTGTTCCTGTTTGCTTCCCTGCTTCCCGGCATTGCTATGCAGGTATCTGTATATCAGATTATGTACAGCCTTGGATGGATTAACTTTTTGCCAGGCTACATTATTATGATGTGCGGCACGGACATTATTTCTATTTACATTTTTATTCAGTTTTTTGAAAACATACCGGATTCTCTGGATGAATCGGCAATTATGGATGGATGTACTTATTTTGGCGTATTTTTCAGGATTTTATTTCCCCTTTTAAAGCCGGCGATTGTAACGGTTATGATTTTAAAGGGCGTCAGTGTATATAACGAGTACTATACAGCAAATCTTTATTTACAGGATAAGAACCGTTTGGTAACGGTTGCAACGTCGTTGTTTAAATTTACAGGCCCTCTGGGAAATCAGTATAATTACATCTGCGCAGGCGTGATTATCACAATGGTGCCGGCATTGATTGTCTTTATACTCTGCCAGAAGCAGATTTACGGCGGACTGGCTGCGGGAGCTGTAAAAGGATAAGAATCTATATGTGGATATGGAGGAATAGTTAAATGAGCGAAGTTAAAATTATCGGGGCAGCGGTACCCAATGTGCCCTGGCAGGAAAGACCGGAAAACAGCAAGCCCTGGATGCCGTTATGGCGTTACAGCGACAATCCGATTATTGGGCGCAATCCTGCGGAAGGGGTTGCACGGATTTTTAATAGTGCAGTGATGCCCTACAAAGGTGAATTTATTGGGGTATTCCGTGGGGAACAGACTAATGGAATTCCATATATTTATCTGGGAAAAAGCAAGGATGCTGTCCATTGGGATTTTGAGAAGGAGAAAATACCTTTCAAGGATGAAGAGGGAAATGATTTCATGCCTCAGTATGCATATGACCCAAGGCTTGTGAAGGTAGAAGATACTTACTATATAATCTGGTGTCAGGATTTCTACGGCGCTTCCATAGGAGTGGCAAAGACACAGGACTTTGAGAGGTTTACCAGGATTGAGAATCCGTTTCTTCCTTTTAACAGGAATGCAGTGTTATTCCCAAGGAAAGTGAATGGAAAATTCCTGATGCTGTCCCGTCCAAGCGACAGCGGCCATACGCCTTTTGGCGATATCTTTGTTTCGGAAAGTATGGATATGGAATATTGGGGCAGGCACCGGCATGTGATGGGAAAAGGAAATGAATGGTGGCAGAATGTGAAGATTGGCGGCGGCGCGGCGCCCATTGAGACCAGCGAAGGATGGCTTTTGTTCTATCATGGCGTAACCGGAACCTGCAACGGTTATGTGTACAGTATAGGAGGCGCAATTCTGGATATCGATGAGCCGTCTGTTGTAAAATACCGCTGTGACAGGTTCCTGCTGACACCGGAAGAGTGGTATGAGGAACGTGGGTTTGTGCCCAATGTGACATTTCCCTGTGCGACGATCCATGATTCAGAGAGTGGAAAAATTGCAATTTATTATGGAGCCGCAGATACCTATGTGGGCCTTGCTTTTACAAAGGTGGATGAAGTGGTGGCGTTTATTAAGGAACATAGTGCGGTGACAGAAACTGACAAAGAAATAGGAATCCGATAGGCGCTGAATTTGAGTGGAAGAAGGAGGAAACATGTTTGCTACAGAGATAAAACAGCATTTGACAGGTGCGCTCATTCCATTTTGGCATGGGCTTAGGGATGACAGGCATGGGGGATTCTATGGTTACATAGGGTATGATTTGGAATTGGATAAAGAAGCTGTAAAGGGCTGCATTTTAAACAGCAGGATTCTATGGTTTTTTTCCAATGCTTATCTGACGCTGGGCGAAGAAACGCTGCTTTTGGATGCGCGCCATGCTTTCCTCTTTTTGAAGGAGCATTGTTTGGATAGGGAATATGGTGGTGTTTACTGGTCCCTGGATTATAAAGGAGAGCCTAAGGATACCATCAAGCATACATATAACCAGGCCTTTGCCATTTACGCGCTTTCCTCTTACTATGATGCGTCAGGGGATAAAGAGGCTTTGGAAATTGCCCGCAGCCTGTATCGGCTGATTGAAGAAAAATGCAGGGATTCGTATGGTTACTTAGAGGCTTTTAACAGAGAGTTTTGTCCGGCAGACAATGATAAGCTGTCTGAAAATGGGGTGATGGCGGAAAAGACTATGAATACGCTGCTCCATGTATTTGAGGCATATACGGAATTATACCGGATTACAAAAGAAGCGGAGGTTGGAGACAGGCTGAGATACATGCTGGATCTTATCGCGGAGCGGGTGTATAACCGGGATTTGGGACGGCAGGAGGTTTTCTTTGATAAAACCTGGAATTCACTGATCGACCTGTATTCTTATGGGCACGATATTGAAACGGCCTGGCTTGTGGATCGGGGGCTGGAGATATTAGGCGATATCTCCTATACAAAAAAGCTTGCCCCAATCACACAGACAATTACAGAAAATATTTATAACAGAGCTTACATTGACCATTCATTGGTCAATGAGGCAGAAAAAGGAGTTGTGGATACCACACGCGTTTGGTGGGTGCAGGCTGAGGCGGTGGTTGGGTTCCTGAACGGGTATCAGAAACAGGGAAAGAAAGAGTATCTGGAGGCGGCAGAGGACATCTGGAAGTATATCAGGGATGATATGATTGACAAACGGCCGGGTTCCGAATGGTTTTCTGAGTTGGACCAGGACAGGAATCCAATAGAAAAGCCCATCGTAGAGCCGTGGAAGTGCCCATACCATAATGGAAGAATGTGTCTGGAAGTAATAAGGAGGCTTGAGGATGCTTCATAAACAGTATTACATAGAACAGGAAAAGTTAGATAAGCTGATTTCAAGAAAGAATCAGAAGAGCAGTTTTTATAATGGAATTTATGACAGATATGAATATCCGGTGCTGACCAGGGAATTTGCGCCGGTCTACTGGAGATATGATCTGGATGAAGAGACAAATCCATATTTTATGGAACGTCTGGGAATTAATGCAGTTATGAATTCCGGCGCCGTTTATCTGGACGGAAAATACTATCTCGTGGTGCGTGTGGAAGGAAACGACAGAAAATCATTTTTTGCAGTGGCAGAAAGTGAGACAGGGATAGACGGGTTCCGGTTCTGGGATTATCCGGTGGTTTTGCCGGATACCTGCCCGGAAGAAACCAATGTATACGATATGCGTCTGACGCAGCATGAGGACGGATGGATTTATGGAATATTCTGTTCTGAGAGCAAGGACAGGGAGAATTCAGATTTGTCTGCAGCGGTTGCGGAGGCCGGGATTGTACGGACGAAGGATTTAAAGACATGGGAACGAATGGATAATCTAAAAACCCTTCAGTCGCCCCAGCAGAGGAACGTGACGCTTCATCCGGAATTTGTGGATGGAAAGTATGCCTTTTATACAAGGCCCATGGACGGTTTCATTGAGACTGGAAGCGGCGGAGGAATCGGATTCGGGCTGTGTGAGGACATTGAACATGCGGTAATTGATGAGGAAAAGATTATTAGTAAGAGGATTTACCATACCCTTACTGAGTCAAAAAATGGAGCTGGCGCACCTCCAATCAAAGGGAAAAAGTGCTGGATTCATATTTCTCACGGCGTTCGGAATACAGCGGCAGGGCTGCGCTATGTTCTGTATGTATATGGAACAGAGCTTAAGAATCCCTCGAAAGTGATTGCAGAACCGTCCGGCGTATTTCTGGTTCCTCTTGGGAATGAGAGAGTCGGGGATGTATCCAATGTTGTATTCACCAATGGAGCAATTGCAAGAGAAAATGGGGATATTTACATTTACTACGCTTCCTGCGACACCAGGATGCATGTGGCAACTACTACAGTGGATCAGCTGGAAGATTATCTTTTCTCAACGCCGAAAGATCCTTTGCGTTCCGCGGATTGTGTAAAGCAAAGATGTGAACTGATTGGACGGAATCTGGAACTTTTGAAATAGGCAGATGTATTGCGGGCGGCTTATGCCGCCTGCAATAGAAGAATCAGAGGAGGGATGGACGATTGTTCAAAAAGTATTGGAAAGATATTAAGGAGAACACCTCTGGCATGAACAAGCAGGAGACATGTTCTTATATCCTGGCATACTACTGGTATCATATCCTGATTGCTGCGTCTGTCATTGCTCTGATTCTTTTATTTGCAATACATTATGGGTTTGGGAACAAGAAGCCGTTATTTACGTGCCTGATTGTGAATCAGGAAATGGATGGGTTAAGGGATCAGGAAATGGCCCGGTCCTTTGCAAGGGAAGCTGGCCTCCCGGAAGACAGGGTTGTTATTGATTCTGATTATAATTTTTCGTATGGGAAATTCCAGGTGGAGGGGGCAAATGAAAGCTCCTATGAGAAGTTTTTTTTTCAGTGGCAGAATCAGGAGATTGATGCTGTGATTATGTCGGAGAGCTTTTACCTTCATTGTAAGGAGATGGGGGGCCGCTTTCGTGTGCTGGAAGAATGGGAGGTAGAAGGCTTTACCGCTTATATGGATGAAGGCCAGTGCAGGGCAGTGACCCTTGGGAATGACCGCTTTACAGAGCGGGTAAACGGAAAAAAGGATGAGAAACTGCTGCTTGCATTTCCAGTGTCAGGAAAACATGTTGAGGAGAGCAGAAGTTTTTTGGAATTTTTGGAGAGAATTCCATACGAAAAGAACAGGTAGGGAGGAAGGAAATTGAAGAATTTTTCAATAGAACATCCATTTTTTGAATTTATGGGAAATATTGGGGACATGATCATACTGAATGTATTATTTTTTGTTACCTCATTGCCTGTGGTTACTCTCGGAACGACGCTAACGGCAATGTATAAGGTAGCGCTTAGGCGTGTCCGGGGAGAGGGCAGGTATGTGGCAAGAGAGTACTTCCAGGCATGCAGGGAAGAGTGGAAACAAAGCACGAAGCTGGGACTGTTTTTCCTCATAACGGGAGGAATACTGCTATTTGACGTATTATATGGAAAAAATCTCTGGAAGTCGCTGAATGTTGCAATTGGGGTTTTAGTGGTATTGTGGTGCTTTACTATCACTTATGCTTTTCCCCTTCAGGCTAGATTTCAGAATAGTACGAGGAACACGCTGAGAAATGCTTTATTCCTTGCATTTAGAAATTTTCCGGCAACTTTGGTTATGGTAGTTTTGAACGGGATTCCAGCAGTGTGTGTTATAGCAGGGGCATTTACTACAATGGCTGCAATGCCGATTTTTTGTATGGTAGGGTTTTCCTTGACTGCATGGATTAATAGTTTATTTTTAACAAGAATTTTTCAAGGATTAATGGAGCAGGAGGGCAAAGATGAAAATACAGCCGGATAACGAAAAATTATCTTACAGTGGAAGAATTGACTGGAGCAATCCGCAGGAACCAGTTTTTGTATATCCGTGTACTTCGGTAAGAATGAGATTTACCGGGAACGAGTTAAAAGTTTTTGTGAGAAACAAAAGCGCATACTGGGATAATTACCTGGGATGTATTCTGGATGGCAGGCAATCAGCGTTTGCGCTTCCAAAAGAAGGGATTGCCTGCGTCAAGGTAGAAGTGGAAGGGACAAAGGAACATGAAGTGATGTTTTTTAAGAGACAGGACGCCTGCCATGAGATGAGTTTTTTAGGAGTGGAGCTTGCAGAGGGAGCGAAGCTTTTGGATATGCCTAGGATGCCGGAGCGGAAAATTGAGATATATGGGGATTCTGTATCAGCAGGAGAGGTGTCAGAAGCGGTGGAATATGTGGGAAAAGAAGATCCTGAGCATAACGGGGAATATTCAAATAGCTGGTATTCTTATGCCTGGATGACAGCAAGAAGACTGAATGCTCAGATTCACGATATTGCCCAGGGTGGAATGGCGCTTATGGATAAAACGGGATGGTTCCATGACCCGGATTACATAGGAATGGAATCGGCATGGGATAAAATTCATTATAATCCAGACTTGGGAACAAGCATGGACTGGGATTTTTCACAGTACATACCACAGGTGGCAGTGGTTGCCATCGGACAGAATGACAGCCATCCAGAGGACTATATGAAGGAGGACCCGAAGGGAGAGAAGGCAGAAAAATGGAGAAATCATTACAAAGTATTTCTTGAAAAGCTTCGGGAGAAATATCCATGTGCACAAATCATTTGCTGTACCACGCTTCTGGAACATGATGAGGCATGGGATGTGTCGATTGGAAAGGTGGTACAGGAACTTAGAGATGAGAGGATTACCCAGTATCTTTTTAAGCGTAACGGGAAAGGTACGCCAGGACACTTAAGAATACCAGAGGCAGAGGAAATGGCAGAAGAACTAGCTAATTATATAGAAAGCCTTAACGTAGACGGATGGGAGTAGTAAATGGAACAGATTGATTTAACAAGATTGAAAAAATGCATGGAGAAAGCTGAAAGAGGAGAGGAGTTGACCATTGGTTTTTTTGGGGGTTCGATCACCCAGGACTGTGCAGCAACAGTGCATGAAAATTCCTATGGGTACCGTGTGTTCCAGTGGTGGGAAAGAACATTTCCAGAGGCAGAGCTACATTATGTCAATGGCGGAATCGGTGGAACTACATCTCATTTTGGTGTCTCCAGGGTGGTGACAGATATGTTGATGTATCAGCCGGATCTGGTGGTGGTGGATTTTAGCGTAAATGATGAAGCAAATAAATTTTTTCAGGAAACATATGAAGGTTTAGTAAGAAAAATACTCACCTGGAAGTCTGAACCAGCAGTTATTCTTTTAAATAATGTATTTTATGATAGTGGGAAAAATGCTCAAGAATACCATAATGCTGTAGGTGACTGGTATCACGTACCCCATGTAAGTATAAAGGATACTGTGTATGAAAAGATGAAAGCAGGTCTGTATACCAGGGAAGAACTGACACAGGATGGCTTGCATCCCAGCGACAAAGGGCATGGGTTGCTGGCACGTGAGATTATTGAATTTTTGGAACAGGTTCGAAATACGAAAGAGCAAGAACCAAAGGCTCTCTTTCCGGAGCCTATGACAAAAAATGCTTATGAGAAAGCCAAGAGGCTGACAATCCGTGAGATATCGCCGGAGCTTTTGGGATTTTCGGCGGATACCGAAGAGAAAAAGGGGCACCTGGATATTTTTAGGAATGGTTGGATTGGAAAAAAGCCAGGAGATAAAATTATTTTTGAAGTTACAGCGTCCTGCATTGCCATTCAGTATCGGAAAACAATAGCAAAGCCTGCTTTGCGGGCAAAATTGATTTTAGACGGTGATAGAAAAAATACCTGGATTTTGGATGGAAATTTTGAACAGGATTGGGGCGATTGTCTATACTTAGAGCCAGTGCTCCATCATGGGCAAGGATTCAACCATCGCTTGGAAATAGAGATTCTTGATGATGGAAAAGACGATGCGACGCCATTCTATCTACTGTCATTAATTGTTGCCTGAGAAAGTGTCTAAGCCCTCAGGAATGAGAGAGGGACTTAAAGTGGGTTTGCCCACATGATTTAAAAACATAAGAGTTTGCCGCAGACGGCATTCAAGTGCAGACAAATCTTATGCCAGTAAATGATACATACTGGCGCTTGAATTGCGTTTGCGGCTATTTTTGCGCCCTTTTTTATCTTATAGGAAAGACCTTGCCACGCGAAAGCGTGAAAGTCTCTTTCCTATAAGACAAAAAATAATATGCGCACTCGCACAAGAGGTAAAATATTGCTTCGCAATTGTGCTCGGCGCAGCAAAGTGTCCAAGCCCCTCATGAGTGAGGGGTAGGGGAGCTGAAGTGGGCTTGCCCACTTTGTTCGGGTCATATATAAGTAATGCTAATAATTAAATAAAAAATTTTAATAAAAAGAAGGAGGAATCAGAATGTTTCCAAAAGATTTTGTCTGGGGCGTTGCCAGCAGCGCATATCAAATCGAAGGCAGGGATAAGGAGGATGGCGCAGGAACCTGCATTTGGGATACCTTTGCCAAAGAAAGAAAAGTGTTTGAGGGGCAGGATGCCATGGTAAGTTGTGACCATATTCATCGTTACAAAGAAGACTTTGCATTGATGCGGCTCCTAGGGGTGAAGCATTACCGTTTTTCTTTAAGCTGGAGCCGGATCATACCCAATGGTACAGGGGAGGTTAATCCCAAAGCCATAAGCTTATATCGTGATATGATATCAGAGATGAAAAAAAACGGGATTAAGCCTTATATTACCATGTTTCACTGGGAATTTCCCCAGGCCCTTCAGGACAAAGGAGGATGGGTGAACCGGGAATCGGTAGAATGGTTTGAAAATTATGCTAAGGTGGTTGCAGAGAATTTTTCTGATTTGTGCGAATATTTTATTACCTTTAATGAACCCCAATGCTTCATCGGCCTGGGAAATCTAACCGGAGTTCATGCGCCGGGGCTTACACTCCCCATTCGGGATACGTTTCAGATGGTGCACCATATGCTGATGGCCCATGGGAAAGCAGCGCTTGCCTTGCGCAAATATGCAAAGGGAAGCATAAAAGTAGGATATGCACCTACCTGTGGTGTGGCTTACCCTGCCAGCGATGCGCCAGAGGATGTTGCAGCAGCGAAAAAAGTTTATTTTGGGTTGGAAAATGATATTCATAATTGGACCTGGAATGTAAGCTGGTTTTCTGACCCAGTATTTCTTGGAACATATCCAAAGGAGGGGATGGAGAAGTATAAAGAATATTTGCCCGAAATTACGGAGGAGGACATGAAGCTGATTGCTCAGCCTCTGGATTTTATGGGACAAAATATTTACAACGGTTATCCAGTTCGCGCCGGGGCAGAAGGGGAGCCGGAATACGTATCTCGTGTTCCTGGACATAGCAAGACCGCAGTCCAGTGGCCAGTAACGCCAGAGTGTTTGTACTGGGGGGTAAAATTTCTTTATGAGCGTTACCAAACACCCATTTATATTACAGAGAATGGTATGTCTTGCCATGATATGGTATCTGCGGATGGGAAAGTCCATGATCCAAACAGGATTGATTTTCTGGATGCATATTTGAGCAGGCTGTCTCGTGTATTTGAAGAGGGGGTGGACGTTCGAGGATATTTTCTCTGGACATTTCTGGATAATTTTGAATGGGAAAAAGGCTACAATGAACGGTTTGGATTGGTGTATGTGGATTTTGCCACTGGAAAGCGTATCCCTAAGGATTCCGCATACTGGTATCAGAATGTGATGGAGACAAATGGAGGCAGTTTGTCAGGAATAGAGAATAATAAGGAAAATCATGAAATTTTATTCCTGAATCCGGTGTTTACCCATAATATCTGGGGTGGAAGCAGACTGAAAGAAGATTTCCATTACCCAGTAACCGGGGATGATATTGGGGAATGCTGGGGCGTTTCGGCCCATCCCAATGGGGACTGTACCCTTCGAGAAGGAGCTTTTGCTGGCAGAAAATTGTCGCAATTGTGGAATGAGGAGCCAGAACTATTTGGAAATCTGGAGAGAGACAGGTTTCCACTGCTGATTAAAATGATTGATGCCAAAGATGATTTAAGCATACAGGTGCACCCCGATGATGCATATGCCAGTGTTCATGAAAACGGTTCTTTGGGAAAAACAGAGTGTTGGTACATTGTGGACTGCCCCAAAGACGCATCCCTAGTGATTGGCCATAATGCAAAAGACAAGGAACAATTGGCAGAAATGATTGAGGGTGGGCGCTGGAGTGAATTTATTCGGGAAGTCCCTGTGAAAAAAGGCGATTTTATACAGATTGACCCAGGAACTGTCCATGCGATTAAAGGGGGAATGATGATTCTGGAAACCCAGCAGAACAGTGACATCACTTACCGGGTTTACGATTATGACCGGCTGACAGACGGAAAACCTAGGGAGCTCCATGTGGAAAAAAGCATTGATGTGATCAATGTTCCGGCAAAGTCTGTGGAAAACAGTGTGATTCATACGGAAAACGTGGATAAAAATATGCTTTATCCTTTGTATTCCTGTGAATTCTATCAGGTATTTGAATTGGATTTGGAGGGAAAAGCATCCTTTGAACAGAAGTATCCTTTCCTTTTAATGAGTGTTTTAGAGGGGGATGGATTGCTGAATGGACAGCTTGTGAAGAAGGGAGACCATCTGATTCTGCCAGATGGGTTCGGTCAGGTAGAGCTGCAGGGAAAATGGAAAGCCATTTGTTCGTGCTGCCATACCAACATTTGACAACCGATTGACCATGGGATACAATAGTAATTAACTTTAAACTTTATAATTTCATTTAGCGAAGGAGGAGGCAAAGGTTATGAAAAGAAAAGTATCATTACTATTGGCAGTTTCCCTTATGTGCGCATTAGTTTTTCAAGTTCCCATGGTACAAGCGGCAAATAGTAAAATTGTGTATTTGAAGGAAAACAGAACATACCGCTATGATTTGAATGGGGATAAGAAGAAAGAAAAGATAAAAGTCAAATGTACCATGTCAGGTTATTCGGATGCAACCATTCAGTTATATGTCAATGGGAAAAGAATCTTTTCCAGAAAAAGAGATTCTCTTGGAGCAAAATTTTACCTTGTGGATTTGAACAAGAAGGATAAATACAAGGAGCTGCTTGTACATGGGCTCAGCGATAGCGGCACCACCGGAGATTTTTTTGCGGTTCGCTATAAAGGAAACAATAAAAAGAGCGTACTGGAAGGCGCTACACAAAATGGAAGAAAGTTAAGATCTAATTCCAAACAGTTAAATCTTTATCGTTTCACCCTGTATTCCAATACTGGACAGAATAAACTTTATATTAAGGCGGATACCCCGTATAGTAATTTTTATTTTGGCTCTTATTATGTGAAAGTGCCTGTTGTCATAAAAAATGGAAAATTGACAGCTCAGAAATCATCTTCCTACCGGGCGCTTGGTCAAACCAGAAGCTATCTGTACCGGTTAAAGCGCAGCATGGCTCTCTATGAAAAAGCGTCCACCAGCAGCAGTTCCGTGATTTGCTATTCCGGCTCATCCTTCCATGCACTGGAGTTAAAACCGGCACAAAATAGCGACACAGGGGGGTTATATGTAAAAGTTAAAATGTCTTCTGGAAAAACAGGCTGGCTATATTTCCCAAGCTATAGTTCATACGATATAGGTTACTTAGAAAACGTGCCTGCCTGGGGTTAATTGCCCGCGTTTTTCTTTCAGTTATTTTTTGATTAGGGTGTCAAAGGGTTTGAAATTCTCTTCTGGATTACTTCAAAACTTTTGGATACCCTAATTTTTGTAACAGTTCAGCCCTGTCAGCTTTCCACATTGCTTTATTCAAAGGATTCTTCGATGTAAGAATAAAAATATGGATGGGAGCTTCTATTGTTTTTT
>ERZ778518.1642-NODE-1642-length-14217-cov-5.192487_pt1 | contig 14217 bp, 10 predicted proteins | sample MGYA00510340_ERZ778518 | MGnify/ENA primary metagenome ERZ778518 (study PRJEB29527, sample SAMN07138967) | mouse gut metagenome | material: feces | host: mouse | place: China:Nanjing | collected 2016-01-25 ...
TCAAGATATTAACTTAAGTTTCAACTACTTCGGTAATTTTTACCGAATCATTGTATTCCGAAAATGCAAATTACTTCAATATGTATGTATCTGAAGGATGCTTATTTGAACTACCTGATTTTTTTGAACACTTAGTCGGACATTTATACAATGTCCCTGAGTCGACAAAAATGGGATATGATGCCGATTGGGGTGAATTTGTATTCGTCAGCGCTGTCAATTCCTTCGGTGCAGTTCATAGTGATACAATATGCACAACATCCTATATTACAGATGAAATGATACTTAAGCGAATTGAAGAATTGAGAAATGAAGCCGGCATCGGAGACGTATCTGTAGATATTGCGCCACCAACATATCAATGGAACAATTCTACACTGACATTCAATACACAAATAGATCAGATCCATATCTACGACCTTAGCGGCAGACTATGTCATAAAACAGATAATTGTGACACTATTGACTTATCCGACCTGCACAATGGCTTTTACATAATAGTTTATCAATATAAGTCTCAAATATATAAAACCAAAATCTTTAAATCATGAAAACGAATTTGCTTTGTGGATTCAATGCAACATTCAAATTTGCGAGATAAGAAACCGTTGTGATTTTGTGCTTTTTCCGAATTTCAATTTCAAATCCCCGCAATCCGGACACTACGCTCCGGCTTGCGGGGATGACTGCAATATCTACATTGGCCGCGGGTCACGTCACACACGCGGGCCGTTGAGCCACATCGACGATGACGCGTCTGACGGCATGCGCCAGTCTCCGCGGGGCGACAGACACACGCTGCCCACTTTCGGCCCGTCGGGCAGACACGACCGCTTGAACTGCTGGTTGAAGAAACGGCGGAAAAACACCTTTATCCATTTCTTTATCTCTTCCTCACGCCCGGGGAATGCACGGCAGGCGAGATACTCAATCTTAGCCGGAGTAAATCCATAGCGAAGCGTGTAATAGAGGAAGAAATCGTGAAGCTCATACGGCCCGACAAGATCTTCAGTTCGCTGCGCTATAGTCCCGTCGGCAGCGGCCGGAGTCAACTCCGGACTTATCGGTGTGTCGATTATATCGGCAAGCGCCGTGCGCGCCTCATCGCTGTCAGTGATGGCGACAAAATATTTCACAAGATGCCGCACCAGCGTTTTAGGCACTCCGGCATTCACCCCATACATCGACATGTGGTCGCCGTTATAGGTAGCCCAGCCCAAGGCAAGCTCCGAGAGATCGCCGGTGCCGAGCACCATGCCGCCCGTCTGGTTGGCGATATCCATAAGTATCTGTGTGCGCTCTCGAGCCTGCGAATTCTCGTATGTCACATCGGTCACCGACGGGTCATGACTGATGTCGCGGAAATGCAGATTTACGGCATCGGCAATCGGTATCTCGCGGATAGTGATGCCGAGCGCGCGCATCAGAGTCAGAGCATTGTTATACGTGCGCCCCGTAGTCCCGAACCCGGGCATCGTAACCCCCACGATCCCCTTTCGGTCAAGGCCGAGACGATCGTAGGTCTTTACCGCGATAAGCAGAGCCAGCGTGGAGTCAAGACCTCCCGATATACCCACCACAAGATGCTTCGTGCGGGTGGCGTCAAGACGCCGGGCCAGCCCCGCCACCTGTATATTGGTGATCTCACTGCAGCGCGCCTCCATATCATCGTCACCGGCCGGCACAAACGGCATCGGGTCGACATCGCGCAGCAGCGTATCGCCGGCTACGTCAACTCGCGCCGCTACTTTGACTATATTATAATGAGCATTCACCTCGCGTGCCGCCGTGTCTCCCCATGTCGTAGTGTGCATGCGGTCGCGGCGCAACGCTTCGATATCAACGTCGGCCACCACAAGCTGAGTCTCTGACTGCCATCTCACACCCTCGCGGAGTATGCGGCCGTTTTCCGCAATTATAGCCTTGCCGTCAAACACCAGATCGGTCGACGACTCACCGTAGCCCGCACCCGCATAGACGTATGCCGCCATACACCGCGCCGACTGCTGGGCGACAAGCCCACGGAGATAGGCATACTTGCCGGCCACATCGTCAGAAGCCGAAAGATTGAGCATCACTTCAGCGCCGGCAAGCGAATGACGCGACGACGGCGGAATAGCCGTCCACAGATCCTCGCACAGCTCAATCCCCACCTTCACCCCGTTGATTTCAATCAACTGGTCGCAACCGAAAGGCACATCGTCAAAACTGCCCACACTCACCGTAGAGAGCGACCCGTCGGCCGGATGCCACCAGCGCCGCTCATAAAACTCATTGTAATTCGGCAGATATGACTTCGGTATCACCGCCACAACGCGGCCGCCGGCCATCACCGCCGCACAGTTATACTGACACCCGCATTTCGTCACCGGCACACCAACCACAAGCGCTATACCGAGAGCCTCGCTGCCTCGCGCCAGAAAGTCAACCACATTGGCCACACCCTCCGCCATAACCGCATTGTGGAAAAGATCGCCGCACGTATATGCCGTTACCGACATCTCCGGCGTCACAACCAACTCGGCACCCCTGCGCGCAGCCTCGGCCGCAACGGCAAGAATAGCCTCAGCATTTCCCTTGCAGTCTGCAACATTCACCGACGGCACTCCCGCCGCAACTCTAAAAAAGCCATGCTCTGTCATATCTTGAAATCTAAGAGAGTGTTTGGATTTAAATGATTTTAAATGATTTTAGTTCAAAGGCCGGAGCGCATATCGACGCCCCGCACCGGCTCTGCGAAATTACTCATTTTTTTATAATAAGTGACTGTTCATCTCCAAAAAGAGCAGCACCGGCCCCCCTTTGTTAATAAATTATCGAAAATAAGTGAAAAAATTTGGTTAGTTGAGAAAAAATCAGTTACTTTGCACACTGTTTTATGGCTCATCCTGTAAAGCCCGAGAGAAATGATGCGCTCCCGGGTGATATGAGACTGAGATGGCGGCCATGAAGCGATGCAGTAAAATAACGAAACATAATAGATAAATTCATTAACAGCCATGTCAAAGATTTGTCAAATTACGGGCAAAAAAGCGATTACAGGCAACAACGTATCGCACTCTAAGCGCCGTACCAAACGCCGCTTCAATGTCAATCTCTTCAACAAAAAATTCTACTGGGTTGAACAGGACGCGTGGATTTCGCTCACCATCTCCGCTGCCGGATTGCGCACTATCAACAAATTAGGTCTTGACGCTGCTCTCAAGCACGCTGCAGGCAAAGGTTATATTTCTGAAATCAAATATATAGAATTCTAAATAAAATGGCAAAGAAAGCTAAAGGTAATCGCGTGCAAGTTATCCTCGAATGCACCGAGCACAAGGCAAGTGGTATGCCCGGCACTTCACGCTATATCACCACCAAAAACCGCAAGAACACAACCGAGCGTCTTGAACTCAAAAAATACAACCCCATCCTCAAGAAGGTAACCGTACATAAAGAAATCAAATAATACGATTAGGATATGGCAAAGAAAACAGTCGCCTCTCTTCAAAAAGGTGAAGGTCGCACATACAGCAAAGTTATCAAAATGGTAAAGTCGCCCAAAACCGGCGCTTACATGTTTAAGGAAGAAATGGTGCCCAACGACGCCGTTAAAGATGCCCTTAAATAATTACCCCGCAATAATCATATCATGCCGGACGTCATATTCTGACATCCGACAATACATATAAAAAAAGTGGAGTGTCAACACTGCGACGCTCCACTTTTTTTATATGCAATTGACTGTCCGCAATCGCTAACTGCACAAATTTTGTTATATTTGTAAAAATAACAATTGTTCTAAGAGAGTGTTTGGATTTAAATCAAATTAAGACTGAGAGGATTTTTTGAGGGAATTCCGCGAGTTGAAGAAGGAGCATAGCGAGCTATGCGACTGATGAAACTTGGCAGAATTGACCAAAAAAGACCTCAGGATTAATTTGAAGTTTTTACTCACATTATCTGTAATTATTATAATACGGTTTAAATTCAAACACGCTCTAAATGTGGCATTAAGGTACGGACTCCAAAGATAACGAAAAAATGCCCGGAAATGAAATCATTTTTCATCCATTTCCGGGCATTTCGTATGTAGACTGATTTATTTACCAGGTGAGCCGTCCGCATTGTAAGTCGCTCCGTTGACATAGTTCAGATCACCGCCTCCGGCCCTATCGCCGCCGTTGTTGCTGATGATTATCTGAGTCGGAACCTTTCCGGCCGGAGCTTCCCAGTAATATTTGCCATCCTTCATAGTCATCATGTCGCCAGGCCAGTTGCCGCTTACCGTGCAGTTTTCTGCATCATTCCACGCCCACACATAAGGAGTCCAGTTTTGCGTGTTGTTGAAATAGATATACTGCTTGTCGGGATCCGGACCCGGACCCGGGGCGGGTTCTTCACCCTGCAAAGTGTAGGTAAAAGTCTGCACATTGCTTCCGCCCTCGTTCTCGACGTATGTCGACAGTGTCGTTGTCTCTGTAAAAGTCAGCGGCGACGAATACACCGTCGATGAAGCGTTCGCAGCGCCCGTCAGCGAATAGCGTATCGGTGTGCCGGCCGGGTTGACCGACAGCGCCACAGTCACACTTCCGTTAAACACTGATGAGCCCGGAGTCGCGGTCACAACCGATTTCTGCGGCACCGGTGGCACCGGCGGTGTCGGCGTGTTCACCTCTTCGTCGGTAATCTGTCCGTAGGCCTCCACAAGAAGCACCGGGCCTGACGCCTGCATCGTCACCTTGCCACCCGACACAGTCGCTGTCGTGGCCGTGTTGTAGCCGTCCATCACTTTTGCCCCGTCGGCAAAAAATCCGTTGACATTGACCGTATAAGTCTGTCCGGCCGTAGTGTTAAGGCGTATGACCGCCGCATTGGTGTATTCTCCGTCGGTAAACATGCGTCCGTAGGTGTCGCCTCCGAGATTGGTCTGCGTGCCTGCGCCTACTGCCGGATTGCGGCGGCGGAACTGGCCGATTCGCTGCCAGTGCTTGTTGTCGTCATTGTCGACTGCGCTCCAGTTGAAATCGCTGCGGGTTGCCATCGACTGGTCCGGACAGCCGCTCATATATCCGCGCGAAGTCTCGTCGCCGTAATATATCTGTACGCCGCCGGGACACAGCAGAAGCATCGTCGCAACTTTCTTCTGGTCGCCCGGACGATGCAGACCCGTATCATGCGACGATACATAGTTGAGCACCTGGCATCCGTTGCTGCCATTGCAGTAGTTGGCATAATACTCCCAGTCGCTTACGCTCGGAGTGCGGCCCTGACTCCCTTCCGAACTGTTGAACGCGAAGTTGATCATCGAGTCAAACCCTCCTGACGTGAAATAGCCCTTGTCGCCGTGATCCCAGCCAAACGCTTCGCCCGTCATCCAGAAATCATCTGTCCATCCCTTCGCATACTCATCGGCGCGTGAGCTCGAGCGCCAGCTGTTGAGGGCGCTCGAGCACGCCTGCTTAAGCTGGTTCCAGCGGCTGAGCTCCACATGCTTGGCCGTGTCACATCTGAAACCGTCGATACCGAATTCTTCCACCCAGCCTGCAAGCCACGCTACCAGATAATCGGCCGGTGCCCCTTTGCCGTCAGCGCGCCATGCATCCAGATTGGGAAGACGGTAGTCAAGATAATCGCCGCTGTTTTCCTGCTCCCATTTCATTTTAAGGAACGGCGGGATATTTACCGACGACGTTTTCTCTGTCACAACATCCGGGAGGCCGGCAAGCGACATAGTGTAGTTGTCGCCACCCTCCGGCACGAAACCTGCGTCCGGAGCCCAGCTGCGGTCGCCGAATGCTCGCACCCATTCGCCCCACCAGTTGCCCCATTTGCCCTGCGTGTCGGCATTAAACGATACTTCATTGCTTTCCGACCACATCGTGTATTTGCCGTTCGATGGCATCCAGCCTGCCGTAGGCGTGCCGTTGAAATTGCCGAAATCGTAGTCTACACAGTCATCGAGAGTGCAGTAGCCCGTGTGGTTCATCACTATATCCATCACAACGCGTATGCCGCGCTTGTGTGCCTCGGTGACAAAAGTGCGGAATTCCTCCACTGTGCCCATGTTGCGGTCCATATACGTCCAGTCAAGCGCATAATAGCCGTGAAACGCATAGTGGGGGAACGCGTCGTCCTTACCGCCTGTCCAGCCGTGCATCTGCTCGTAGGGCGCTGTAATCCAGATGGCGTCAACTCCCAGACGGTTCAGATAGTCAAGTTTCTCGGTCAAGCCCTTGATGTCGCCGCCGTGAAATGTCGCGTAGTCGGGCACACTGCCTTGCGGGCGCTGGCGGTGATAGGAATTGTCGTTTGTCGTGTCTCCGTTGTTGAAACGGTCGGTCAGCACGAAATATATCGTCGCGTTCTTCCAGCTGAAATGACGTCCGCGCAACACCTGAGGGGTCTTTACATTGATGGTGTATGACCGCGATGCGCTTCCGCTGACGATATTGTAGACAATCGTGTTCTCTCCGCCGTCGAGCGATGCCAGGGAGTGATTGTCATATTCACGCCCGTTAACCGTTATTGTTACAATCGCGTCTGAAGCCGACGGTGCTGCCGACAGGGTCATCAGCGACGTGTCATCAAGCTCGATACTGTAATTGGTCGTGTTTCGGTCAAACTTTACGATATTCTGTCCGTCGACCTTGATTTCAAGCGCCGACAGCGACGGGTCGCCGGTATTTACCGCTGTCGCTGAGTTTGCCGTGACTCCACCGAGCAATATCGCGGTAGCGGCCGATAAGCGGCGGCATATTCTGTTTATATTCATGTTTTTTTCTGATTCGTTATTCGTTACTCCTTGATTATCTTCTCTATAGCGCGTGTGCCGTCGCTAAGGCTTACTCCGAGCAGATACACTCCGCGTGTCAGGTCACCGCATTCTATCGTTACCGTTGACGCACCTCCGCATTCTGCCTTTCTCACCTGCTGGCCCGACAGTGTGTACACCGTCACATTCTCTATCCCCTTGTCGGCCTCTACATTGACAAAGCTGTTGACCGGATTGGGATACACCGACAGCTTCCGGCAGTCAGTGTCTATAATCTCGACACCCGATAATCCGTTGTAGAATTCATCCGTCGCAGGGTCTTTCTGATTGTTGAGTCCCGCCAGCACGGGGTAGGAGTGTGACCCCTCTGTGCGCCATTCCCACACATCGGCGAAGTCCCATCCGAGCAGATCGCTGTAGGTCGAGCGCGAAAGCAGACTGCTGTTATGGTCGGCCGAGTGGTCACCGTAGCCGCTCCACGACGCTCCCTTCACAGGCATCTCTTTCCAGCTCAGTGTGCCTGACGTGCTGTTCTGCTCATTGTTGTTGCCGCCGAAACGTGCTATATACGCCCCGTCCGAAGTCGGTTCTATCGAAGCGTTGATTGCCACTGAAGCCGCCACGTTGCCGTAGTTGGCTCCGGTCAGACCGCCGGCATAGTTATACGCCGTGATTTTTCCCGAAGCGTAAGTGTTCTTTATAATACCCTTGTTCTTGCCGACAAGACCGCCGGTGGCATAGTCGTTTTCATTCGTTACCGCGGCGGTCGAATAGCAGTCGCTCACCGTTGCGCCCGCATTCTCGCCGATAAGGCCGCCGGCACATATCGACGTTCCGGTCACTGTTCCGGAGCTGAAACATCTCTCTACTGTCCCGGATGCCGCGTAACCCGCAAGTGCTCCGGTAAATGTGGTGCCGTTGATGTCAGCGTCTACAACACCGAGATTTCTTATTGTGGCGCCGTCAATGGCATTGAACACTCCCGTCGATGTCCCGATGGCAGTGTTGCTCACAGATGCATTCTTCAGCGAATACCCCTTGCCGTCGAAATTGCCCTTGAACGGGGAGCTTTTCGTGCCGATTCCGCTGAACTCGCCCACAGTTATGTCGGCGCCCATGATGAAATAGACATCATCGGCCCAGTCCATCGACGTGGTTGACAGAGCCAGTATGTCATCTGTAGTCTTGAGCACGAAAGGCGACTGCACTGTGCCTTCTCCGCCGGAATACGCATTCTTGCGTCCCTGCACCACCTCGGCAAAGACGTCTGCAGTTTGCCGTCCCGACGATGTGCGGGCTATAAAGCCGATTTTGGTCACACCTTCGAGCTGAGACTCGGTCATTCCGTAAAATGCCATGATATCGTCGACACTCAGTTTATACGTTCCGGCCGAACCCGTCATCTTGAATTTGGCATTGATGGCACCGTCCCAGTCTCCTGACGCGGCAAACTCTTCAGTGCCGGCAACTGCCCACGTGTAGCAATAAACGTCGCTGCCCAGGTCCGATGTCTGTATCGTAACCTCGAAAGGCTTGGTCGAGACTATCGGCGACGGTGACGACGTCACACTTGCCTGCTCTCCGTCTGCGTATGCCGACAGCACCGCGGTCAGCGCTCCCAGCATGCATAATACTTTTCTTTTCATTAACGATTGGTTGAATTAAACATTAAAATCACAAATTCGCCTGCAAGACATTGTTTTTGAAGCGGATGTTTATGCCACAGGCCTTTAAATCGTTTAAAATCCATTCAATGGACTTCAAACGCTCTCTTAGACTTAAGGTTTTGATCTGCGTAATGTGGTGATGAAAGCCCCCGGCGATCGGGTGGCAAAGGAGCTAAACCTTATAACTCTCCTCGGAAATCTTCCATGATATAATCAATTGCAAATTTACTAAATGCCAACGAATAAAATGCACTAAAAAGTTATGTTCCACAACATAGCTTTTTAGCACATTTTGTCAATTTTTCTATTCAGCCTGTCACACTTCCGCCTGTCACATTTCATTCAGCTTTGAGACACTCTCTTAGCTCTTCGCGTATGTAGCGTGCGGTGGGCGAGTCGGTTTCGGCGATTTCCTCCGGAGTGCCCTCGGCTATGATGCAGCCTCCGTTCTTACCGCCGCCTGGTCCCATGTCGACAATGCGGTCGGCTATCTTGATTACATCAAGATTATGCTCTATCACTACCACTGTGTTACCCTTGTCCACAAGCCGGTTAAGCACCGTCAGAAGTGTCTTGATATCTTCGAAATGCAACCCCGTAGTCGGTTCGTCGAGTATAAAAAGTGTCTTGCCGGTGTCGCGTTTCGACAACTCGGTGGCAAGTTTGACACGCTGGTTCTCTCCGCCCGACAGGGTCGACGACGGCTGACCTAACTTTATATAGCCCAGACCGATATCCTGAAGCACTTTTATCTTGTTGAGGATATTGGGAACATTGGCGAAAAACTCTACCGCCTGATTTATTGTCATGTTGAGCACGTCCGCGATCGATTTCCCCTTGAACCGCACCTCAAGCGTCTCGCGGTTATAGCGACGCCCGCCGCACACCTCGCAGGGCACAAGCACATCAGGCAAGAAATTCATCTCGATGGTCTTGTAGCCGTTGCCGGCGCATGCCTCACAGCGCCCACCCTTGATATTGAATGAAAAACGCCCCGGCTTATATCCGCGTATCTGCGCCTCCGGAAGCCGCACGAACAGATTGCGTATGTCGGTGAACACCCCGGTATACGTCGCCGGATTTGAACGTGGCGACCGGCCAAGCGGCGACTGATCCACAGTGACTATCTTGTCAATGTTTTCGATTCCTTCGATAGAGGAATAGGGGAGCGGTTCCTGAAGCGACCGGTAGAAATGCTTCGACAATATCGGCTGGAGCGTACCGTTGATTAGCGACGACTTGCCCGAGCCTGACACTCCGCAGATGCAGGTCAGCGTGCCGAGCCTGATTGACAGATCCACATTCCGTAGATTGTGACCCGACGCCCCGCCTATCGTGAGCGTTTTCCCGTTGCCCTCACGGCGTGTCTCCGGCACAGCTATCGTGCGCCTGCCGTTGAGATAGTCAGCCGTAATGGTACCGCTGCCGAGCATCTCGGCAGGCGTCCCCTCAAACACTACCTCACCACCGTGACGTCCCGCGCGCGGGCCTATGTCAACCACATAGTCGGCCTCAAGCATCATCTCCTTGTCATGCTCAACCACAATCACCGAATTCGACGCGTCACGCAGCCGCTTCAGCGAGTTGATAAGGCGGAGATTGTCACGCTGGTGAAGACCTATCGAAGGCTCGTCAAGTATATACAGCACATTGACAAGCTCCGACCCCAGTTGCGTGGCAAGACGTATGCGCTGGCTCTCTCCGCCCGACAGTGTCGCCGACGCGCGGTTAAGCGACAGATAGTCAAGCCCCACATCAACAAGAAAACTCAGTCGGGTGCGTATCTCCTTAAGTATCTCGGTCGCTATGATGCGGTGCGACGGACTCAGATACTCCTCGGCTCCGTTCACCCACTCGAGCAGATCGGAGATATCCATGCGGCACAGATCGGCGATATTCTTGTCGTCTATAAAGAAATGCAGTGCCTCGCGGTTCAGCCTGTCTCCTTTGCATTCAGGACACACCGACTGCGTGTAAAACTGACCGCTCCATTTCTTCGACTGTGAGTCATCTTCATCGGCGCTCAGCGTCTCGATATATTTTACAATCCCTTCGTAGGTAAGGAAATAACTTGAATATGGTGAACTGTGCTTCAGTTGCAGCCGTTCCGGTGTGCCGTTGAGTATATCGTTTATCGCTTCCTCCGGAAGATCGCGCACCGGCGTGTTGAGATCCGCGCCATATTTCTCGCATATCGCCTCTATCTGCCAGAACACCACACTGTTTTTCTGCTTGCCCAGAGGCACGATGGCTCCCTTGGCAATCGATATGCTGTCGTCAGGTATTATCTTGGTCCGGTCAACCAGATTTACCGTTCCCAGACCCTTGCAGCACGGACATGCTCCCTGCGGAGAGTTGAACGAGAAATTGTGCGGCGCCGGCTCGCGGTATGAGATACCGCTCACAGGGTCCATCAGCGACTGCGAGTAATGGCCTATGGCATTGTCTTCGATGTCATATATCATCATCTGCTTGTCGCCCTGACGCAGCGCGTTGGCCACCGAGTCGCGCAGACGCGAGTCATCCTTGTCAGCCACTTTCAGCTTGTCGATGACGATCTCTATCGAGTGGTTCTTGTAGCGGTCGAGCTTCATCCCCGGCTCTATTTCCCGTATATGCCCGTCAGTGCGCACCGTCACGTATCCCTTCTTCTGAAGCTGCTCGAAAAGCTCCTTGTAATGTCCCTTGCGGTTGTGCACCACTGGAGCCAGAAGCATGATCTTGCGCCCGGCATATCGGTCGAGTATGAGGTTGACAATCTTCTCGTCGCTGTATTTCACCATCGGCTCGCCTGAGATATAGCTACGCGCCGTGGCGGTGCGCGCATACAGTAGTCGCAGAAAGTCATATATCTCTGTCGTCGTGCCGATGGTGCTCCTCGGGTTGCGGTTGATGGTTTTCTGCTCGATGGCTATCACCGGACTCAGACCGCTGATATGGTCGACGTCCGGACGCTCCAGATTGCCCAGAAGATTTCTGGCGTAGGCCGAGAATGTCTCGATATATCGGCGCTGTCCCTCGGCGAATATCGTGTCAAACGCTAGCGACGACTTGCCGCTGCCGCTCAGCCCCGTGATTACTGTCAGCGCGTTGTGGGGTATGGTGACATCGATATTCTTCAGATTGTTGACACGCGCCCCGATCACCTGAAGGGCGTCGAGCGGACGTATCTCTGTGACCTGCACTGCAGTCGTTTCCGGTGTTGCTGCTATATCTCTCTTTTCGTTCATGTCATGTTATTTGCTCTTCTGTTATTTCACCCAGTTGGGGTTATACACGGCCTTCGACGCCGTAGAGCGGTGCAGTGAGCTTTGTTTGGGCACTTTCACCCGATAGGTCTTACCCGTCTTGTTGGGAAGGGTCTTGTCGCGTATCCACATGTTGGCGTCTTTCAGTTGGGAGTAGGTGATACCGTGTTTCTTTGCCCATGTGGGCCAGTCTGCTACAGGCGTGTTCACCTCCAATATGTCATATTCCATAGGCGTGTAAAGCTGGTCGGCATTCAGCGAGAAGCCGTAGGCCCGCGGATTTTCCATTATAAGTTTTGTGGCAAGTATGCGGAACATATAACGCGTGGTCTCCTCATTCAGATACAGATCCATCGCTGTCGATGCCTGCTGGGCGTCAAGTTCCTTGCTTATGCGCGCAGGGCCGGCGTTATAGGCCGCGGCTACCGACTCCCAGTCTCCGTATTTGGCCTTCAGCAATTTGAGAAAACGGCATGCCGCCGCCGTCGCCTTCTCTACGTCATAGCGCTCGTCGACATATTCGTTCACCTCAAGGCCATACTGCTTTGCAGTCGACGGTATGAACTGCCATATCCCCGCTGCCTTCGCCGGAGAGTAGGCACGCGGATTAAGCGTGCTCTCGATGCAGGCGAGATAGATGATATCCTCGGGCACACCGTTCTTCTTCAATATCGGCAATATCTCCGGAAAATACCGGTTGGCGCGCTTGAGCAGCAGCAGCGTATTGCCGTGGGTATATGCTATGGCGGTGAGTTCGCGGTCAAGTCGTTCGTAAAGATCTATGCGGTCAAGATCATATTCCGTGTCGGCGAATTTTGCCTTCGACGGTATCTGCGGACTGCGCACCGGCGCCGGCAATGTCGACTGTGTCGATGCCTGTTGGGCTGCCATCTCGGGAGCTAACGCGGGCATGCACACCGATGCCGCAAGAGTCAGAGTCAGATAAATTGCTGATTTCATCGTTTGATTTTGTTTGATTAACCCATGAATTTTTCCTTCCGTTCATGGATGATATGTGAATACTTTCGGCGTCGGCGCTGCGTGACACTTTTGTCCCGCTTCCGTCGCCTATTCATTTGTAACACTTCCGCCGCGCGATTGGTTGTAACGGATTATATTGATATCGCCCGACATGTCATATTTGTGTCCGTCGGCTCCGCGCGCCTTGATTACATAATAATACACCCCCGACGGCACAAGCTTTCCGTTATATTTCCCGTCCCAGCCCTGCGAGGGATGGGTCAGCGTAGCCACTTTCACACCCCAGCGGTTGAAAATATGGCACTCGAAATCAACTATCGACTTGTAGCTTACCTTCCACTCGTCGTTGACCCCCTCCGACGCTCCGGGCGAGAACGCGTTCGGGCATACCAGACGGCTCTCGCCGATCTGTATCTCGTAGGTGGGGCTGATATAGTCGCATGAGCCGTCGGCATTGCTCGCCTGGAAGCGCATGTACCACGTGCCGTACTCCGTGAACGTATAGCTTACCTCCGTCTGGTTGAAACGGAGCTCGTAGCTGTCGAAGTCAGGCGACGACGACAGTTGCCATTCAGTGAATTTTACCGCATCTGTCACGACGGCCGTAAACGTGATGTCGACCGGTGCCGAGCCGCCAAGTCCCGAAGTGCCGTCATTCTGCTCATTGTCATTGTCACGTTCCTCCTTCTCGGCGTATGTCATCGCCTCCACAGCATCCGTGACATAGACAGCGCTCTCTGCATGGTTCCCGTTGCCCCACGCCTCGTCGAAACGGTCGCCGCTCAGCGCAAACTGCGTGTCACACAGAGGCTTCTCAACACGCATCGACTGCTTCAGCGCGTCAAGATTATCCTCCTTCCTGACGAAATTATATGTATTCGCATTTTCATCATACTCCAGAGTGTTGTAACTCAGTGTATATCCGCGGTCAAGCGTGCGTGGCGCCCCGTTGATGGTGTAATATGAAATGCCATAGTTCTTTCCCGCAATAAGAGGCTCAACGCTCAGATACATCGATTGACAGTCGCTCTCCTCACCGTCGACCGACAGACCGGAGAAATCCGCCCTGTGCAAGGCATGGTCGACCACCCAGTAGTGGTGCATGCGTCCCGCCTCCTCCACAGTGATGCCGAAGTCGTTCGCGTCGGGAAATCTGTAGTGGCTTCCGCTGCTGTCAGTAGTCACCGACACAGGTTCGGCATACGCCGCACCCATCGACCCCCACACGCTCCATTTTGCATCGGCCGACGGATATGACACAGTCACACCGCTCAGATCCTCGACAACATAAATCCGCTCCAGACCCGTCGACGCATCCGCATTGACCGATATCACACGACTGCCTGTAAACGTAAGTTCTGCCCCGGCCGCCGAAGCGCATGACAGCATGACAGCAACGAGTGCCCACACGGCCCCCATCGGTCTACCATATAAATTGCAGTTCAAACCAATCCTCATAGTATCGAAATATAAAAATCAATCTACGAAATTACAAAATTTACACATACTATGCAACCCCCGCGTCCAACCCGCCGCTGACACTGCCTTTGTTAAATTCATCCCC
>ERZ778518.1645-NODE-1645-length-14212-cov-4.195734_pt1 | contig 14212 bp, 9 predicted proteins | sample MGYA00510340_ERZ778518 | MGnify/ENA primary metagenome ERZ778518 (study PRJEB29527, sample SAMN07138967) | mouse gut metagenome | material: feces | host: mouse | place: China:Nanjing | collected 2016-01-25 ...
GACTTCCACTGCATCTTCACTGCTTATGATCAGCACCGGGATCTTTTTCAGCCATCCCCGGTGTTTCATTACATCCATGACAGCAAATCCGTTCAGCTTCGGCATCTGAAGATCCAAAAGGAGCGCCGCTGTCTCATCCTTATAAACCTCCAGTTTCCGTACTGCCTGATCCCCGTCCTCTGCCGTTTCGACAATGTATTCATCTTCCAGCATATTGCGCAGCAGCTCGCGATTTACCTCCACATCATCCACTACCAATATCCTTTGCATAATTACCCTCATTTCCGTGTTTCATTTTTGCACATATTTCACTCATTTTTGTATTCACTGATCCCTTACTACCAATATACCAAAAATATGATTTTTGCACAAGTTCTTTTTATGGTCGGATCTCCCCTGCATTACCAATTTATAGGAATAAAAGCCTCTCTAACTTGTCTCGGATCGGTTGACAAAACTGTCCTTATAGGGTACACTTATTTATGTAGCAAATGTTCATGTGTTACCGTGAAAATGCAAAATATATCAAATGATATGCACAATAGAACGTGACACATGACCGCACATAAAAAAGGAGGGTATTGGATGAAGCAAAAACTCAGAAAAACTGTCTGTATGTCTCTCGTTGGCGTGATGACATTCACGAGCATCTGGAGCAATGACATGACAATACAGGCGGCATCAAAACCAAAGAAGATCACTATGAACAAAAAGAAGATCACTTTGGAAGTGGGGAAAACCTTTAAACTGAAAGTTAAAACGGTGAAACCTAAGAAGGCAAGTAAAGCTGTCACTTACAAATCAAACAAAAAGAGCGTTGCCACCGTAAGTAAAAAAGGCGTTGTTAAAGGTAAAAAAACCGGAACAGCGAAAATTACGGTGACTTCAAAGAAAAACAAAAAAGTAAAAGCAAAGGTAACAGTGAAAGTGAAAAAGAAGCTAATACATCAACCAAACGCAAGCACGGCTCCGGGAATCAGTTCTACACCGGCAGCAAGCTCCAATCCGGCTCAGAGCAGTACTCCGGTTCAGAGCGCAAACCCGGCAGAAAGCAGTACTCCGGCCGATACTGCTAAACCAGACGAGAGCAGTACTCCGTTGCAGAGCGCTGACCCATCAGAGAGCAGCACTCCGGTTCAGAGCAGTACTCCGGCCGTGACTACTAAACCAGACGAGAGTACGGCACCTACACCGGTTCCGACTCCGACGATCCGGCCGACTTTCGCGCCGTCTACGCAGAGCTACTCTTTCTTTAACGATTACACATTAGGTTATTCAGATGGTATCGTAGCTTATAAAGATGGTAAAAAAGTATCATTAGAAGCTGCTGGCGCAGAACAGTATAACAAAAAGACCGATAATATTTTCGCGCAGCATATTGCCAACAATAACTGGTATGACGACAAGATCACACTTACGCCGCCGATCCAGTACACGACTGCGGATGGGAAAGCACATAACGTAGACAGTATGCTTACAAATTTCGATTTCATTGCCGATCCTACCTGCATCGACAATTCAGAAAATGATGGAAAATTGTATGTATACGGAACGACGGAAGGAATTGATTACGAAGCTGGTACATTGGCAAAGAACGGCTATAACAATCATTCGTTAACGATCCTTTCGACAAAAGATATGGTCAACTGGACAGACGAGGGTACGTTGGATAACGAAAACTTGACAAATATGGTCTCAACCATACCGTCGAAAGAGAAAACAAAATGCAAATGGGGTACGAAAGCATGGGCTCCTTCGGGACTGAAAATCGACGGCGACGGCGATGGTGAAGACGAATATTACATCTTCTACACAAATGGCGGTGCAGTCGGATACGTTCAGGGTGATTCTCCGACAGGCCCTTGGAAAGACGATTTAGGAAAAGTTTTATTCAACCAGTCCACACCGAACTGCTCCGATGTCGTTTGGTGCTTCGACCCGGCCGTACTTGTCGATGACAAAGGCGATGCTTACGTTTATTTCGGCGGCGGTGTTCCGGGAGGCAATAATCCGACAGCTGAACAAAAGGCTCATCCTCAGACCAGCCGGGTAGCCAAGATCAAGTTTGAAGAGGGTACTGGTAAAGTCCTTTTGGACGGCGAACCGAAAAAACTCGATGCTTATTATATGTTTGAGGACAGTGAGATCAACCAGTTCCACGGTAAGTATTTCTATTCTTACTGTATCAACTTTATGGTTCCTGGTTCACTGCAAAAACCAATCGGCGCTGTAAATAATCTTGGTTCCGGCCAGATCGGATGCTATGTATCAACCGATCCGATGAACATTACATTTGATCCAGATCAACAGGAAAGCACGGACGACCTGAAATATTTAGGTGCGATCCTTGACAACCCGAGTTCGATTTATGGTGAGAGCTACAACAATCACCACCACATGCAGTCATTCAAAGGCCATGACTACATCTTCTATCACTCAACAATACTGGGCAACACGTTGTTCCGTGATAACAAACAGTACAGAAACCTTCATGTAGATGAGATTTCCGTAGATGAAGCGACGGATGCTATTTCCATCACTCCTAGCTACGAAGGCGCTTCTCAGATTGAAGATTTTGAGCCTTACAAGAACGAAGATGGTTCTACAAAATACATCAACGCAACGACAGCGGCATCCAGTGCAGGCGTAAAGTCCTCACGAGATGACGCGATGGTATTACAAACCATCAACGGTTCACCTATGGTTATTGATGCTATTGATACCGGAGACTGGACATGTATCAAAGGTGTTAATTTCGGCGAAAACGGACTTAAGAATTTCGGTATGGAGTACTACTCCGCATCGGATGCCGGAAGAGTTGAGTTGTTCATTGATGACCCGACAAATATCGAGAACAAAGTGGCAACGATCGACATTTTAGAAACGACCAACAATAAATATGTCTACACAAGCACTGCAACAACAAAGACGGTGACAGGAAAACATGATGTGTACTTTGTATTCCGTGGAAGCGGATATAAAGTAGCTTCCTGGGCTTTCTCCGAAAATGCTGAAGCAGGCGCTCCTGACATTAGCGGCCGGCCGGACGTACCGACTCCTCCTCCTGTTGCAACACCAAATCCAAATATCAAAACTGGATGGAATGAGGATAAGACGGAGTACTCGCTGAAAATTGATGAGACCTCTGTAAAAGCAGATGGCGGTGCAAGCATCGAATTCAACGAAGCAGAAGGAAGTGTGACAATTGCATACAACCCGCAATATCCTGGTGCCTGGTTTAATTTCCCGGATGAAGCAATCGGAAAATTCTCATCCATTGAATTCACTTATAAAGACGCAACCGAAGGTGGATTTGGATCTGCTGTACGATATACTTCAAGCAGTGGTGACGAGGAAATCAACTGGGGCGGTTTATTCCCAGCAGGTGAAGGCCTGATGACACAGACGATTGAACTTCAATCACCTGACAAAGATTTCTCAAAATACAAGATCTTTAGAAATGAATGTGAAGACTGTTATCTGACGATAACCGCTGTTGTTCTCAAAAAATAACGGTTTTTACGAAAAAGATAAACAAAAACAGGGATATCCGTCATGCGGATATCCCTGTTTTTAGTCTTTCTTAGTGATGGAACAATCTCAACCCCGTAAAACTCATCACGATCCCATGTCTGTCACAGGCATTGATCACATCCTGGTCACGAATCGACCCACCCGGCTGTGCGATATATTTCACGCCGCTTCGGAACGCGCGCTCCACGTTATCGTCAAACGGGAAAAACGCATCCGATCCGAGCGTGACGTCTTTCGCATATTCCGCCAGCCATGCCGCCTTCTCTTCCTTTTTAAATACCGGCGGTTTCTCGGTAAAATATTTTTCCCAGCAGCCATCTGCCAGGACATCCATATAGTCCTCACCGATGTAATTATCGATTGCGTTATCCCGCTCCGCGCGTTTCATATCTTCCTTAAACGGCAGGTTCAGCACCTGCGGGGACTGGCGCAAAAACCAGTTATCCGCTTTGCTGCCGGCAAGCCTTGTACAGTGGATACGCGACTGCTGCCCGGCACCGATCCCGATCGCCTGTCCGCCTTTGACAAAACAAACAGAATTGGACTGCGTATATTTTAATGTAATCATGGAAATAGCCATATCGATTTTAGCCTGATCCGTAATTTCTTTATTCTTTGTCACGACATTGCCAAAAAACTCATCGTCGATCACAAGCTCATTCCGTCCCTGCTCAAACGTAATGCCAAATACTTCCTTCCTCTCCAGTTCCTTCGGCTCATAATCTGGATCGATCTCAATGATCGCGTAATTTCCTTTTTTCTTTTCTTTCAGGATCTCCAGCGCCTCCGGCTCATAACCCGGTGCAATGATACCATCCGAGAATTCCCTCTTGATCATCTGGGCGGCGGAAACATCACACACGTCCGAGAGAGAGATAAAATCGCCGTATGAGGACATACGGTCCGCTCCCCTGGCTCTCGCGTACGCACAGGCAAGAGGAGACAATTCTCCGAGATCATCCACCCAGTAGATCTTTGCTTCCACCTCGCTGAGCGAAAGGCCGACGGCCGCTCCAGCCGGTGAAACATGCTTAAAAGAGGTCGCTGCCGGAAGCCCTGTCGCCTTCTTCAGTTCCTTGACAAGCTGCCAGCCGTTAAACGCATCGAGAAAATTGATATATCCTGGTTTTCCATTTAACACCTTGATCGGAAGTTCCCCCTCTTCCATATAAATACGGGAAGGTTTTTGATTCGGGTTACAGCCGTACTTTAATTCCAATTCTTTCATGATCTCCATTTCCTTTCTCATTGATTCTTATTTATGATCTTCGTCCGGTATTCTCCGGAAGCAATGTCAATATACCGCACAAACAGAGAAACTTTATTGCTCTCATTGAGATTCTGCCAAAGCATATCGGCAAACGCATCCATATCATCTAAAACTGCCACAGGCTTCGGCTCGCCCTCAAAACTCGGAAGCGGCTCCCCGTCGCACTGGTAGGTATGTATAAAACGTCCCTCTCCCGCGGCAGGATCACTATAGGCAAAAGTGAAACGATTACAAGAATCAGGATTTCCGTGATCACTTTTTAAAATAGACATGGCATAATTAAAACTGCCGTGTTCCACATGCAGGATACCGGAAATGCGCGGTGTATAATTCGGCCCGTCCGGCTCAAACTCCCTTGTCCGAAGCGCCTGCTCAAACGTCTGCTGCTTATCCATCATCTCATAAATCGTATCGGTCTGGTCCCCGTTCGTAACGATCGTCTTATTTCCGAGTACGCGGACCGGGGCGTATATGATCAAGCTCGGATCACTTAATTTTGAAGGGTCAAACGCCTCCGTACGGATGCCCTCTCCCTCTTCTACAAAAATACGGTTTCTGCTGTTTTCACTTCGTCCCATGATAAAATAGGCAGTGACAGCATATTTCCCATTCGGGGATCTGCCGATCACGATGCCCCTTCCCGGGTACGTGTTTTCTTTCAGCTCTTTTTCCAATGACAACAAACTCATAAGATTTCTCCTTCCTTGAACAATATGATAACCAGTGTCTATCAGTATAGCACCAATTAACAATTAGGACAATAGTTTTTTTACTTGCTACCCTCTTTGTTCCTGTGTTATAATCAAATCAGATACAGAACGTGAACACAAATGGAGGTAGAGATATGGCTGGTTTATTTGACAAAGTATCTGATGTGATCAACAATACCGCATACGAGATTTCCGATAAGGCAAAAGAAATTACCGAGGTTTCTGCTCTGAACGGACAGATCCGGAGCCAGGAAAAAACGATTGAACGGATGTATCTGGAAATCGGACAGAGTTACTATGAAACGCATAAAGACGCGGAAAGTGATGATTACATCGGCTTGATCCAAAAGATCACAGCGGCGAAAGAAACCGTGGAAAAACTAAGGGAAGATGTAAAAATCATAAAAAATAAGTAAGAAAAAAGGGGGTCTTGCCGGACAAGGCTCCCTTTTCTCTGTAAAAAATGCTGCGCTATTTGGATCGATCTATATAAAAATCGCGTTCCTTCCGGCGCGGATTTCTTCTATTTCTCTTAAACCGGCGGCGGTTCTCCGTTTTCGTCTGGTATTCCATCACTTTGAGAAAACACATGATGCTGACTCCGATGATACAGCATGCGAGTATGATAAGCAGTGTCACTTTTTTCCAGGGAAATGGCGGCTTGCTGGCCGTTTCAACAGCCTCGTCAAACCATTTGCTCATATCAATACTATCCCGGAGCGTCGGAGAATCATTTTCTTCAAAATAAATATTTGTAGCTCCTACTTCCTGTCCTTTATATACATAGGAAAGTTTTCCGATCACCTTTTTCCCATTTTCATCAACCGCTTTGTCATAATACTCGATCTTTTTTTCTGCCTGATCAATGGACACCCCCTTCGGAAGAATAACGCCCGCATCTTCGTCGATATGAAGGCAGCTTGTCTCCTTGCTGTAAAACGGACTGAAATTCGTAAATAAATACTGTTCATTGATCTCACTTGCCGCGTTGTCCTGGATTTTTGTCTTCTCGTAATTCTCAAAACAATAGTTAAAAAGCTTCGTCGTATCCGTATAGGCGTTCGGCTCCAGCCACACGGAATTATTACATTTCATAACGGCACATACCAGTTCCATATCGCCTTTTTTCGCAAATGTGACAAGGGTATTCCGGCTCTTTGAAGTATAGCCTGTTTTTCCCCCCTCACAGTATTCATACTCGTACTGGGGGTAGTCCGCCGGATTGATCATTTTATGGTGGTTGACCAATGGCTCGGAAGGTCCTCTCTTATTTTTATTCGTTTTGGACATGATATAAGTCCTTGTCCCGGCAATCGTCTTAAAATCTTCATTGCGGATCGCCGCGCGCCCGATCAGTGCCATGTCGTACGCGGTCGTGTAATGATTTTTTTTCCAAAGACCATTTGTATTTGCAAAATGTGTATTCTGACAGCCTAGTTCTTTTGCCTTCTGGTTCATCTTTTTTACAAATCCATCAATACTACCTGAAATATGCTCTGCCATTCCATTACACGCCTCATTGGCCGAAGCCAGCATGGCTGCATACAGACTCTCTTCCATGCTGATCCGTTCCCCCACTTTGATACCCGCGTTCGAAGCACCAGACTCCCAATTCGCAAACGCGTTATCCGTATATACGACTTCCTCATCCATAGAAGAATTCTCGATCGCGACCAAAGTCGTCATGATCTTCGTGATGCTGGCAGGATATTCCTTTTGATTCTTATTTTTCTCATACAGGATAGCTCCTGACTGGACATCCAGTACACAAGCTGTTTCTGAAAATATACTGGGTTTTGCAAAAACCGTCCCCGACATCACATTCACGGACAACGCCATACATATCCCCAATAAAAAGATCTTCACTCGTTTTTTCATAGTCTGTACTCCATTCTCAAGCATAATTTCTGCATAGGCAAATATCTCTCTTTCATATGTAATATCATACACGATTTTTCTCTATTTTCCAACCGTATCTTATAAATTTTATAAAAATTTCTATTTTTTTTACAATTTTGACATCTATAATCCTTTTATGATAATATAGTTGTGCGCGCACATCAATAGGAACTGCCACTATTTCAGAAAGGAACGTATCAGATCATGCGATTGAGAAACATTAAAGGAGCAGAAGAATTTATAGCGGACAGCATCTATGTGATCCAAGATCCACAGAAGTACCGGGGAATATGGAATACTTTTTTTAAAAATGAAAATCCCCTCCACATCGAAATCGGCATGGGGAAGGGGAAATTTATCCACACTCTCGCGGCACAAAATCCGCAGATCAATTATATCGGTATCGAAATGTATTCGAGCGTGTTATACCGCGCCATCGAAAAAAGGCAGGAAACCGAACTGCCAAACCTGTTTTTTATTCGGATGGATGCCAAAAATCTCGGCGATGTGTTTGATCAATATGAAATTGACCGGATCTATTTGAATTTTTCCGACCCGTGGCCAAAGAAACGTCATGCGAAACGCAGGCTCACCTCACCACTTTTTTTAGCACGTTATGATCAGGTATTGAACCAAAATGGGACCGTCTGCTTTAAAACCGATAACCGCAGCCTGTTTGACTACTCTTTGGAAACGATCCAGGAGACATCTCCCTGGCACGTAACTGATGTAACTTACGACCTGCATGGCAGCCCATTTGCCGCAGGAAACGTGATGACTGAATATGAAGAAAAATTTAGCGGAAAAGGAATGCCGATCCATCGTCTGGTAGCATATCGGTAACAATTTCATATATTAAAAGAAAAAGAGTTTCTATGAAAAAAGTCAATCGGATCATTCGCAATTTTTTTTCGGGTAAACCAGCCTTTTGCCGATCGATCAACCGGATCGTGGAATCGACCTGCTATATCATGAAACTGCTTAACATTAAGTAAGAGGGTTTCCCCTTGGGATAACCCTCTTACTTTTTGATTCTTCTATGGTCAGCTGATCACAAAGGTATCGAAATACAAATCACCAGCAATGGCTCCTGTTGCTCTCAGTTCCACTTTATTATCACCTTTGTTCAGCGTAACCTGCTTCTCGATCGTTTTCCATTCACTGAGGGAATCCCCTTTCGTAAATGACAATGTATCTACTTTCGCACCATTTACGTAAAGATCAACCTGACTGATGTCAGCTTCGGATTTCGTTGAGTAACGAAGTGTCATGGTTTTTGTGCCAGCTTCCTTCATTGTCACAGTATCTTTGACAGAAGCTTGTGCGTTTTTACCAAACTTCAGGTAACCCTGTCCCCAGAATCCTGTAATGCCTGACTGGCATCCATTGCTGACGATCCCGTCGATATTCTTGACATCAAAGAATTCTGCCTCAAACTGCTGAGGACCTGTATATTCTCCAGGGAAAGCCGGTGGATCATAGGAAGCTTCCTGATACGATGTAAGCCGGTCTTTTTCATTTCCCGAACAGTTTATGCGAATATCAACCGGGCCATTATGCTCGACAGTAAGCGTATAGACACCATTGTTCCAGCTTTCAGAAACATTACTTCTAAGCTGGTTCACGCCCCTGTGCTCGATCGTATAAGTGGGCGCGGAAGAAGCTCCGTAAATTTTTATCGTATTCGTTTTTAATGTCGTCGGATCTTCTTCATCAAAATTATTCAGATAAATATCCATATGATCTGAAAATTCTTTGATGATGCCTGTTCCATACTCCGAATACGAAACCTCTACCTGCCTGCATGTATTATATTTAGGCATGAAGTAACCGCCGGCAGTCTTTCCATCCTTATTCGGGTTATACGTTACCCAGAGGTTCTCCTTGCGTCCCGCAAAGAAGTTCCCCCAGCTCTCTTGTGCAAATAGCTGATTAAACTCAGTTTGTTTATCTTCAATCGTCTTCCAGCGTGTCGGTATTTCTGACTGGTTGATCTTTACCTGGATCGATTTCGCGATATCATCCGTCAGGGAGTATACAGTCGGAATCGTCGGATAACGGCCGGTACAACGGAACGGATTGTAGTTATACGCTAAATTTCCGTCATCTTCCATGCGGTATAACCCTTCGAACAGAGTCGGATACGTACTGTAAAGATCGTCATCATAGGAAGGATGTTCCCATGTCTTTCTATCAGATGTCGTTACATCTTGGATCACCGCCACCTTTGTGCGGTCGATCACTTCCTGTCTCGACGATATACGAACCGTTCCATCTAAAACTTTTCGGAACATGTCGATCATATCGTTTTGGAACTGATCGAACATTTCCCAATTACGCACTTTATAACCTTCGCTGTCCGTTTTGGGATTCGTTTCTCTAAAGTCATCATTCCAAACAAGTTCCGGACCATCAATGACAGTCAGGCCATTGAATGCCAGTCGCTCAAAATGGATCGGCAGTCCGGTAGCGAGACGGTATTGATCTTTTGGTACATTATTACCATTACCATCCCATGTAGAATCCGACCATCCAGAATCGTCATACCGGATTCCATAATATCCACTATAACCGGAAATATAAGAACCGAGTACAAGACTCTCAACATCATTGATATAGCTTAACTGCGTATATTTCTCTTCTAGTATATAGTTCTGTGAATACTTACGGCACGCTGCTTCCCATTCCGGGATCCGTTTCAGCATAGCCAGTGGATTGATTTTAGGACTCCACTGATTCGCGCACCAGCTTACGTCGAGGTATCCACCGTGTTTGTTACACAGTTCCAAAAGTTTTGCAAAATGCCGATAACGGTTATCTGCCGAAATCTCAAAATCTTCTGACTCAAATCCCCAAAACTGTTCACAGTAATTATATCCGATAAAGTTTGGATAATCGAAAAATTCACCAAATATCGTTTCTTCCAAATCCTCATCTCCATAATAATCTGGAAAATGGCTTGGACCGCCGCTCGCAGGCTGGATCATCGTCCAAACCCCTTTTTCCGCACAGGTTCTCAGCCAGGATTTTGCCGTTTCATAACCATCGTGTACCCGGAGCCATTCCTTCTTTTCACTATCCCAGTTAATGGATAGGGAGATATTAAAAACAACATATGGTAATATGTCCTCAGGAATCAGATCAATGATCTTTGCCGGATCGGCATAATTCCACGAGTCAATATGTATGATCCACATTGGCTGCTCTGGGGAGATCGGACGGCGCAGGCTGCTGCTCTGTGTATCTCCTGTATTGAGCTTTTCCGGTGCAAGATATTCAAGCATTTGGTTCATCGTGTCAGTATCCTGTTCTGTGCCGGGATTAAATGGCGGCAAACCGATAAACAGATTTACTAACATTGTGATAGAAATAAATAATGCACATAACTTATTCCATATCATTGAATAAAACCTCCTTCAATTTTTTCAATATTTATTCCTTTCTCTTTTTCAAAATTATAAAGGATTCTTGAATCGTTGGCAACTTTTTTTTTATAAATTTTTTTTATAATTTGTTTAAATTTTTTAAAAAGCAAGCCCTAATGCTTGATATTTTCCTAAAAATATGCTATAAAATTATTGAAAACTGCCAATCAGGAATCAGGGTATTATTTGTATGGAAGCGTCGCAAATAAATTCCGGCACATGCCTCCTGCACAGATGCTTCAGAAATGGAGAGTAGTTCATGAAAAAAAGGAAAAAGCCAATCGCATTGTTCCTAATTATGTCGATGGTAATCATGCTTATTTTTCCAACGGGTACACCAGTCAGTTTTGCCCGGAAGAAAACTGTCAAATTAAAAAAGATCACATTAAACTATTCGACGTATAAATTACAAAAAGGAAAAAGTTTAAAACTAAAGGCTTCCTTTAAACCTAAGAAAACGACACAGAAAAAGATCCAGTGGAAGAGCAGCAAAAAGAGTGTTGCTAAAGTTTCGAAAAAAGGTGTCGTAAAAGCAGTAAAAGTTGGTAAAACGACAATTACGGCAAAAGTAAAAGGGACAAAAAAGAAAGCAACCTGTAAAATCCAGGTAGTTTTGAAAACCGACAATGGATCTAAAGGTTATGGTGATAACAATAGTAACATTCAGCAGCCGGACACTCCATACAATCCACCCGAATCAAATGGGGGATCAAATGGAACGACTCCTACAAATCGGCCAGATTCTTCCATACATAGTCCATCTGTTCCAGATGTTACCTCGACACCACCCGCTTCAACACCGATGATGACTCCGACTGAATCGGCGCCTCCTGAATTGTATGAGACACAGGTTCCGACTAATGCGCCTACGAAGGCTCCGACTAAGGCTCCGACAAAAGCTCCGTCTCTACCAACATCCTCTCCTAAATATGAGAGACCAGATGTAACTGCACAGCCGGTGAAATATTTGGATCTGACGGCGGAGGGCACGATTCACAATGAATTTGCTTCAAAAGCTACGATTGTGAATAATCCAGATGGTTCTGTTACCGTTACCTTTTTAGAACAATATGCAGCGCTTAATTTCTATTTGCCGGATAACGCACAAAATTACTATAGTAATTACAAGTCGGTCGTTCTAACCTATACAAGCGAAGGCGGAAACCTCGGCCATGCTCTGTATGATACGGAAATGGTCGGCCCGGAAGATCCGTCGGCCGGTAAACATCCTAACTGGGGTAAGCAGATCGTGGAATCACAAACGGAAAAAACTCTTGTATTTTCTGTTTCCGATGATTGCGTCGGTGGATGTATCCGGGGATTCCAGATTTTTAGTCCAGATAAGATAGAGTCGGGAAAACCGATCACGATTACGATAAAATCTATCGCGTTCTGTGACAAAGAAAATCCATCCGCGGAAGACCTGAAACCTTCCGTCACACCGGTACCTACTCCAGTACCAACTGAAAAACCGACGCTTCCGCCATTGATCACACGGGAACCCGGCCTTTACGGTATCAATGGCCCAGTCAATCAGGGAAATAATATTGTTTGGGATTCGGTTACGTTTGGCTCCTATTTCCAAAATCTCTATGAACCGGAAGAGATAGTAACTTCTCCGGTAGAAGGTCAGGAATACACGGATTCCAACGGAACAGTCATGACGTATAAAGGTGGAAAGTATTATAAGAAAGAACCTATCAAATGGCGTGTTTTATCCGTAAATGAAGATGATGCCTTGCTCGTAGCAGAACAAAACCTCGATACGCTCGCGTATCATGAACAGAATTGCGGCTCTGTTACATGGGAGGACAGTTCCATCCGGCACTGGTTAAATGAAGATTTCTACTCCAGCGCGTTTACGGATCAGGATAAGAGTACGATCATATCTTGTGAAAATGATGCCGTAACCGATCAGGTATATTTGTTATCAACCGATGAAGTAAAAGAGATGGATTATGGATTTGCGATCCATCACGAAAATAATTCTGCGACACGGCAAGCGAAAAATACCGCGTATGCACAGGCAAATGGCGCATGGACCAATACCGAAGGTGATTTAGCTGGTGGTGGCTGGTGGTGGCTGCGTAACATTGGCAGTCTCCCATTCGATGCCGCGTATGTTGGAAGTGAAGGCTTTACTGACTGTTCTGGATTTATCGTTGTAAATACCGGCGGCTGTGTTCGTCCTGCATTGCATATCAACTTAAAATCAGCTGCATGGCAATCGGCAGGCAAGATTACGGTTAGTTCTGCAGAAGACTTACTGCCTACTCCTGCACCAACTGAAAATCCGCAAAAGAAGGTTATGCTCTCCGCTGTACGGATCGATCCTAGTTCCTGTGGTTCTTATGATATCGACACAGATACAGTCAGTATCAATGATACAAGAACGGGAGAAGGGGATTCCACATTTATGTATTTCCCGAATCCGATCACCGTTAAGGCGGGAGAAAAAATAAAAGTAACAGTTTCCGGCCCGAAATGGGGATCCAATGATTTTAGGATCTGGACGACACCGTCTAATGATACAGGAAATGGAGGTGCCTGGACAGAAGATCCAAATGTATACCTCAATCCGACGATACAATCAGACGGTTCGTATTCAGGAACGGTAGAGATAACTGCAAAAGGAGGAGATTGTAACTGTCTGTCCTTGAAAGCGGCCTGGAACGTAAAGATTCAGGATCTGATCATATCTGAAATTATCGTGGAACGGGTAGAATCTCCATAATATCATGTAACATCGAAAAGCGGATTCTTCTGGTAAACCAGCCAGAGAATCCGCTTTCTTTTATTATCAAATCACTTTTTTACACTTCACATTACTTCTGTCCTTTTTCCCGTTCCTCGATCATCCTCTTCTTTATCTTCGCTTCCATGATAACGTTTAAGATGTGCATCAGTGCTGCTACGGTCGGCACTCCTAAAAACATACCGAGAACGCCAAAATACGCGCCTCCTACCGTGATTCCGAATATAACCCAAAGTGGCTTGATCCCTGTGAGATCACCCAGTATTTTAGGTCCCAGGTAAAGTCCATCAAATTGCTGCAGGACAAGTATCATAATGACATAGATGATCGCAAATTTTGGTTCAATGACAAGATAAATGATGACACCCGGGATAGCTCCGATAAATGGCCCGAAGTAAGGTATCATATTCGTTACTCCTACGATCAGACTTAAAAGCAGCGCATAGGGAAGGTTAATGATCGACATTACGATCAGCGAAAGAACGCCTATGATAATAGAGTCGATCGACTTTCCGTACAAAAAACCATTGAAGATACGGTTACATTCACAAAAGGTATCCCAGATGACCGGTGCGCTGTTTTTATTCGTAAAAATATAGATCATCCTTCGTATTTCTTT
>ERZ778518.1656-NODE-1656-length-14101-cov-4.750036_pt1 | contig 14101 bp, 12 predicted proteins | sample MGYA00510340_ERZ778518 | MGnify/ENA primary metagenome ERZ778518 (study PRJEB29527, sample SAMN07138967) | mouse gut metagenome | material: feces | host: mouse | place: China:Nanjing | collected 2016-01-25 ...
GAACAGGATTCCGAACACTATGATGACTCCGATAATCCATAAAATAAGTTTTACAAGTTGAACAACGCCGTTCAAAGGAAGGTGACGTTTGTTGGCTCTGTTATTCACGTGAGTCCAGACTACATCTGCAAGAGTGGTGAAAGTTCGGCATAGGATGAATACGATATATATCCATGTAATTCGGGTCAGCCACAGGGCAAGAGACTCTCTCCCGTTAAGAGTGAACTGAATAAGGATAAGAAATATGATAGGAGGGATGATGCGGCATATCTTTGTGAAGAAATGATGCCCGACAAGGTAACTGTAAAAATCGTTCTTTACATGAGGTCCGATTTTATTGAGGGTGTATACCATAATCCATTTTACCATCATTCCCACACACCATGCCACGAGAAAGACCAGTGTGGCATATAGCAGTAGAAACAAAGTTGAATGGTGTTCGAGACCGAAGATGTCAAGAAACCAGTTCACGCATTTCATAAGGATTCTTGCGATGAAATATGAACTTTCTTCAGTAGTGTCAGACAGATGGAACCCCACATTTGTGTCTATGGGGGCTGCAGGTATGCTGTCTGCGTGGGAAACAATTAGTGGAATCATTTGTGTCAAATGCTGTGATTATGCATTTAATACAAAGGATAAGCTCTAAATGTTCAAGTCCGGTGATAAGGTATTCTGTTGCAAGCAGGGCAATCGGGTAGTGTATGGCAATTATCATCGGGTTGGAAAAGAATCCGGGGCGACAATAACTTGCCACCCCGGATTCTTTATTATGCAAAATTAATGTAAAACACTATTATGAAACAATTATTTCAGTTTTAAAACCTGTCCTGCCTTGATTTTGTCGGAACTTGCAAGGCTGTTGAGTTTTCTCAGTGTAGTTGCCGACATGCCATATGAGCGGGCTATTGCTGAAAGCGTGTCGCCTTTCTTGACAGTATAGGTTGTTTTATTGCCGTTGCCTTTCTTATAAGGATTCTCTTTTTCACTTCTTGCGAGATTCTTTGAGGGTGCAAAGTTTCTCGGTTTTGTATATGTGGATTTTGAGAATGTATAAGTATCGGTATGTGTTGTATGGTTTGCGAAATCAAATATTGCAGAGGGATTTATTGCATATCCCATGAAGCGTGTCTCGAAATGGAGGTGAGGACCTGTGCTTCTGCCTGTGCTGCCGCCTAAACCGATTGGTTCACCGGCTTTTACCGTCTGATCAGGTTTTACGAGATGTTTGTTAAGGTGTCCGTATACTGTTTCAAGTCCGTTGGGGTGGCGTATGATGACATAGTTTCCATACCCTCTTGCCTCATAGGCTGTGAGTCTTACTTTACCGTCAAAAGCAGCGTAAATAGTGTCGTTGCTTCGTATGGCGAGGTCAATTCCCTTGTGCATTCTTCCGAATCGCGCCCTGTATCCGTAGTTGGATGTGACTCTTCCCGGCACCGGCATAAAGTAGCCTGTAACGTCTATTACCTTTGAATCAGGCACCTCCGATTGCTTGAAAGGGTTCACGGCTTTGCTGTTCCAACCTTCGGTATAGATGTCAAGTTCAGGTTCGATGTCATCAATAAGGTCGATAAAAGTATTTTTTTCCACAAGACGAATCTGGTCTTTGCTTTTCGCCTGATTGGCAAGAAGCTGCTTGTGCATGTCGGAATGAGCTGCTTTTGATACTATTTGCTGTGCCGATACGCTTGATGCGGCAAATGCCATAAGTATCGCGGCTCCGAATATTTTTCTAAGTCTAATCATTTCTTTCGTTGAAATTCGAGGAGATGTTCTTCGAAAAGAGAGGTTATAGGTTAAAATTATCAGGTTGTTTTATATCATAACTCATCCTCGGCGTAGAGGAAGTTGAAGTATGCAGGAGTGTAGTCGAAAATCTCTTCAGGTTTAAAGAAGCGAGCGAGTTCGATTTTAGCGTTCTCAACGCTGTCGCTTGCGTGAACGATGTTCATCTGTCCGCTTACGCAAAGGTCTCCTCTAAGTGTTCCCGGGGCAGCTTTGCGTCCGTTGGTCGCACCTGTCATTTCGCGGAATACCTTTACAGCATCAATACCTTTGAGACACATTACAATGACCGGAGAAGCCACCATAGAAGCAACAATCAATGGAAAGAAGGGCTTGTCGGCAAGGTGGGCGTAGTGTTCTCGAAGTATAGCTTCATCGAGTTGAATCATTTTAATGCCGCAAATTATCAATCCCCGTTTTTCAATCCTGCCGATTACCTCGCCTATAAGATTGCGCTCAATTGCAGAAGGCTTGAGGATTACAAGTGTCTGTTCCATTTCTTGCAGTTTTACAATTTTTAAGATTTTCAACTTCTTACGATTCAAAGATAATCAAAAGTGTTCCTATATCCCAATATTTTAACAACTTTTTTCCTTTCAGTTACGGTGTTTAATCCGAATCATGGTTCTAACTTGATACTATATTAGATTTTAGGGCGGTTTTATGTTTTACAACATGCTTTTAAACAATTTGCACACACCCGAGAGGTGTGTGCAAATTTTGAGTGTATTTGTTGTTAAAATATGTTAATGCAAAGAAATGCCCATGTCATTTAATGATTTAGCATTCTCAGTTTGGATCAGGGCATCTCGTTAGCCGGAAGTTCATTGTAGTTTCCTTTTCTGATCATTTCAAGAAGCAGATGAAGTTTTCCCACTTCCTCCGGATGTTCCTGAGCCACATTTGTCTCTTCATATGTCTTGCTCATGTCGAAGAGCTGTTGCACTGGTGCGCAACCGGTCTCGACATAGGCTCCGCGTGGCTTCATTTTTGGGAAAGTGCTTGCTTCAACGTATTTCCAGTCCGGCACACGGATTGCAAGGGTATGGTCATATCCCTGCTGTATAACCCAGGGACGGCTTGTCATGTCGCGTCCGAGCCAGTTGTCCATGCGGTTGAAAGAGTCTTGAGCACTTCCTTTCGGCATGCTGACACCAAGAAATCCTGCAAACGATGCAACGAGGTCAATCTGAGAAAGGACAGTCTTGTTTTCGCCTTTGTTGAGTTTTCCCTGTGGCCAGTGTACTATTACCGGAACGCGAGTTCCACCCTCATACAGGCTGTATTTGGAACCTCTGAGTTCGCCTGTGGGGGAATGTCCGTTCAGTAGTTCCTGTGCGTGGTCGTCATATCCGTCGTTCAGTACAGGTCCGTTGTCGCTTGATATAATAATGATTGTGTTGTCAAGAATCTTCATGTCCTCAAGAGTCTTGACAAGCTGCCCGACGCACCAGTCGAACTGTGCAATGGCGTCACCCCTGAGTCCCATCTTGTTTTTTCCCCTGAATCGGTCGTGAGGGAAACGGGGCACATGGACATCGTTTGTGGCAAAATACATGAAGAAAGGTTCGTTGCCCTTCTCTTTTATGAAATCGATTGCATGTGCCGTGATGGAATCGGCAATGTTTTCATCTTTCCAGAGAGCTTTGCCTCCGCCTTTCATATATCCGATACGTGAAATTCCGTTTACAATCGACATGTCGTGCCCGAATGTGGGTTTCAGATTATAAAGCAGTTCAGGGTTATCCTTTCCGGTCGGTTCTCCGGGGAAGTTCTCTTTATAGCTGACTTCGATCGGAGCGGAAGGGTCATAGTTCGCTACATGGCCGTTTTCAATGAACACACAAGGCACGCGGTCGGCTGTTGCAGCCATGATATATGAATAGTCGAAACCGAGGTCACCGAGAGCTGCCGGCAACTGGGCGTTCCAGTCCTGTGTTCCTGTTTTGTCGCCAAGACCGAGATGCCATTTGCCAATAGCGCATGTGGCGTATCCTGCAGATTTGAACATGTCAGCCATCGTATACTGTTCCGGTCTGATGATCATGCCTGCATCGCCTGGTGCTATGTCCGTGTCAGGACGTCTCCAGCTGTAGTGACCGGTAAGCATAGAATAGCGTGATGGTGTGCTGGTGGCTGCTGTGGCATAAGCATGCGTAAAACGGATTCCGTTGTCAGCAAGACGGTTGACATTGGGAGTCTCTACATTTTTTGCACCGTAGCATTGCAGGTCTCCGTATCCGAGGTCATCAGCGTAGATTATCAAGACATTGGGTCTTGAAGGGTCGGATGTGCGTTTTTCTTTCTTCGGAGCTTCCGAAGCATTGGCAGAGGCAATCATGCCAAGCGACATGACTGCCAGTGCGCTTTTCATCGTTTTCATTTGTCAGGTTATTTGGTTAGTGTTATTCTTGTGTCTTATTTCAGAAGATGCCGTAAAGGCGCTATATTAAGGTTTGCGGTGTTGTTTGTATAGAGGTTATACAGATTCTGGTAGCCGAGGCTGACAGCCTTGTCTATCATTTCTTTGCCGGTTGCAAGGTCTCCGGTCTGCGCGTAATATACAGCTGCGAGGTAATAATCGTCTTTGGTTTTATTCTCCTTTTCGCGTATCGCGCGTTTCATTGTTTCATCGGCATCCAGTTTTTTTCCTGCCAGACATTGGGCAAGAGCTTTATAGGTAACATCGCGGAATGTCTCGGGATCCAGAGTGTTGCCGATTCTACCGTATTCTATGATTGCCTCTTTGGCATTGTCCGGTGTATTGGAATTGACATATGCACGTATCATTCTTGCATATAGATTTGCCGGGTCTGTCATCGCAGCTTCATTGAGGCTCTGGATGGCGGCTTTTGTATCTTTAAGAGCGATATTCGCCAATGCAGATTGCACGAGAGCTTCGGTGGAGTTGGCATCTATGCTCAATGCCTTTGTTGCAGCGAGCAGTGCTGCCGAAGGATTGTTTGCGGCAAGTTCTGTTTCGGCTTTTACAAGTAAGGTGGAGACACTGTTTTCCTTAATCACAGCGAGATCCGCATTTGTGGTAGCCTCGGATATTTTGTCAAGAGCCAAGCAGCATCGAGCCATATTTGCATAAACAGAAGCTATTTGTCCTTCGCGTGACTGCAGAAGGCGGGTGAAACCATCATATGCCTGGCGAAAGTTGCCACTGTTGAATGCTATGCTTGCCTGAAGGAAATATAGAGCATCTGTGTTTGAAGTGCGCGAAATGGCGTATTGAATGGCTGCTTCCACAGCAGGATAGTTCTTGTCAGCCAGACGTATGAGCGATTCCAGAGGGCGGCTTGATTTATTGTCGGCGAGACTGAAAGCACTCAGATAGTTGGCGGCGGCGTTCTCATCTTCTCGCATGTCTTCATATAGCTCTCCTATGCGGCAATAGGTTAGGTAATTGCTCGGATCCGCGTTTTCGGCTTGTTTTATAAGTTCTTTCGCATCTTCTTTTTTATCCATCATTATGTCTGCCCTTGCCATTCCGAAGAATGCCTCCTGACTGCGACTCTTAAGACGTTGCATTGCGGCAAAAGACTCGTAGGCGTCTTCCGGACGATTCAGATAGAGGGCGACATTACCTTTTTTGTAAAGCAGTGCATAGTCTTTGGGCGACAGCGCAAGTGCATTGTTGACTGCGGAGAGGGCTTTGTCATATTCTTTTGTCTGGATATATATGTCAGTCAGCATCGAATACTCATCTATTCGCAACTCTTTCTCTTTTTCAGGGGTATAGTCGAGTGCTTTGATGATATCGACCAGTGCCTCGTCATACATCGACAGATTGTAATATTGAGTGGCACGCTGATAAAGAGTAATATAGTCTTTCGGGTTCTCATTGAGAATTTCCTGATAACCGCGAAGCACGGCTTTTGTAATCGGGTTTATCTGCTGGGCATTGGCACCAGTGCAGGCAAGAAGAGTAACTGCTAAAAAAAATGCTTTTATTTTCATTTAGTTAGAAATATTATAAGTTTATTTCATTAATGGCACTCCTGAGAGTGGTAAGATTCTTGAGAAGAAAAGCCGCTTCCGAAAGGGGGAGCATATTTGCTCCGTCGCTTTTGGCTATTGCCGGATTCCGGTGTGTCTCCATGAATATACCGTCGGCTCCTGCCGCCAGTCCGGATTTTGCAATAGTCGAGATGAGTCCGGGAAGTCCGCCGCTTACGCCATCTGCGCCATTCGGCTGCTGTAGCGAATGAGTGATATCCATTATAACGGGACATTCACATTCTTTTTTCATTATCGGAATGCCTCGCATGTCAACGACAAGATCTCCGTATCCGAAGAAAGAGCCTCGTTCGGTCACAGCCAGTCTGTTATTGCCTGATTCCCTGACCTTGAGGCAGGCGAATTTCATTGCGGCAGGCGATAGAAACTGTCCTTTTTTTATGTTTATCATTTTTCCTGTTTTTGCAGCAGCCACCAGTAGGTCGGTCTGACGGCATAGAAATGCCGGAATCTGGAGGATGTCGACATATTCAGCCGCCATTTCCGCTTCATCGGCTGTGTGAATGTCTGTTACGACAGGAATATGGAATGTTTCCTTTACCTTTCTTAATATTTTAAGAGCTTTTTCATCACCTATTCCGGTGAATGAATCAAGTCTGCTTCTGTTGGCTTTTCTGTAGCTCCCTTTGAAAACATACGGTATGTCTAACGCAGATGTGATTTCAAGCAGTTCAGCGGCAATGTCGAGTGCCATTTCCTCTCCTTCAATCACACAGGGACCGGCAAGGAGAAAGAAGTTGCCGGAAGCACTTGAATTTATATATTCGATGATATTGTCAGTCATTTTTTCAAATCATTAATTACGTGTATTGCAGAGACTGCATAAAGTGCGGCTGTCTCGGTGCGGAGCCGGGTGTTGCCGAATGTGGCAGGTGTGAAACCGGCTTTTACCGACATTTCGACCTCTTCAGGCGTGAAATCTCCTTCCGGACCGATGAGGATTGTCACGTCTTTTCCTGCAGTGTATACATCCGCAAGCTCTTTTCTTGGAAATTCAGATGAACAGTATCCCATGATTCTTATTTCTTCTTCATTTCCGCAGTCTAATCCTTTTATGAATTTTTTGAAATCAATCATTCCTGCGAAGTCGGGAATACGGGATTTCATACTTTGTTTCATGGCAGAAACAAGTATTTTGAGCAACCTTTCGGATTTTACATCTTTCCTTTCGCTTCTCGTGCATTTCAGGAAAACGATGTTGTCTATGCCTATTTCCGTGGCTTTCTCAAGCAACCACTCCATACGGTCTATATTCTTTGTCGGAGAGACCGCCAGAGAGACGCGTGGCTGCCAGTGCTTTGGTTCGGTATGTGCGGAAAGGATGTCGACTTCTGTTTTTTTAGGATTCGCATTCGTAATGACACATTCGAACGCGTTTCCTTTGCCGTCGACAGCATGCAGGATATCTCCCTCTTTCATTCTCAGGACACGACAACAATGTCCAGACTCCGTTTCAGGGAGGGAAAAATCAGTTTCTATATCCGGTGCGTAAAAACGAATCACTTTCAGAAAGATTGATTATTGCGCCATACCTTCAGGATCTCCTCCGTCAATATCTTCAGCCTTCGCGAGACTGATATTTTCAGAGGTTTTGGGCGCTTTGAAGATGAAAATAAACAAAATGCTTATAATTAAAGCATATGCTGCGAAGATAAACCAGGAATGCTGCCATCCTGAAAGGTTTTCGGCGGCAGATGTCATTCCAGACATGTCAACGTGTTTGTTGACTACAAGAGTTCCGGCAAGGAACGTTCCCACGCTCGCTCCGATGCCATTCGTCATTATCATGAACAGTCCTTGTGCGCTTGAGCGAAGCTTCTTGTCTGTCTGCTGGTCAACGAAAAGTCCTCCCGCCACATTGAAGAAATCGAATGCAACGCCATAAACCACGCATGAAAGGATTATCCACACAAGCCCTGAACCTGTATTTCCGATACCGAAGAATCCGAAACGGAACACCCATGCCATCATGGCGGTGAGCATGACTCCCTTGATTCCGAATTTCTTAAGACAGAATGGTATGAGGAGGATACATAATGCTTCGCTTGCCTGAGAAATGGCGGTAAGCGCTGTGGCGTTTCTTGCTCCCCAGGTCTGTGCGTATTCAGCTATGTTCTGGAATGAGTCAATAAACATGGTTCCATAACTGTTGGTGATCTGAAGGCATACACCAAGAAGCATGGAGAACATAAAGAATACCGCCATTGTGCGGCGTTTGAACAATTTGAAAGCCGACAATCCGAGAGTTTCGGAGATTGAAGAACCGGAGGATGGGTTTACGGGACAGTTGGGCATTGTCAGTGCATAGATCATGAGAATGAGACTGACAACGCCTGATGAGATGAACTGTGCGTATGTCGACTGGAAGTTTGTGAAGTTTACAAACAATTCCGCGCAGATAAATCCGATTGTTCCGAAAATACGGATAGGTGGAAATGCAGTCACGGTGTCAAGTCCTGCCTTGTTGAGCGCATTGAACGCCACTGAGTTGGCAAGGCCTATTGTAGGCATGAAGAACGCAATGGAAAGAGTGTAGAATGTGAACAGCGTTCCAAAGTCAACGTTGCCGTCGCTTTGCCAGCAATACCAGCCGGCAAGGAGCATGAAAATACCGGCAATACCGTGACATAGACTGAGCATTTTCTGAGCGGGAATCCATTTGTCTGCGATTATGCCTATCAGCGCGGGCATAAAAAGCGATACAAGCCCTTGTCCGGTATAGAACCAGAATATATGGTCGCCAAGGTTCACTGAGCCGAGGTATATTCCCATAGAAACGAGATAGCAGCCCCATACTGCGAACTCAAGGAAGTTCATTACGATGAGGCGAGTCTTCATTGCGGTATTTGATGCCATATAGTAGATTTCTTTCTTATTTAACGCACAAAGATAACCAATATATTGCGAATGTCAAAAAAAAGTGTGTGAAACCGGCTTTGGACAGAGTCTGCAGTTTTCATCCTGCAGTTTTCATTGCAGGCTTCATTCCGTTTTTCAATCGATGATTTCTGAAAGAGATATGACAATGAATCCAACGGGGGTTCTTCTTATTATCCCGGTGTTTTCAAGACATATCATTTCCCTATATAATGTTTCGGTGTCCATATTGCAGAATTTTGCAAAACTGTTCATGTCAAACGAGAGGGATATCTCTTGCGAGTTTTTTGAACAATACGCTTTGATAAGACGGGAGCATATCGCTTTCAGTCCGCCTTCGGGATATGTTTCAAATATGGAATAGCGGATTTGTGCGCGGTATGACAGGAAATTCAGGTAATTCAATAGGTATATGGAACCGGAAGACAGCAGACCCATATATTGTTCCTTGCTGAATTCCATAGTGCTCACATTCCCGACAGCATATGCCTCGAATCCGCAGGTGGTATCCATGCCGAATAGCCGGTCTGCGCCAAGCACATTGTTATTGTGTTGCAGCTCTGTTATTTTCAGAGTGTTCTCTTTGCCGATGCGGTGTGCTACGCGAATCTTGCCCGAAATTACGCATCTTACCACATCCGCACGGTCTTCTGCGGAAACAATCTTTTCATTGTCTGAGTATTTTGAGAATGTGATGTGTGTCTTTTCAAGAAATGCAGAAACCTGCTCATGGCTCAATCCTTTGAAGAGCGGCAGATTCATGATTGTCTCGTACATTGTTGCCATAGCGATAACCGGTATGTTAAAAATTAAGATTAATGGAGAATATGCGGTTCTTTCCGATACACCCCATTTGTTAAATTAACAATCGAATCGGATTAAAGTTAAAAGGCGAGCTTTGAAAAAGCTCGCCTTTGCAGTAGCGGGATCGAGAATTGAACTCGAGACCTCCGGGTTATGAATCCGACGCTCTAACCAACTGAGCTATCCCGCCGTTTTAGCAGTCTGGAAACCGTTGTTTCCGTTTTGCGAGTGCAAAGGTATATATATTTTTTGATATGACAAAGATTTCCTCAAAAATTTTCACTAATTTTGAAAGAATTTTTTACAATCTTAAGGGATGACTAAATATACATATATATTATATTGTGTGGTATTTTGTTGTGTGGCAATGAGTTGTCATACAGGTATAGAGAGCACCAAGACAATTAAACTTTCCAGGAGCGAGCGCAGGCAGATCGAAGTTTCGCCTGAAGAAAAACTTATGGAAGTTCTGAAGGTGCCAAAACTTGGCGAATGGGAACCCGGCAAGCGGTTTCTTGTATCAGACAATCGCGCTTCGCTTGTGTTTGATCCCAATTCTGTAAATCCGGAAGAGGCGAAACTCGGAGGAAAAACGATTGAATATGCAGGGGTAACCATGAAAACGACTCCGGGAGGTTCTGATGAAGCTGTTATAGTGTTCAGAAACGGATCTAATACATTGCAGTATTCCACAGGGAAGAGTCTTGATTATGCAGGCAAGGCAATTTCGAGTATGGATGTGCCTATGCTTATAGATCTGGAACTTGTTGACAGTGTCCGAGATCTGCTTGTCGGCAGGAAAGTCTGGACCAGATCACAGTTATGGTATGACTTTGACGGAACCCGGATAGACGGACGCAAATTCGTGCCGGTAGAGATCTCAGACGTGCGTCCCGGCACGATGGTATTTCCTCTCTGTATAAATATAACTGATGAAAAGGGCGCACCTGCCATGTTGTATATGAATGTAGGAACAGCCGGTATGGAAAGCCGGACTTTCCAGAATATATTCAGCCTTTCCGATCCAAAGGAGCGTTATCCCGGCATTGACAAAGAGGTGTGGTCGCTGATTCAACAGGGAAAAGTAAGGCTCGGTATGACAAAAGAGGAATGCAAGCTTTCTCTTGGTAATCCGACCGATGTCAATTCCGGTCATGACTGGAATTCCACAATTGATTTCTGGCAATATCCCAATGGCTCATATCTGAGGTTTCAGGACGGGTTGCTTGTGTCGTTCAGGAATTAAAAAATTGATTTAACAGTTTTCTGGGCGTTTCTGAAAAAATACGATCAGAAAAATAGATAAAAGTATGGTGGAAATCATAGAAAACAAAGATATAACATCCTTCACAACCTTCGGTATTCCGGTGAAGGCAAGATATTTTGCTGAGTACTCATCAGAGAGAGAACTGTTGGCGTTGTCAAGAAAAGAAGAGTTTCTGAACAACGAGGTCCTTCATATCGGAGGAGGCAGCAATCTGCTTTTTCTTGAAGACTTCGGCGGTCTTGTGCTGCATTCGGCAATAAAGGGCATTAAGGAATATCGCAAAGATGACGAAACTGTGTATGCCATAGCCGGTGCCGGAGAAAAATGGACTGACTTTGTGGATTGGTGTCTTGAACGGAATCTTGCGGGAGTGGAGAATCTTGCGCACATCCCCGGAGAGGTGGGCGCTTCGGCGATTCAGAATGTAGGAGCTTACGGCGTTGAGGCAAAGGATGTGATACATGCGGTGGAATGTTTTGACACCCAGACAAGAAAGACAGTCCGTTTTTCCAATGAAGAATGCCGTTTCGGATATCGTGACAGCATGTTTAAGAAAGACGATGTGCGTGGACGGTATTACGTACTTAGGGTTTCTTTCCGGCTTCGACCTGGCGGGATTCCGATGAGTCTTGATTACGGTCCATTGAAATCACTTAAGGAGAGACTTGGAAAATATCCGACAATTCAGGAAGTTGCAAGGGAAGTGACAAATATAAGGAAATCAAAACTTCCCGAACCGTCGGAAACCGGTAGTGCCGGAAGTTTCTTTAAAAATCCCGTTGTTCCGGTTCATTTTTACAAAAAAATAAAAAATGGCGGGTTTGGTGATGTTCCGGCTTATCCAGCCGGAGAGGGTATGGTTAAACTATCTGCGGCGTGGCTTATCGACAAAGCCGGTATGAAGGGTGTGCGATTCGGAGGAGCTATGGTTTATGACCGCCAGCCGCTGGTGATTGTAAATGCCGGGGGGGCAAGCGGGCGTGATGTCAAGGAACTTTCGGACGAGATAATACGTCGTGTCCGAACAAAATTCTATATAACACTGAAGCCTGAAGTCAATTTTATAGATACGGGAATAAAAATAACCGTATTGGGCACCGGAGGATCCAAGGGAACACCGGAGCTGGGATGCGAGTGTCATGTATGTACCTCAGACGATATACGTGACAAGCGGTTGCGTTCCTCTGTCCTTGTCGAGACAGCCGGTCTGAGGTTGCTGATTGATCCTTCCCCGGATTTTCGCCAGCAAGCCTTGAATCTGCGTCTTGCCGATATTGATGCGGTCCTTGTCACACACAGTCATTACGACCATGTCGGAGGTTTTGATGATCTTCGTCCGTTTTGCGGCAATGAGGATATGCCGATATATCTGAGGGCAGATGTCAATGCGGATCTTCACCGCCGTCTTGATTACTGCTTTCGAGAGCATCCGTATCCCGGAGTCCCGACATTTAAAATGAATATTATAGATAACAACCCATTCTATATCAACGGTCTTAAGATTGTTCCGGTGGAAGTGATGCACGGAAAATTGCCTATATACGGGTATCGAATAGGCAAATTCGCCTATATTACAGATGCGAGTCATATCAGTGAGGAGGAGAAAGAGAAACTTGAGAATCTTGACGTGCTTATAATCAATTCGTTAAGAGATAAGCCCCATTTCGCTCATTTCTCATTTGATCAGGCTATGGATATGATCCGGGATCTTTCACCAAAGCGAGCCTATCTTACCCATTTATGTCATGAGGCAGGCTGTCACACCGAACTTGAGTCACGGGTGCCGGCGGGAGTCTCGCCTGCCTATGACGGACAGATTGTCTTATCGACTCGATAGATAAGACTTACAGCGCGCTCCTTGCAGTGCATCTTATTTGAGTATTGCACTGTCTATTCCGCCTGACTGCTGCAATTCTCCGTTTCTATTGACCTTTTTGCCGTAGGGTATAGTATAGGTCAGTGTAAGTCTGATGTTGCGCGACAGGTCTGCATTCCAGGATTCGGAGATTTGTAACGGGGCGAATGAAATATGGAGTTTACATATCCGTTTCGGTTAAACCAGTTGCGGAACTGCAATCCAGCCTTGAAATCACCGATGCTGTAATTCAGAAAAAATCCGTATGTGCATTTATAACTTGACCGTTCGCCATTTGACCATACGTTAAGAATCTTTTGAGGAGACTGATAGTAGAGCATGGCAGACCAGTTGTTGCGGGCGTACTGCGCATATATGCTTGCTTCCTCGAAAATACGCCGCCCCTGCGTTCGCATTTTTTGTTGGAAGCGGTCTAAGCCGAAATAAAACGGATTGAATGATTTTTACAATCAATCTTGTCATAAATGTACATGTCGCTGTCTATCTGTGTTATACCGTAAATGTCGGTTATGCCTTCCGTGAGTATCTGGCGCAGGATGGTTCCTCGAAGTCTCTTTAATTTTCCTGCATCAGGCGTTTTTTCTTTGCCTTCCTTTAAAACCACAAAATCAATTTTCCATACGTCTGTTCCTTTTGGAAGCGATTTCCAGTCTATGCATTTCGAAGCATCAGCCGGCATAAGATTCAATATCTCATGGCAACCTGATTGGGTCATGCAGTTGCAAAGAGCCTCTGTCACATTCTTTCTCCAAAATGCCTGCAATGACTTTCCACAGGGGGCGGTTTTACCTTTGAATTCGAGTCTGTACGGTTTTATGAAGTCATCAGGGCGTAGCCATCCGTAAAGGGAAGAAATGATTCTAAGATTCTTGCGTGCTGCCTCAAGCGCATCTGGTGATAAGGATGATGGAGACAGGCTTTTGAAAACAACTCCGGTAAATGCTTTAAGTGATACTTCTCCGGTTGTTTTATTCGGAAACTCGAATATCTTTTTCTTCATTGATTGAGCCAGTGTCGCGCTTATGTCGATGCGCTCAGCCAGTTCTCCTGTGTCGAATCCATTGAGATACTCCATTATGCGATCGGCTTCCCGCTCGAAAAGGGGAGTATGATTCATGTATGACTGTCGGGCAACAATGGAACTGCAATCGGTCATTGTTTTGGATTCTGCGATAAGAATAATCATTTGTCTGCTTCTTGCTTGTCTGAATGAAACTGCGGCTGTCGGTCATCGCCGGAATCTTATCTTGCACCAATCCACGTGAGACGTTTCCATGTACCTTCCATCGGTCCATGGCTGAAACGTTTCATCCATATCCTGCAGAATGAGAGCTGGGCAAGGAAAATAACAATGCCAACAAGAAAACTTGCGGTTATTCCGAGTCTGTCGTGTAGTCCGAGTCCCCAGTTGTAATATATGAATGAACCTATTATGCTCTGGCTTACGTAATTAGACATGCTCA
>ERZ778518.1660-NODE-1660-length-14096-cov-5.660993_pt1 | contig 14096 bp, 10 predicted proteins | sample MGYA00510340_ERZ778518 | MGnify/ENA primary metagenome ERZ778518 (study PRJEB29527, sample SAMN07138967) | mouse gut metagenome | material: feces | host: mouse | place: China:Nanjing | collected 2016-01-25 ...
TCAACCGCCAGCCCCAGTTCCGCGCCCAGCCCAAGGACCACTGCCTGGTGTGGGTCTACTCCCTGTTTACCGACGTGCCCGGCGACTACGTGAAAAAGCCCATGCGGGAGTGCACCGGCAAGGAGATCTGCATGGAGTGGCTGTACCACCTGGGGGTCCCCGAGGACCAGATTGAGGAGCTGGCCTCCACCAGCGCCAATACGGTGCCCGTGATGATGCCCTATATCGACGCCTTCTTCATGCCCCGCAACGACACCGACCGCCCCAAGGTGGTCCCCGACGGCGCGGTGAACTTCGCCTTCCTGGGCCAGTTTGCCGAGATCGCCCGGGACACCATCTTCACCACCGAGTACTCCATGCGCACCGGCATGGAGGCGGTCTACACCCTGCTGAACGTGGACCGGGGCGTCCCCGAGGTCTGGGGCAGCACCTATGACGTCCGGGACCTGCTGGACGCCACAGTAAAACTCCGGGACGGGAAAAAGATTACGGAGATGGACCTGGGCCTGAAGGAGAAACTGGTCCTCCACGAGGCCCTGAAGAAAATCGCGGGCACGGATATTGAAAAACTGCTGAAGGCATACCAGGTTATCTGACCGCCCATATCAGCCGGAGCGCCTGCGGGGGGAATGATTCCCCGCAGGCGTTCCGGCTTTTCTGATACTTTTTCTTACATTGGACACGGTTCCTATTGAGAAATGGAGGGCTCTATGCTACAATAGTGCGGCAGGTACCGTGATAAACGCCAGAATCCTTGAAAAATCAGGAGGAACAGACAACCATGAAATTAGGCATCGTAAGATATACCCCTGGTTTTGTAATTCTATAAATCCCCATAAACCCTGATATATCAAGGGCTAAAGGTAATAAGGAACTATTGCCGCAGAGGGCGGCGTGACTTGAGGGTCACGCCGTCTTTCTGCATTTCTTGGTCTGTTCGACCATGATGGGGCCGTTGACTTCCGGCAGTTCCACTTCATCCAGGAAGTTGAAGATAATGCGGATTTCCTGCGTCCGCTTACCGCTGGACTTGTCCGGCGCGTAAACGATGATCTTCTTGATGAACTCGTTCACGATGGTGGGCGTCAACTCCGGGATGTCCACATACTTCTCCGTCAGGGCAAAGAAGCGGTCCAGATTGCTGTCCATTTCCTCCCGCTGCTCCACCCATTCCTCCGTGGCCGCGATCTCCAGCTTCAGCCGCTCCTGCTCCGCCTCATAGCCCTCGCTCATCTTCTGGTAGCGCTCCCGGCTCAAATCTCCCAGCACCATGTCCTCATAGATTTTCGTCAAGAGAACATCCAGATCGGCCAGACGTTTCTGCGCCTTGGCAAGCTGGCGTTTATCATCCCGGATGGACTTCTCCTGGTCCTCTCTCCGGCAGCGCAGCCATTCCTCCTGGAATCCGTCTACATCCTGGCGGATGTAGGCTGTCACAGCCCGGATGCGCTCCAGCACCACATCCCGCAGGACTTCTTCCCGGATATAGTGCGCCGAGCAGGTTCCGCGCCCGCTTTTGTAATGGGAGCAGACATAGCGGTCCTGGTGGCCTTCAAAACTCTTGCAGGTGCCAAAATGGAGTTTACTGCCGCAGTCAGCGCAGAACGCCAGCCCAGAGAACAGTCCCTGCCGCTCTCCCTTGGTGACACGCCGCTTGTTCTTCCGAAGCTCCTGCACCCGCTCCCACTGTGCCTGCGGTACAATGGCTTCCTGAGTGTCAGGCAGGATGAACATATCCTCCGGGGCATTGGGGATGCGCTTCTTGAGCTTGTAGGACTTGGAGTAGGTCTTGAAGTTGCAGGTGCATCCGGTGTACTCCATGCGCTCCAGGATGCTGACCACAGACTGCTCGATCCAGTGGTGAGGGCGCTCCGGCAGGGGCTTTCCTTCCTGCTTGGCATAGAGTGCCTTGACCGTCAGTACCCCGTCCGATTCCAGGATGCGGGCAATCCGGGACGGGCCGATGCCGTCAATCGTCATGTCAAAGATGCGTTTGACAACCGGAGCAGCTTCCTCGTCCAGAATCCAGTGGTCCTTGTCCTGCGGATCGGAACGGTAGCCATAGGGCGGACCGCCCAAGTGCTTGCCGCTGGTCCCCTTCGCCTTCATCACGGAGCGGACCTTTTTACTCGTGTCCTTGGCGTAGAAGTCGTTAGATAACCTCGCATAAAGAAGTACAGATTTCAGAGTTCCACATACCCGACAAAGTTGTAATAGATTTTGATGTCCCGGTGGGTTTCTCCGTCCACCTGATACTTCTCGCCCACCTCGATGCGCTTCACCAAGCGCAGGAGGGTGGGGCGGTCGAGTTCCTCAAGCTGGGCATAATCGCGGATGACGGCCAGCCATTCGTCGGTGGCCTGCTCGTCCTCCTGGGTGGCCTCCAGCTGGGCGGTGAGCTGCGTCCGCTGTTCCAGCTTGCCCCGGCGTTCGTCCTCGTAGCGGTTCATCAGCTGGACGCACAGCGCCTCCGGCATGACGCCCTTCACCTTGTCCTCGTAGGCCGACACCACCAGCTTTTCCAACTCGGCCAGCCGCTTGTCCACCGCCGCCAGCGTTGCCCGGAGCGCCTTTGTCTGCTCCAGACTGGCGGCGTTCTTCTGGGCGAGGATTTTCTCCTTGAGGGCGGCGGGGCTGTTCTGCGCCAGCATCGCCTTGGCGTGGATGTCCAGCAAGAGCAGCTTCGTCAGCACCTTGCAGTTGATGTAGTGCGAGGTACAAGCCGCCTTGCCGCCGCTCATATACCGGTTGCAGGCGTAGGCTTGAAACCCGCCAAAGTGTCCATCGGCGTGGCGCTTTCGGCTGCGGTAATCTCTTTGATACCGCATAGAACCGCCGCAGTCCGCACAGTAGCATTCCAAATCTCCAGCTGTAGTGAAAAATTCGGCTAATGATCTTCTTTATAGCCCAGCCTTAGAGTCCAGCAGTGAAAGCAGAAAATCCCCATTGTACTTGAACTCACTGTAAATCAGTTTCGCTCCACGGTCCAGATGTGCCTTGAGATACTTCTGGAAGTAGTCATCATCGCTGATGTGCTGCCCCTCAAACATCTCAATGAGCCCTTTGTAAAGGTCATCCCATTCGCCCGTGATTGTCTGCCGGTTAAGCTCTAATCCAAAGCTATCTGTCTTGAAATCAGTTTCGGCCAGTGGCTCTCCACTCTTAACAGACATAGAGATAGACAGCTTGGAGAGGATAAACGGCGGGTAGTTCGTGCTGGCCGTGATCTCCTCAAAAATATTCATTGTCTTCTTAGAGGTCCTAATTTTGAATACCATATCTATACCTCAAAATAAGAGCCTGTCAACACTTCTGTCTTCTGGCTGCCGCTGTTCTCAAGCATATAAGTTGTTGCAATGTGGTCTTTTATAATAGCAATGTGATTCGAGTCTATCTCCTCGTTGGTGGAGAGGATGAACACCTGCCCCTTGAGTTCACAAAAAAAGTGAAGCGAGATGTTTCTGCGGTGCTCCGTGTCTATTCGTGCAAAAGGCGTATCAATCACAAAGGGAATCTCGTAGTTGCAGAGCTGAACAAGGGAATGGTAAAGCGCCATAATAAAAATCTGTTTTTCACCGTTGGAAAGGGAAGTTTTATCAATCTCAACCGGCAGCATGATTGGGCTTGTCTGCTGCGCCTTGCAGTATGTAATAATCCCAGAAATCTTATCTGTGTGGGCAAGACGTTGCAACTCTCGCATACTGGCCTCTCCAATCACCTCAAGCACTTGATCTTCAGGAGCTGCCATTATAGACTCCACTAGTTTTGCTGGGTCAAACGCCTCCGTCCTATAAATGTGCGTATTAAAATTGTCATCGATACAGATATCGTCAATGAAGTGCGTCTTTCGCATCAGCTTACGGATTTCCGACCTAAAAAAGCCCTCTACTTTCTCGATTTGCCTCTTGTAAAGGACACCTTGGAGCTTGTCCAGCATCACAATAGCCCTGGCGGAGATGTCGCTGACCGATGCCTTTTTCAAATCCTCCACCAGCCTTGCCTGCGTCTGCGTCAGCTGAGCATCACACTGCTTTACAACTTCGGTCTGAGCCGCTGCCTTCTGCTCCAAATCCACCCGCTCGGTCAAAAGCAGGCTTTTCTTTTCAAAAAGCTCTGCTCTCTGGCGCATATATTCCTGCACCGTGGCCACATTGCTAGCCTCCAGCTCTTTTCTGGTCCGTCCAGACACGGCAATCGAGCGTTTGATTGCCCGCTTACACTTTGCAACTTTCTCCACATCGAAATCTAGGATTTGGGATACTTGAGCGAGCAGCGAAGCACTCTGTTCAAAAGACAGGTCGAGAATCTGCTCCGCCTCATTTCCAAACAGAATGAACGCTTGCTGCTTAATGCCCGTAATATCCGTTTCAATCATCCTAGTAACATCTGGGGCGTCCAGAACTTCGCAAAAATTCCGGTACTTCAGATTATTATTCTCACGTTCAATTTGGCGCTTCAACCTCTGCACTTGGTCTCGAATCATCAAAAAAGGAATTAGGTCGTTTGCCCATTTCCGGAGCAGGACGTTCCAGTTGTCCCGTTTCTTTTCCTCATCCTTGAGAATCGCCAGCTTCCTGTTCCACTCCTCTTCGGTGATACCGCCCTTTTGCGTATATTCCTTTTCTAAAATGGCAATATCAGCCTCACAGGTTCCAATTTCATCAATACATACATTCAGCCTGTTCGTCAGCTCCTGGAGAGAATGTCGAGCTGCATCGGCGGCATCCTTGGCCGCCAAATACTCATCCAGAACGGCGGATGTCTTTTGCCCATTGCCCTTTACACGCTTGAAATTCCGCCGCATGATATCAAACGTATCATAGCCGCAAAGAGTAAGAAACGCCTCTTTGATTCTCTCGTTGCTTCCTTCGTTCAGAAAAAAATCTGCGATTTTCTCACCATCAAAGAAGTACAGATTAAAAAGCTCCGGGGTGATTAGGGACAAGATATACTTTTCAAAGTCCGCAACTTCGTCCGCAGAGAGCGTCTCATTGTTTTTCTCTACGCTATAAAACTCGGTCAGAGAGTCAGACAGCACCCAAGAGCGGTGCAAGCGGTAGATGTCCATACCCCTGCCATTGCTGAGCTGAATCTCCATCTGGACATATGCGTCCGTGGGGCGGGTCATTTTTGCATTGTTGTTGATGAGTTTTGTGATAGCCCGCTTATAATACGAATTCTGGCTCTTGTATCCCATGCTGATATATCCGTAGAGACAAACTCGCATTGCGGTAAAGAGCGTAGTTTTCCCCGCACCATTTTTTCCACCAACCAGGATGATATTCTGCTTATTTGTTACCGAGGTATTAAAGCGTGCTTCTCCCTCATAGGAACCGAAGTTGTATAATTCAATACTGTTAATTTTCATTTCGCAGCCCCTCCTCGATGCTTTCGAAGTGAAGCCAGCCCTGGTTGATCACGCGGTCAAAAGCTCTGGGAATCATAGAAGCGTTAGTATAATTTTTATTTGCCTCAATCTCAATAATCAGCTTTGCAATCAACTCAAACTCTACGTCATTTTCTTCGCAGAGCCGCTGGATCTCGGCAATGATATCGTCCGGGAACACGGGAAGTTTATACTCGTCCCACGGGAGTTGCTTTCCCTTAACTGAGGAATATATATTGACTAAAGACCGCCGGGATAAATCGCCCTCATGATCCCAAAGCAGGTCGATTTGCTTCAGTTCATCTATCGTAATTAAGGAGAAGCCCGTTTCTTCCTCCAGTTGCAGGAGCCGTCTTAACATCTCCTTACGTGTTTCCAGTGTGAACGGTCCTTGTCCAATCGTTCCATCTGGTTTCCGGTACACGCTGCCATTCCGTCGCTTATACTCGCGCGCATTCGGGTCAGAGCGAAGACCCATCAGCCAGTTTCTGAAATTGCGAAGCGGTATCAGCCAGGTTTCGCCCCGGTCTATAAAGGTCTGGAGGGATTTGTCCTCTTTTACCATCGTACAAATCCAGCACCCAAAGCGAGAATTGCCAGTCACCGGTATTTTTTCTTTATCAATCTCTCCGATTACACTCTGCTCTTCACCCAGATTTTCCCCCTGATAGAGCGAGAAAAGGTACTTGTTATCAGACCCCCAGGGAGACAGGCCATCGCCCTTCAGCAAGAATTTCCAGACTTCCTCATTCGGAATCTCGGTCAACGGATTGTAGATATAGGCATTTTTGATGTCGTTGTGGGGGACTAGGAGTTTTCCCTCAATTTCACGTGCGCGGATATTGTTGGCCCGGTAGGTACTTTCTGCCTTGCGGACACCCAGCAGCAGTATTACCTCGCCATTGTTCTTAATAGTCTCATAGGTATAGGCATTCATCGGTTGGATTTTCAGTCGGTCTGTACACCACCGAAACCCCGGAGGTTCCGGCGTGGGGTATCCCAGTCCAATCACCTTGCACCAAAAGGTATCTTCCACCTTTGGATAAATTATATCGGATTGGATTCGTAACTCCTTGCCGTTTTTACCGATCAAGTTGGACATTTTGTGCATATAGTCCCGGACAATCGGGTTTTCTACCATCGTGTCGGATGTTACGATGTAGACGGTCTTGGTTCTCTTGTCTGGGGTGAGCCGTTGAAGCATCTCTATCACAAGGCAGCAGAGGAGAGTCGAGTCCTTGCCTCCGCTAAAGCCAATCATCCATGGACGCTGGTCATGCTGATATACCAGCGACATTTCTTGTATAATATTTTCAAATACCTCAAATTCGCCTGTATATCCCATATTTATTACCTCTCTATAAGTTGCTTTTCTCGTTGCTGTTCTTCTTTACTAAGGGGTAGCCCAATCTGTCGCTTAATTGAGGCGCAGGTCAGCGCAATAGAATCCTCACTATTCAGCACCTTGCCGTTTTCGCGGATTGTCCGTCCTACCCATTCTACATTTGATCGAAGCCAATCAATTTTCTGGAGGTGAATCAAGTAATCTTTCATCTTGAGGGAGCGGTCATCGTAGAAGCACCGTCCCAACCGCCCAAATGCACTAATCGTCACGGCAAGGGCTATGATGTAGTTTTCTCGCAAGGCTTTTTTGGTAAGAGTCTTGTTCAGCACTTCTTGCCATTCCACAATGTTGTCAGACACCAACTGCCAAAATGTCAGCAAAAATTCTACATCCTCATTGGAACAGCAATCTCCATGCAAAATCTTCTGATTTGCCTTATAGATCATATTGATCGTAAACAAATTAGACGAGTTCTTGCCAAGGATATCTCGCTCTTTATCCGTGTACCTCTTAAAAAACGGAATGGCATCGATGATATTCTTGGTTGCTACAGCAATCTGATCACGGGCGTCATAGAGCGTGGCCAGGGAGTTGGAAGTCTTCACAGCGTGCTTATTCAGGTCAGTAAACATCTGCTGACTACGAGCAAGGCCATTATCGCTGTAGAACACAATGGAAATAGTCTCCTTGCCAAGCGAAGGATCCTCCTCCATAGCAGCTTCAATGGCAGCCTTTCTGTGCTGGCCATCGTTAATCAGGAAAACAGCCTCCATATCCACCTCAAAAATTCCCACATCAGTGTCCATAAAGGAGGTGAATTTGAACTCGCCGTCAATCGAAGCTGCCAGCGCTGAGAACACATAGGAATCCCGATTGTCAATGATATACCGCTTGATTTCAGGGATTCTGGCCTCATTGATTCGTCTTTGTGCCCGGTACTCTGGAAGAATAAACTCAGCATCAGAGGGGAAGAGTCGTGTCAAGAGCTTCATCGGCACCATGGAGATGAAGTACTCACGACCAGCCTGGATACCCCGTACAGCGGGGAAGTGATAGGAGAAATTCATACTGTACCCCCTAAAAAGGCGTGATATACTTAAGTGTGTACTTAAGTATATCACGCCTTTCACCTTGTGTCAATCTATCCCGTCTGGCTACGCCTATATTTCTTCCTCCAGTAGCAGATCATCTGGCAAGGCATCAATATCCAAGTTTCTGCCCTCCACAGTCTGCACCAGGAAATTTTTGATGTTGTCCATCGTCTCTATGGTCGAATCTCCAATCAATTCAACCAGTTTTACGACCCCAAAGTTTGCAAATTGAGTCAAGAACTCAAGCTTCTTGAACTCTGTCTTTTCACCAAAGGCTAGATCCAGCCGTTCCTCCTCGGAAAACTGCTCCGTGGTGGTTGATAGGATGGCAGCCTGGAAGATAAAGTCCAGTTTGCCGTTGTCGTTGTTTTGAAGTACGTTACGGGGGACATTTCTGATGTCCTCTCCATTCTCCTCTGGCTTCTCTACCCTGCGGTCGTACATTACGCCAATCGTCAGGGCCAACATATATAGGGAATAGTTGGTCCGTGTTTTGAAGATTGGAGCCAGAGTGTCAATTGCCCGGTTCCAGGCGGTACCTCTCAGGCTGACATCGGTTGTCAATTCCATAGATGTCCCTCCTCAATCCTAGCGATGTTCTTCTCTTCGTTGCTCACGATTGTCCACACCCTGCCAATGCTCTCTGCCGAAAACACCTCATGCAAATCATCCTTGGAAAACAGGATCACCTGCGGGGCAAACTGTGGAATCATGTTCACTACATTTTGCCGCTGGTCTGGGTCGAGTTTGGAGAACGGGCCATCCAGTACAAGGGGGTACTCCTTCGAGGAAAGATGTTCCTCACTCTGAAGCATTTTCAGAATGCCGCCGATATATGCAAAAGACACCACGGCGAACTGACCCTCGGATTTGGATTCATCGTTGAAGCTGTCTGTTACTCGCACGGCGAACTCAGGGCTAACAGTCACCTTCCTCCGGCTGGTCAGCATATCGTCAATCAGACTCTGAATGTTCTCCTCCAAGCGGTGGCTGTAGGAAACAGACTCATCGTCCAGTTTTTTGCGGAAATATGCAGCAACCTCCTCCATGATCCTGATTTTGCGATTCACTTTCTCTGCGGCTGTATTCTCCTTTGTGGCGTTATCAAAGTCCTGCATCTGCTTTTTGAGGTAGATTTCATACTTCTTTATCTCTGTTCTAATTTTGCTGATTTTGTCGTCAAGCTCAATAATCTCCTGCTCGGCTTGCTGTCTCGCCACAATCAGATCTTCGATGTCAGGACTCTTCTTTTCAGCTTCATCTAACTCGCGGATCTGCACATCACATTTCGCAGCCTGTTCATTATTCGCAAGCACCGTCATGATGCTATCCTCAATTCCGCTCTTGTCGTATCCCCGTCCCCACATCTTTGCTGTTTTCGAGAAATCTTGGTACAGACTGGTGTAGGAGCGCGGAGGCATCATATCAAGATACGCGCTTATGTGCTGCCGCTCCGCATCACACAACGGATTGCCACAGATGCAGTGCGTTGTGGTCTGGTCTGTGAGGTAGGCAATCAATTTCTTCGAGATTCCGCTCGGCAGCCGGTTTTTTTCAATTTTTAAGTGAATTTTCTGCTTCGCATCCTGCACAGCCTTGGAAATCAAAAGCTGCGGGAACATCTCGGAGACTTGGTCTCCAAAGTGCGCTTGGGCATTGTCAGCATTCCTTAAGAATAGATCCCGCTGGGCTTTCAGAGTCTTCCGTTGCCTTTCGTAATCTGCCTTGGACTTGAATCCGCCGATTTGCTCAGATACAGACACTAGAACGCTTTGACATTCTGTTTTCCTTTTTTGTGCAGATTCCAAATCCCGCCCGAGACGCTCCAGCCGGGTCTGTGCACCCTCAATGTTGGTCTTGATGACCGCAATCTGGCTCCCGCTCGAAATTGTGCCTTTACTGAGATAGAGTTTGCCCAGCACCGTGGTTTTCAGTTTTGTTTCGCCCACATGGTTGATTGCAGCTTCCAGAACATCCAGATCAAACATGGAATACAGTGCCTTGCGGAGTTTCCCGGCCGAGTCCTTGCCTTTTACACGGAGATCAGCAATCATGCTCTCGCCATCGAAGAAGAAGTAGTCCGAAAGCCCGGAGGGGAGCAGCTTCTCAATGGTCTCCCTCGGACGGTCCAGCCTCCGCCAGTTGAAATCCTCATCCATCCTGTTGAGCGAAAAATCCTCTGCGATTTTCTCGGAGTCAGCTAACCCCTTTCGGTAGGTATAGGTCCGGCGGATCGAATACTGTGCGCCATCGTGCTCAAAATCGATGCTACCCATCACATGGAAAGTGTCACCGAAAGAGCGTTCACTTTCGTATTGCAGATTATACAGACGGTCTGTGGTGGTCTTATTAAAGTGAACCTGTCCATAGAAAATCCACTGAAAAAGCTGGTGCAAGGTCGTCTTGCCGTCACCATTCTTTCCGTAGATAATCGTAACCTTTCCGTCAGTGGAGCAGCGAATCTCTCCATGCTCCATAAAGTTACGGAAGTTTTCAAATTCGATTTTACTGATTTTCATCGGAAGTCACACGCTCCAATTCATCCAAAATCGCCTTCACCACATCGCTCCTGGATTGATCCACCGAGAGCTTATTCACTTGAAGCGGCCGTTCTTTCTCCTCAATAAAGCCAATCATTTTGATTGCAATCTCAGACTCATTCATCAACCGTATCCTCCACATCTTCGTAGTCGTAAACATCGATATCATCGATGCATAGGTCATATCTCGTCAGATAGGGCTCAAGCTCAGGCTCCAACTCGCTCCAGTTCAGTGCCAATTTCGCATATTCATAGAAACGGCGGAATTCGATTTTGGCCCATCCCTGCATATCACAGGAGGGGAGAACTATTACATCGTAAATCTTGGCGAACCTTTTATCCGCATATGTGCGGAGAATACGGCCTCTCCGCTGAACGAACTCACGGTAGTCATCGTTGCTGGACAAAATCAGGGCGCTCTTAATGGATGGAATATTGATACCTTCATCCAGGCAGCGAATCGCTGCCAGAGCAGAAATCTCACCTTTGTTAAAGGCGTCAACCAACTCCATCCGGTCCGCCATATTCTCTTTTGCGGTGAACTGACTGGATTTGAAGCCATGGGTGCTCAGTACACGTTTAATAGACTGGATATGGCGAAGTTCTTCTCCGGTATTGTTGTCAAACAGCTTCCCATCTCCACAGTAGACAACAAAATGGTCACGCTCCTTGATCTGATTCACAATCTCGTCAATACGGTCTTGCTTTTCCTTGGCCATGGAGATTACCCTCAGTCGGTTGCGCAAAGATTTCACTAGAAGATCTGGATTGATACACTTGTTGTTCTTGAAGCAGGACAGAATTTTTTGGGTATAGTATTTGAACTTACCCTCTTCGTCCTCGGTGGCCTCCACAAATATCGGATAGTAGTAGTACGGCACCAAAAACCCTCGCTCCAGTGCTACCTCAATTGGCAGATTGAAGACCTGTCCACCGAACCAGGCCATGAGTTCCTGACCCTTCTGCGCAGACGAACCACTGTGCGGTGTGGCACTAAGGCCCAGCAGATACTGGAATGTGTCTTTGAGGGAGTCCGGGCGGTCCGTGAACCGATGAGACTCGTCCACAATCAGGAGCTTTTCATCCGTAGACTTCTCAATCGCTGCCATAAAGCGGGGCATCTTGAACGACGCAATCGTGGAGATGATGATAGTTTGGTTCTCCGGGTTGTATCGCTTGCGGATAATCTCCTGGGAAATCTGCTGCTCCCATGCTGGATTCTCCGAGGACACCATCACAAGTTTCGCCGCCGGGAATGTCTTTACAATATCATCTGCCCACTGCCGAACTAAATGCTTATACGGAGCACAGATCACGATCATAGCCGGATGACGCTCCAGCAGCCGTTTTGCAGAGTAAATCGCCGTCCACGTCTTGCCGGTGCCGGTGGCCATAACATAGAAGCCGTGGTACTGGTTTTCTACCCATGCGGCAATGGCCTCTTCCTGGTAGTCTCGGAGCTTTACCGGCTCAGATTTTGTAATCCTTTTGCGATTATCAATTATCCTAAGAATCTGTTTTCTTGCTGATTCCTTATAACCATATACCTTGATGTAAGGGTTCGTGTCGTTCCAAAGGGCCTCGAATTCGCGCCTCTCATCGGCAATACTTGCTTGCTCGGGAACTATCCAGCTTTTTACCACCCGAATCTTTTCATAATTGTCCTGATACCCGTTGATGCTAGAGTTGGCAGAGCCGAAGAATGCAACCACATTGCCATCGAAATCTTCCAGAATACCGAGCTTGTCGTGGTACATACCCACAGAATTGGTCACCGCAATTTTGATGTCCAGCGTACCATTAGCAATCAGGGAGACAAGGAGTTTCAGCAGGTCATCATCCAGATCCTCCATCGCTGCGGTGAAATCCCTAGTAAAAGCGGTGCTGATAATCTTCTCCCGCTGCTCATAGCCGAGGTTGATTGCCTTAACATCCTGCTCACTGAGCTGCGGACTAGCCACCAGTTGAATTTTCCCGCCTTTCCGGGCCATTGCCACAATTCCATCAATAATTGGTGCCAATACGGTGGATGAGAAGAATCCGACGCTGCGCTGGTACAGCTTTGCCTGCTTCAGTGTCGGCACCAGAAAGGACTTGGCAATGTTCTCTTCGCCACAACTAATGTAGCTCAATTTGATATTTAAATCTGTGAAGTTCATGGTATCACCCCCATATGCGAATGCCGCGCTAGAAGCTGTCTTCCTCCAGCTCAATGAGGTCTGCAATGAGATCATCAATGTTGTCCAAATCATCAATCTGGACACTCTCAGCCGACATCTCCTTGAATGCGTCAGCCGCCATTTCACCCTGTGGGGCAATCAATGGCACAGCCATCCGCAGTTGATTAGAGGATGTTGCAACAGTCAGTTTCCGCCCCCACTTATTGAGAGAACTGTAAATCAGCCACTCTGTCCAAGGCACTGCAATCCGTGGCAACCGGTGCCAACACGTGATTTGTGAAATAGGCTGGGTGCAGCTGATTTCCGCCGCAATAATCTCATCCATCTCCTGTGAGATAGTCTTGGTGATGCCCGTGCTTTCGATGGAGACCATCGTGTATTTGTCCCGCCAGAAGAACCGGTCGTTACAGGCATTCCCATAATCGAGCAAGCTCTGGATTTGAAACCTGTGCTCTTTGCAGAATTCCTTTATATCATATATTGCAAATTCATCCCCGCTATAAATCAGATCGTGCAGACGCTCACCAGGACGCCCGATCTCTACATTTGGTTCAGCTATGTAGGGTCTTGAAAATTGGAAGGTATCCCTGAACAGGTACTCCAGGATGCTGAATGCGCTAAACGGGTACATTGCAGCATTCCGAGAGAACACTGTAGGCATCTGCCGTTGAATCGTCTCATAAACCTCTGTCCCGTGGTGCGCTTTGTGGTCGGACACAATTTCGGCAAGGGCGCAGCGCAACTCCCATTGTTCCTTACTCGAAATAACCAAACGGCTGGAATGAAGGTATGCGCCGAAGTAGTTCAGCACCTCTGGATCGCTCACAGAAAGGGTAATAACAATTTCCGTAATCCCAGGAAAAGCGTCCTTGATTTGATGCTTTTGTACAGGGTATTCAGATTTTTTGATAAAATTCACTACGGAGGCATAGAGGGATGTAGCCTCTGCATCCTTGGAGATATAGTCCCGTCTAAAGTAATACTTGTCCGAACCGAGTTCACGCAAGATCCCCTGGAGATAGTATTTGTTGAATACCCCCTCTTCGTTTAACTCACCTTCAAACACACTATAGAGGGAGTTCATCAAGAAGATTTTCTGGTCGCTCTCGTCTATATATCGCAGGATGCGACCAGCGAGGCCATTGGAAATGTATTTTACCCGCTTCGGCATATACATCCCTCGACCGCAGAGAATACAGATGCTAGAAATCCTGGCCGTGAGGGCGCGGTCGTTTTCCGGCATACCCACATCGCCGAATTCATCAATGACGATTCTGCGGAATTCTTGAAGTGCATCTGGGTCATATGCTCTAATTCCATCAGAATAATGCTTCTCCAGAACGGTTTTATAGATCTTGGCAAGAGCTAGACGAGTGCGATGATATACATCTCCTGTCAAGCGATATGCTTCCATGAAAGCTTTCTGGAGAATATCCATCGGGATATCGCCATCCTCACCCGCTTCATCTAGGACGGTTGAAAGTTGGTTACTTTTTACAATGTCTGGCAGCCTATTGATCGTAGTACGTACACGTTCCGAAAGCGAATCATCTC